>Ga0315909_10005433_pt1 | contig 14638 bp, 11 predicted proteins | sample LakEriMetagenome_11_FD_203527 | JGI IMG/M metagenome (GOLD analysis project Ga0315909, IMG submission 203527) | Freshwater fungal communities from buoy surface, Lake Erie, Ohio, United States - Buoy 2 MA125 | ecosystem: Environmental > Aquatic > Freshwater > Lake | place: USA: Lake Erie, Ohio...
TGGCAGGATTAACAGTGTGAATGAAGCTCTCGACTGGCTCCTGGCTTTAGTCCAGGGCGTTGATCCCCTCTGGCGAAATGTTGCCGCTGGAATCGCAATCATGCTCGAGACTTCTTTGTTTATTGGTTTGATCATGCCAGGCGACACCGTGGTTTTGATTGCTTCTACTGGTGTGGTTGATCTTCCAGATTTCTTTTGGCTCATCGGTGCCGTGTTACTGGGTTCCTTGGTTGGTGAAACCATTGGTTTCTTTATAGGAAGACTCTTTGGCGATCGGATCAGGGCCTCCAAGCTAGGCCAGCGCTTTGGTGAAGACAATTGGCGACGAGCTGACATATTCGTTGAAAAAAGAGGTGGCCCAGCCGTGGCAATCTCCAGATTCCTGCCCGTATTGCACTCGCTAGTTCCGGTTGTGGCGGGAGCCACCAAGATGCGATACAAGACCTTCATTTCCTGGACCTTTGCTGCCTGCTTCGTCTGGGCCACTGTCTACGTTTCTATTGGATACATCGCCAGGGCTAGCTACGAGGAGGTGGCTTCAAACTTCAAATTTGGTGCCTTTATCTTTGTGGGAATCATCGCCCTATTCATTGTTTTGATCCACTTTGCCAAGAAGAAGATCTCCAAAGCTGCTGACAGGATGATTGCCGAGGAGTCTCCAAAGGCCTAATGAGGCCCCTGGATAGGCCGATTTTTGATTGTCGGCTGATACCCATACACTAATTATTCGAACACTTGTTCGAATAATTAGAGCACTATGGGGCAAGCGAATGATCAGGGTAGACGAGTCAGTCCAGGTAGTAACTAACCAAGCTGGTGAGCCGGTGGGCTTTAGCTGGCGAAATGGCAGCTATCAGGTAACTACTAAGCCAGTTCGCTGGTTTTCCAGAAGGAACTGGTGGGATGAATCCGCCAGAGCCCAGCGCGGTATCGGTGCCGGGGTTTTAGAACTTGAGATGTGGCGACTAAGTGCCAGCAAGGAAAACTCCTCCCCTGCTCAATTTGAGCTAATTCACACCGAAGCAACTAACAGCTGGCAGCTACTTCGAATTTTTGGTTAGCAATGTCATTTACTCACCTGAACGTATCTTCTGCTTACTCGTTTCATTTTGGAACAGCTAAGCCCGATGAGCTTGCTAAAGCCGCAAGTGCTTTAGGTTTTGAGGCGCTTGCGATAACAGATCTAAACGGTCTCTATGGAGCTGTAAAGCACATCGGTTCCTGCCTGAAGCAAAATGTTGCACCGATAGTTGGAGTCCGACTAAACGTGCAGCACAAAGGAAACGTAACTATCTTGGCTAGGGGTCATAACCAAGGAACCGGTTGGGCTGCTCTTTGCAGAATTATTTCTGCGGCACAGAAAAAAAGCAAAAAAGAAGTAGCTATTTCTCAAAAAGATTTAGCTGCGCTAATAGCAACAGACAACAAAACAAACTGCACCATACTGCTTGGTCCTGATTCTGATTTTGGTCAAGCAACAATACTTGCTAACGCAACAGCTGCTGCCCAAAAACTTCTGGAGTGGCAACAGCTGCTGCCTTTCAAATCAGCACTCGCGGTTGAAATAGTTTCACACCTAACAGAGCCTGGAACTAATTACTCCACCATGCAGGCCAAAAGAATGCTCCAGCTTGCCAAAACAATCGGTATTACACCGGTGATAACCAATGCGGTTAGATACCTTGAACCAGATGATGCTCTAACCGGAGATGTCCTAGATGCCGCAAGGCATCTAGAGGCACTTGGCCTATTTGACCCACAACCCAATGCCCAAGCCTGGCTAAAGCCTGCGAGTTTGATGGAAAAGCTAGCTCTAGAAATCACTGAGAGTAAAACTCTGGCACTAGAGCTACTTTCTAATACCGAAGCATTAGCGAAGCAACTAAGGCTAGATCCAGTCTCGGATTGCGGCTGGTCTAAACCCAAAACTCCTGAGAAGTCAGCCCTTGGTATCGAAGGAAACCCCTTTGAGGTGCTGTGGCAAAAAGCTCACACTGGAATCAACTGGCGGTATCCAAACCAGAGCGAAGACAAGCTATTGCCTATTAGGCACCGCTTACACCAAGAGCTAATCACCATCAACAAGCTAGGTTTTGCTACCTACTTTTTGACCGTTGCCGATGTTGCCCAAATGATCAGGGATATGAGAATCCGAACGGCAGCTCGTGGTTCGGGAGCTGGCTCCATGGTCAATTACCTACTGGGTATCTCAAGTGTTGACCCAATAGAGCATGAGCTATTGTTCGAAAGGTTTCTAAGTACCGAGCGCTCAAGCCTTCCAGATATTGATATCGATGTTGAATCAGCCAGAAGGCATGAGATATACCGAGCAATATTCAAGCGCTACGGCGGCAATAGAGTCACCTTGCTTTCGATGCAGTCCACCTATCGCGGAAGAGGTGCCGTCAGAGATGGTGGTTTAGCTCTTGGCTTTGAGCCAGATCAAATTGATGAGATAGCAAAAAGCATCTGGCGCTTTAGCGCCAGGGACTTTCGAGGAATGTTAGGTAAAAAGCCAGAGCTTAGGCAGCTTGCCGCGCAGTTAGACACTGACCGCAGGCTAAATCTTTTGGTCGATGTCACAGAGCGATTAGATAGGCTCCCGAGGCACATCTCGATGCACCCGTGTGGGGTAATACTCGGTAACGAGCAGCTTCTTTCGCACACCCCGGTTGAGCCAAGTGGCCTGGGGCTTCCAATGAGTCAGTTTGATAAGGACGATATGGACCCCATGGGAATGCTCAAGCTGGACATTCTCGGGGTCCGGATGCAATCGAGCATGGCTTACGCAATTAGGGAAATAGAACGGGTCTCTAAAAAAAGCATCGACCTAGATGCCATTGCGAGAGATGACGCGGAAACCTTCAAGCAAATAAGAACCACCAACACCCTAGGCGTCTTTCAAATTGAGAGCCCTGGGCAAAGAGAGCTAACCGGTAAGCACCAGCCCACGGAGTTTAATGACCTAACGATACAGATTTCGCTGTTTAGGCCAGGCCCGATGAAGGGCAACATGATCTCCCCTTACTTGGATGGCAGGCATGGGTTTATCAAGCCAGATTTCATACATCCTGATCTGGAGCCGATTCTAAAATCCACCCACGGTGTTGTTATCTTTCACGAGCAGCTACTGAAGATTCTCAACGTTATGACTGGCTGCTCGCTGGCTAAAGCCGATGAGCTTAGAAGATCTCTTGAAAACGACCGCAAGTTTGTTGAGAAGTTCTTTAAAGAAAACGCCACAAAACGCGGATACTCGAGAATTGTTGTGGAGCGCATCTGGAGCGTACTTGATGGCTTTGGAAGCTTTGGTTTCTGCAAAGCCCACGGAGCAGCCTTCGCGTTACCCACCTACCAAAGTGCCTGGCTAAAAACTCACTACCCAACTGAGTTTCTAGCTGGTCTATTCACCCATGATCCTGGAATGTATCCAAAGCGCTTGCTTCTGGCAGAAGCCAGAAGACTGGGTGTGAAGATTCTCGGCGTTGATGTCAATAAATCCAAAGACGAGTACCTGGTGGAGAAAACTTCAGACGGATTGGCTATTCGTATGGCCCTTACTGATTTGTATGGAATCTCTAGGGCAGAAATTAGTCGCATTATCGAAAATGCTCCCTATAAGGACCTAGCCGATTTCTATTTACGAGCCAACCCCGGAAGGTCTACCGCTAAAAACCTTGCGCTAATCGGTGCTCTAGATCAACTTGGAGCTAACAGCCAAGATCACACTCGAGGAGATGTGCTCGAAAGAGTTAGGCAGCTAAGCGCCTTGAAATCAAGACCAAAGCTCAGCAAAGATCAGCCCATGCTGGATTTTGACTTGATTGATTTGATGCCCAAGGGAAACCCTGAATTCACCAAGGAGCTTCAGCTAGAAAGCGAAATGGGTCTATTGGGAATGGATGTCACGGACCACCAGCTGGCTAAGTATCAGCCGATGCTAGATCAAATGGGTGTGGTTCGAGCCAGCGAGCTTGTTGGGCTTAGGTCTAAAACTGATGTTTTGGTTGCTGGTGTAAGGGTGGCAACCCAGTCTCCCCCAATGCGTTCAGGAAAAAGAGTTGTCTTTATAACTCTTGACGATGGTACGGGCTGCTCAGACGCAACGTTTTTTGATCAAGCCCAGGAGCGATCAAGTCACGTACTTTTCAACACCAAGCTCATGCTGGTATCGGGTAAAACTAGAAGAACCGGCGTCAAAGGCGTATCGGTAATGGCTGAAAACGCCTGGGACCTAAATCAACTGTGGCAGCAATACCTTAAGGAGAATTTAGTCGCGGTTGAAAATTGACAACAAGCGAAGAATTTCAACGTAAAGCCAAATAAGAGTAACGGCAAGACCAAAGGCTGCGCGCCATTCCATATCAACTGGCCACTTATCTCTAGCTCCAACCATGATGGTTTCAAAATCAAGGTTCAGGGTGAAGGCCGCAAGACCAGCTCCTACCAAACCGGCAAGCCATCCAAAAGCAGAACCGTAAACGCCAGCCCCGCCAGTGATTAGAACAAAACCTAGGTTAATAACGGCAAAGATCATGTATCCAACAATTGCAAAGGTCATGATCCTGGTGAACCTAGCATCAACCTTGATCCAACCAAAACGGTAAGCGGCAAACATCGCACCAGCGGTGGTCAATGTTGCCAAAACTGCGGACTGCACAATGCCTGGGTACATCGACTCGAACATCGCAGAGATTCCACCCAAGAAAACACCCTCGACAGCGGCGTAAGCAACGATTACTGCAGGCATGACCTTCTTGGAAAAAGTGATCCACAAAGCAAGACCAAGACCAACAAACATTGCTGGGAACCAAAGAGCCTGAAGCGGCTGGAAGAACCAAGTGGCAGCGGCTGTCATCAGCAACACAACGAAGATTGCTGCTACCTTGCCGGCTGTTCCCTCAACGGTCATTGGCTCATTTTTGGCAGCGATCTTAGAAAACTCTGCGTCCACAAGGTCCTGAGGAACCTCACGAGCAGCCTGTAATCCGGTTTGCATTGAGCGGTTAAACACTGGGTTGTGGGACAAGGTGTTCTCCTTTTGTCTGTGGGTGTAACAACTAAATTCTAAGCCGATTTGCTGAAAGTTAGCTGAGCCCGTTCATTTGCGGGTGGACCTGGAGGCAATCCATCACCCCAGTGTTTATGAAGGGTGTAGGGGCTACTTCATGTTGATAATGTCAACTAGGCCCGGCGGCGAGCCCTCTGATAACCCACAATGGCAAGAGTCATGATTGCCAAGGCTATCAGCATCCACCAGAGCAGTCCGCTAGAGACAACCTCGCCCCAGAAGGTCGCTTGGGAATCTTTCACCAACACGCCCAGGTTTGCCGCACGGACATAACCGTCTTCGCCTACACCTTGAATTTGCAGAGTGTGGTTACCAGCTGCAATCACTTGGCCATCGATCGAGACGTTCCCGTTAAACTCGCCGTTCTCATCAATCTCAACGGTTCCCAGGATAGTAGGGTCGGAGAACAGCCACACATCCGCTCTAGTTCCTGGCATGAAACCAGAACCCGACACCGTCGCCGTATCATCACGAACCAACTCAAGAAGACCGTTTCCATCTTCGGTTTCCGACACACTCGACCCGCTCGAGTCTAGGGTGATCCCCATGCTCCAGCCGTCACCTTCGATAATCGTCTGCTTCTGATTCGGGATAACAGTTAGATCGACAGCCTCGGGAACACCGGCATTGGTGGCCAGAGATTGACCCGGGGAAAGCCGTGGGGTTTGACCGTTCTCTCGATTAATCTCAGGCGCCGGAGCGGGCTGGACGATGTTGACCGCCATATCCACTACATTCTGGCGACCTCGTTCATCCACAGTCACCAGCTGTAACGTCTGACGCCCAATTGGCAAAGGGGCGTCCTGCAGTCTCGTCTGGAATACCGCTTCACCCTTAAAGCTTCCACTCTCATCTACGGGAATGCGCACTAGCTCCTTGGAATTCGTGCCCTGTAGTGGCATGAACACCTGCATAAAGCTTCCAGGAGCTAAGCCAGTCCCCTGAAGCGCGGTAGCTCCGCCTTTTCGAACTTGGAGCTCAGTGTCACCGTTAGTTCCCTGTCGAACAACACCTTGGTTCTGCTGAACGTTGATGCCAATATTGAGTCCTCCTGATCGAATATTCAAATTATTTGGATCAGTAATTAACGTTTGAACCTGAGTGGGCACGCCGTTCACCGAAGCCCTGGGAATGTTCGGCGTGGCGGAAAGCTGGTTGTTCAGCAAAACTGGACCCGAAGCCGGCAAAATCACATTAGGAACTCGAGGCCTCGGGGTAGTTGCGACAGACCCTCCACCGGACGAAGGAGCTGGAGCAGCGGTGGGTGGAGCCGGAGGTAGCTCGGTCGCGTTAGTGATGGTGAACGAGTGAGTGGCAACTGCACCGTCCGCGTCAGTTATCGAAAGCGTCAACAAAGAAGAACCGACTTGAGTCGGATCCATATCGAGAACCAAAACTGAGGTATTTGCCCCGGTAACAGTGAAAGAAGGAGCGGTGGCAAAGATATTGGAGTTAGCTACAGTGAGCGAATTGACCCACTGATTTTCAACTGTCGCATCGTCGGAAAGCCCAATTTGAATTGTGCTCTGCGAGCCAATAAGAAGAGTTTGACTTGCAGGCGGGTTCACAAACTGTGGAGCCGCGTTTACACGTTCTTCAGACGCGTATTGAATATTTCGAACTTGCTGAAGGTTCGTCGCTCCTCCTGTTGCTCCAGTGAATCCCCAAAATACATAGCCGTTACTAGAGGCAAAGTGAGCGGAAAGATCGACGGTAACCGAGCTAAAGCGCGAGGTTTTATCATAAAAAACGGTAATTGCCTTGGCGCTCGCGTCCCACTCGAAAGTCAGCTGACGCCAGCGATTATCCTCGACGTTCCCGAGATCGATAGCTGCTGAACCCCATGCGTTATGTACGGAGGTATCACCATCCTTCATCAACGCCAAGTGATCGTTTGCAAGGTCTCCGTTGGCTCCCCCGCCATTGTTGTACGTGTCTATCTCCAGGGCGAGAGAGGGGGTAATACCCGCATATCCCAGGCCGCCGCCAGAAGTAAGCGAACTTGAATTTACGGATTGCAAGACCAATGCGATGCCGTCAGCTCCAGCGTCGCTAGTTCCAAGATTGGTTTCAGCAGAGACACAGAAGTCTTCGCTCAAGTCGATTCGTCCGACTGACCAAAACCCTCCCTTTTTAGCACCCGCATTCGGGGTCAAAGTTACGGTGTTTCCCGACACTGACGCATCGTTGAGGAACCTAAAGTCGCTTTCCGAAAAGCTCGTCAAAGACGGACAAAGCAGGTTACGCGTCCATTGTGCGTAGAGGATCCGATTAGAGTCAAAGGAGAAAGTCCCTTGATTCGCAACCGCTTGCCCATCACCCGCGGCTGAGGTGTTCCAGCCTGCAAAACTAAAGCCATCTCGGACAAATGAGTTGGCGGTTAGAGCAATTAGTCCTGCACCAATTTGTGTTGTGTCAGGAGTGCCCGAGCCATCATTTATCTTGAAGGTAACTGTGCTCGTCTCGTATTGCGCGTAGAGGGTTATGTTTGCAATCGGACGGTATGAGCCTCCAAGAGCAAGTTTAACTCCTGCTCCATCGGCACGCGTGTTCCAACTTGATACGGGAATCACTTGACCGCCAATTGTTTTTTGGAGGGACCCTCCAGAGGAAAGAGTTTGTGAACCGGTCCCGGTCACTGCGGACGGTGCGGAGTAACCTGCGTCAGCGCCATTTGCGTTGTACGTGATTGAGTACTGGGCGTCACCTAAATCCGTGGTGACCACTGCAGAACCAGACCAGTTGGGCGCTCCAAATGCAAAGCCTATTCCTCCACCGGAACCATCGGTATACGGATTCAGGCCGATGGAGCTAACCGGCTGGAACACAACAGAAACCATGTCTCCATCTGATGCTCCAGGTCTCCAACCGCCCAAAAAGCTCCTAGAGCCTGTCTCCGGGACAGGAGCAGTGGCGGGGCTGGGTACTATTCCGGTTCCCGAGCGCAAAGTGTAAGACTTGATTCCCTCGTACCGTACGCGTTCGAGTTGCCCACCTGCATCCAAATCAGATGTTGACACTTGCAAATTTTCCAACACCACGGATCGGCCGCCACTGGAAAAATCTGCGCGGACGTTGATGTCGTTACTTGTTGAAATAGATGCTGACAGGTTAGTCCCACTGCGGCTGATCGACCCACCTGTCCTAGCGGTAACTGTGAGAGTCGCATCGACGCGAACGTCCGCAGCATCCACAAAGTCACCGTCGGAATTACTGTCGAACCTGAAGACGTCCTGGACGGTGACAGTTTGGTTAAGGGTGTTCAAAGTTACAGAAAGATTACTGAAGTCTAAGGCGAGCCCCTCGACGTTACATGTCATCGTTCCAGAGGAGTCCGAACAAGCCCCAGCAACCAGAGCCTGGGCAGGAACAGACAGCGCCTGGGGCGGAAAAACCACGGCCCCGAAAACCAGGGTGGCGACAATAGCGCTCGAAATTGATGGTCGAAGCATAGCCCTCCCCTGCAAATAAACTAAATTTAATGAAGTATACCTCTTCGGCACTCTCACTGGCTGACGAGGGAAAAGTGGGCCAAGGCAGCATTTTTGCGCTGGGTTGCCAGCAGAGCCGCGCAAAGATACAGTATTTTGCCACAGGGTGCTACCACCCTGTTTCTCTGGGCTGAAAAATCGCGGCTTCTAGACTCGTCTACATGAAGACTTCGAGAAGAAAAATCACAACTGTTGCAATAGTGTCTGCCATGTTTGCTATTGGCTCTGTGGTCCCCGCGGCACAGGCAACTTCAACCGGAACAATGGCGCTGTATTTCTCAGCACCGTTTGTAACTGGATCGCACGTTACAGCAAGTGCAAACACTGAGAACTTTAATGGCGCATCATGTCCGACCAGCACCTCTTGGTATACAGCTACTCATAGCGGTTGTAGCCCAGAAGCAAGCCTTTCGGGCACAAGTACAGGCAACAGCGAACCAGCCGTTGGCGTCCCCTACTCGAAGTGGGCAAATAACATTGGCGGATCCATTTTTACGTTCAACGAAAATGTGAAGTACGTTGGTGTCTGGTGGCTGATGGGTAGCAACGGTAACGGGCTTGAGTTCTTGGATGCAAGTAACAACTTAGTAGCTACCCTAAACGTGAACGAAGTGGTTACATTTTTTGGATTCGCAAACTCCAGTGCAGTGACGAATGCAGACACAGGAACGCTCAACACTGTTGATGGTGGAACTCATCTGAGGAAGCATTACTTTAGGGGCCCGGGAGTATACAGCGGGACGGTGGCCTCACCGGTCATAAACTATCAGGACTCTGCTGGAAGTTATGCAAATGAGCCTTGGGTATATCTCAATCTCTTTGTAAGCGGCGACTTAGCAATTAAGAAACTTAAATTTACCGGCGGTGCCTTCGAGGCTGACAACCTAACCGTCTCTACGGTCGAAGCCACTCCACGTGGAGACATGGTCTTTGTAAAAGGTGTGTCAGGCAAGTCAGTCCAATTCCTGCCTGGGGCATCTGGGGTTACTGGCACAACCGCTCTTCAGGGCTCAAATACCGCTGCAAATCTTCGCAGTAATGGCTTTACTAGACCTGGGCATACGTTCACCGGCTGGAATACCAGGCTAGATGGCCAAGGCACGCCTTATGCGGCTGGCGCTCCTTACTCGTTCGCCTCTGACCTAACGCTATATGCTCAATGGGAAGTTGCGACTAGCCCACCGCCAACTACATCCCCAGGAAGTAGCAGTGCCAGCTCGGCAAATGTACCGATAGCTCTCGCGGCTACGGGTGCTTCCGAGACCAGCTTGATATTGCCCGCTATTGCGGTTTCAATGCTCGGTTTTGGATTGTTTTTTGTTGCCACCAGGCGCACAGCCAAACCTGCCACAAAGAGAAAATTATCCAGGTCTGAACTGGACTCATAGTCAAGGCTCAAAAGAGAGTGGACCTGAGGGGACTTGAACCCCTGACCCCCTGCATGCCATGCAGGTGCGCTACCAGCTGCGCCACAGGCCCTCTTGTATAACTTTGTTAGCTTAGCTCAAACTGGGGCTAGCTGACAAAGCAGTTAGCTTGAGTTCTGGGCAGTCACTCCAGATTCTTTCCAGCGAGTAATAAACCCGATCTTCTTCGTGCATAACGTGGCAGATTATTTCTCCAAAGTCCAAAAGCACCCATCTTCCACCAGATTTTCCTTCACGTCGAAGTAGTTTGATTCCTTGCTCTAAAAGCTTCTCCTCAATGCCATCAGAGATTGCAACAACCTGCCTCTCGTTTCTGCCAGAGGCAATCAGGAATATGTCGGTTAGTGGCATGTGTGAAGAAACATCAAGTGCGACGATGTTCTCAGCTACTTTGTCAGAGGCGGCGGCTGCAGCAAATTCTGCAACTTCAATTGCTTTTTTAGTAGCGCTCACAAACACCCATCTTTATAAGATTCCAAGCATAAAGGCAGCTACCGTTAGTGCCCCTATGGAGATCATAAGAACAACTGTGGACATAACTGCGTAGACCTGACCCTGGCCTTTTCGATTGATCAATGTCAGCTCAACCACCTTGGCTCTAGTTTTAGCGATTCCAGCAGCGCGGACTGGAGCCACAGAGGAAACAAAGGAATTCAGGCTATCTTCGGCAACAGCCTCATCGGCTTGTTCACTTTCCAAGATCACGGTGATGCTTCCCGTAGTTGGATCAACGGTTGGAATCTGAATTGAACCAGTTGTTACAGCAGGCCCAGATCCTGAAAGAACAATAGATCCAGAAAGCATGTCAGGAACTTTATCTAGGATGATCGATGCGGTCACTGGCTCAATACCCAAATTTGCAGTTGAGCCAAAGTTAGAACCGGTTACTGGCTCCAAAAAGATATCTGGTGTTGGTATAACAGGAACTGATCCGGTAAGGGTGTGATCGTCAAAAAGCGGTGCCTTGTCTGTGGTGGCAGATTCCTTGAGGTCATTGAGGCCCCGAAGTTCGCGACGAGACTTTGCTACCTGCGGTTGGCTTGGTGGAACTACATATGGTTCGTAGCTAGGAGTTTGAGACAACGGAGTTGCTGCCTCTGGAACGTAGGGTTTGTAGCCAGTGTTTTCGGATACCGGTTCAGTAAATGATGGAATGTATGGCTCAAAGGACGGAGCTGATGGGGTTTGCTTTAGAGGTTGCTGCGCTATCGCAGTTGACTCCGCTGCTCTGCGTTCTCTTCTCGACTGGAAGGTGGGGCTATCGCTCATGAGAGTCCCTTGTATAAACCATGCTTACCAATGTACTGAACCACACCATCAGGAACTAGGTACCAAATAGGTTCGCCGTTGGAAACCCTGTTCCTACAGTCGGTTGAACTAATCGACAGCGCCGGAACCTCAACAACTGTGACAGCGCCCTCAGGGACATCTGGAATCTGAAGGGCATGTCCGGGCCTACTCACTGCAACAAAGTGTGCCAAACCCCAAAGTCTTTGCACATCTTTCCAAGCCAATATTTGAGCAATAGCATCGCTTCCGGTTATGAAGAAAAGTTCGGCATCTGGATAGCTGTTCTTGAGATCAGTAAGGGTATCAACCGTGTAAGTGGGCTTGTCTCGATCGATGTCAACTCTAGAAACTAAGAATCTTGGATTGGCTGCCGTTGCGATAACTGTCATGAGGTAGCGATGCTCACCGCCAGTGACTTCTGGTTTCTTTTCTGGCTCACCGGTTGGAACGAATACCACTTGATCCAGCTTTAGGGCTGCTGCAACTTCGCTGGCGGCTACTAAGTGGCCGTTGTGAATTGGGTCAAAGGTTCCACCCATAACTCCCAGTCGAATTTTAGCCATAGAGAATTTTGAGGCCTAGTGACCTTGCGAGCTCGAATTCTTGTGATCGTGGCGGTTGGCTACATCGCGATATGAGTAAACAACGAAAGCAAGAAGGATAAACACGCTCATCGCAATGATGCCGTAAGCGAGGGCAGGAATTGGTAGTTCGCTGTGTTGTATGAACACACCATCGGTCTCAGATAGTAATACAGCTAGCAAAATAATCTCCTTAGAAGTGTTATAACTAGAATAACCTAGGCTCGCGTTTGGCCGGCACCTCGAGCCAGCCATTTCGTGCTTGTTAACTCTCTTAGCCCCATCGGACCGCGGGCATGCAGCTTTTGAGTTGAAATTCCAACCTCAGTTCCGAAGCCAAACTGCCCGCCATCGGTGAATCTCGTTGAGGCATTGACCATGACTACGGCAGAATCGATTTCAGTAAGGAATCGTTCCGCGTGAGCTTCATCGCTGGTGATTATCGATTCAGTGTGGTGGGTTGAGTACCTCTTTATGTGATCTATTGCCTCATCCAAAGAAGCGACTACCTTGACTGCTAAATCCAGTGTGTAGTACTCGGCGTGCCAGTCTGCCTCTGTAGCCAAAACGGAATCTGGATAGATGCTTCTTACCTTTTGGTCGGCGTGAAGTGTTACGCCAGCAGCTACCAAACGATCTAGGACTTTGGGAAGGATAGTTGAAGCGACCGCTTCGTGAACCAGCAAAGTTTCCAACGCATTGCAAGTAGCTGGGCGCTGCACCTTGGAGTTGAACACAATCTCAACAGCCCAGTCTGGGTTAGCTGATTCGTCGATAAATACGTGGGTCACACCGTCCCCGGTTTGAATAACCGGAACTTTTGATCCTTCGACTACGGCATTAATCAAACTTGCGCTTCCCCTGGGAATTAGGACGTCAATTAGGCCACGAGCCGCCATCATCTCGTTCGCACCTTCTCTGCCGAAGTCGTCAACCGTTTGAACCAGCTCTGGGCTAAGACTTGAGCTTGCCAAAGCTTCTTTTAGTACTTTTGCCAGAGCTATGTTTGTTTTCTCGGCCGCGGTTCCACCGCGAAGGACAACAGCATTTCCAGACTTAATTGCCAAAGCGCTGATATCGATAGTCACATTCGGTCTAGCTTCATAAATGACACCGATTACTCCAAAAGGCACACGTATCTGAGTTAGGTCTAGTCCATTCTCAAGAGTTTTAGCCTGGACAATTTCTCCTATTGGATCTGGGAGCGCAATGACCTCATTAATTGAATCAGCCAAAGACTTGATTCTTGCATCGCTAAGCCGAAGGCGATCTTGCAATCCAGTAGCGAGGTTTGATTTGACGGCCTGCTCTAAGTCAATTGAGTTTGCTGCAAGAATCTCAGCACTGCGAGCAACAAGTAGCTCGGCAATTGTTTTCAGTGCTGCGTTTTTGGACGCAGTTGAGGAATTAGCTAGTGAGTAGCTTGCGTCTTTAGCTGCTTGAATTCTTTGTAACGCGGTCATGATTCGAGCCTAGCCCTGAGCCTTGCTGGTTTGTGGTTTGGGTTCAAAGAACGTTCCAGAGTTGGTTCCAGAAAGAACCAAGCCGACATTCTCTGCATTGGTGACGATAACCGCTATTCCGGCCTCTGTGCACTCCCTGGCTGCCGCCACTTTTGTGATTGCTCCACCGGTTCCAACACCCGTGTTGGTTCCACCTATTTTTAAGGCGCTCATGTCCATATCAAATGGAACTCGAGAAATCAGCTTTGCCTCTGGGTTAGTAGGCGGTACGTCATAAATTCCATCAACATCACTTAGTAAAACCAGTGCGTCTGCACCTATCAGGGTTGAAACCATTGCAGCCAGGTGATCATTATCTCCAAAGCGAATTTCAGTAGTAGCTACGGTGTCGTTCTCGTTGACAATAGGTAGCGCCTTGAGGTCGAAGAGTCTCTCTAGAGCCTTTCTTGCGTTGTCCCGGCTTTCGTGATTCTCAATGTCTGGAACAGTAAGCAGGACTTGACCAGCAATAATCCCGAATCTTTCCAGAGACTTTTGGTACTTAGAGACCAAGCGGAACTGACCAACCGCGGCTAGAGCCTGAAAAGTCTCTAAATCTGTTGGTTTTTTATCAAAGTCAAAAAGTGGCATACCAGTTGCAATAGCTCCAGATGACACGAGGACTATTTCAATGCCCTGCTCCATTGCCTTGGCAAGGGCATCAACGAGGTTGTCTATCTTGTCTTCGTTTACACCGGTAACCGAATTCGAACCAATTTTGACTACAACCCTTTTTGCGCCTTCAAGCCAGTTTGATTTTTCAGTCATCTACTTTTCATCCTCTGGGGAAGGTGTGCTCCAAGCTCCGGATTTGCGGTCTTTTTCCATCTGATCACGGAAAGCAGATCTTGCATCCATCATTTCTTGGTAACGCTTGCGACGCTCAGCTGTGGTGCGGCGATCGTTTAGTGGCCCGAACCTAGGGTCGGTTCCACGAGGGCTTACAAGTAGCTCGGCGGTTGAGGCAATAGTTGGCTCCCAATCAAAGATGATTCCATCTCCTGGGCCAATCACCACAGTTGAACCGGCAGATGCTCCTGCTTTGAATAGGGCATCTTCAATCCCAATTTTTGCCAAGCGGTCGGCAAGGTAACCGACTGCCTCTTCGTTTCCGAACTCAGTTTGGGCAACCCAGCGTTCTGGCTTGGCGCCAAGGATACGGAAGAACTCTTCCATTCCCGATTCTTCGCGAACGATAGTGAATTTGTTGTCTTCTTTTCTGGCCTGCATCAATGTGATACGGGGTCTGGCTGGAACATCAGCTTTTGACTTGCGC
>Ga0315909_10005434_pt1 | contig 14638 bp, 32 predicted proteins | sample LakEriMetagenome_11_FD_203527 | JGI IMG/M metagenome (GOLD analysis project Ga0315909, IMG submission 203527) | Freshwater fungal communities from buoy surface, Lake Erie, Ohio, United States - Buoy 2 MA125 | ecosystem: Environmental > Aquatic > Freshwater > Lake | place: USA: Lake Erie, Ohio...
CTTATTCATTGGTATTTTTTAAGAAACACAAAATACTATTTTGTGAAAATCAGGGAGATACATTCTTTTAAATTTACCTAGATATCCAGATATGTCCTCGGCGTTTTCTTCGTCCTCCATATCAGAAACAACATAAAAAGTTGATGAATCTACAAAATCTAATCCTTTTTTACTTACGAAAAATAAATCGTCTGACTCATCTTCAGATTCTTCTTCATCTTCGCTGCAATTCTCATCCTCTAGATATTCTGATATCTGTGGTTCCTCGTATTTAAACTCGTCGTATCCTGAATATATTTTTATACTCATTATCCCTCAATTAAAACCTTCTTTAGTTCATAAGCACCTTCAGATCCAGGTACCTCGTCATAGTAACCAACTATAGAATATTCTCTTCCATCAGAGCTTGAATCTGGTATCATTTCTATGGAGCTAACCATATTTCCTCCAACATATTCAGGATCTACCGAATGACCTATAGCCATTGTTGTTTCCTCCCCGTTAGCGTTAGTAAAGTTTACTATATAATCTCCCTCCTCATCATCTTGGGTTGGTACAAATTTAGTAGTTTCAGTTTCGAAGTTAGCAGGATCCATGTCCATTTGATCTACTCCCGTGTCCATGTCCATTTGCTCTCCGCCCATATCCATGTCCATTTGCTCTCCGCCCATATCCATATTTTTAACAGGTCTACCGACGAAACTTTCGTATATTTTAAGGTGCTTCATTTTTTTATATTATATATCTCTTATCTTCCTTGTGACTTATAAGGTTTTTTATAATGCTTAGAATTCTTACTAACACTAGATTTACATTTAGAATGTATACCTGGTCTTCTTTTTCTTGCACTTTTTATGTGATTTCTAGACGATTCTGAGGATTTAGCCTTTGCCATTATTTAGATTTTATTTTGTCTTTAGTTCCTAATGTAGATTCAAATATTACTCTTTGAATAAGATCATAGAATTTCTTTTTTCTTATAGGATCGTCTGATATAGAACAGTTAGCAACAAAAATTTTGATGTCTTTTTTTGTTTTATCTGATAGTATATCTAGTATTTTAATATCTTCTTCCATATTTTCAATTTCTCATATTTCCTATGTAACCTTTTTGGTTAAACATATTTTGATTAACTCTAAGAGTTTTTCCTCTTTCGACAGATCTTAATAATAATGTATGCTCTTCAACTTTTTCTACTATATAAGGAACTCCTAGATATGTAACTTTATCACCTACTTTAAGATTTAGGAGAGGATAAGGATCACCATATTTTTTTATTGGCTCTTCACCGGGTGAATCTATAACAGTATAGTTTTCGAAAGTCTTTATGTTTTTCATATTAGTATTTATCTATTTTCTACATAAAAACACAAAAAAATCCCTATTGCTAGGGATTTAATAAGAAATTTAAGGAATATCTTATTTTTTGGACTCTATAGAATCCCAAGTATCTATAATAGCATTGGCAAATATTGGTTCTTTACCAGTCCATCCTGCTAATATCGCACCTCTATAAAGATTTTCAGGAAGTACAGAATTGTTGTAACCTGCAACTTGTATACAGAAGACATTAACCTTAGGATTAACAGTTCTTCTATATTCTTGTACCATTGCTAGAACGTCGACGTGTACTGATCCCTTATCTCCGTGTCCATAAGGAGAAACCCCAACTGTGTCTCTGTGTCCATATAAACCTCCATGTCCTGCCTGCATATCTGAGTATATGAAAACAGTATCATAATGTGTCTTATTTTTTATAGCATCGTCCCAGAATATCCATATTCCATTTTCTGTTCCACCTCCTTGTTCTCTTCCTCTTTTAGATGTCTCTGCTAATTGAGTGAGTATACCATTTCTTTTAGAAACTCCTTTTAGTGATAATTCATCTCCAAATACTCCTACAATACCTTCGTCGGACTGTAAAGCAGTTGTTAATGAAGAAAGGTTAGCTATTTCTGCTACTGTTACAGTTCCATATTCGCTATTAAAAGCTCCCCATGCTGATCCTGAGTTGTCAGATAGACAAGCAGTTTTACCTTTTAATTTAGGCATATTAGATACTGAAATATCTAAGCACTCCTCTAAAGTATCCAGTACAAGCTGTTTGTGGTGTATATCAGAACCTTGAATTGCTTTGAAAGCAGACCAATATCTGAATGGAAATTGTTTTCCGTTTTCAACCCCAGATTTTAGTTGAGCTAATATTCTTGCTGTGATTGTACGATCATCTACTTCTGTAAAAATACCTCTAAGGTTTCTCAACAACGCCATATGAGGAATAAGAATGGTATCTGTTATTTCCTTCCATGTTTTTCCTTCAGATCTTAGAGTTTCCCAAGTTTTTTCGCTCTCTTTAACTTTTAAAGTACCAGTAGACATTAACTCATTTATGTCCTCTCCTTTTGCGTGAGATATACGTACAAGATCTATTAGTCTTTTTCCTTTGTACTTATTTAATTGGTATCTACTAAATTCTCCAAGTCTTTCTGCCCAAGTTCTTTTAACCATAGACGAAAGACCTTTTTTATCTCCATTCTTATACATGTAGTATTCGAATTGGTTAGTCAAATCGTCTGGACGTAAAGAAATAGCTTTACCTATACTCTTCATGTACCCTGGATTACTTTCGTTAAACTCAACTCTTGAAGGGTGTTGTGAAGCTTTTATAAAGATCACAGCTGGATTAAGTCTCATAAAAAAATTAGTTCTTAGATCTAGTGCTAAATCCAATGTTCCTTTAAAATCGTAACTTAAAGCAGATTCTATAGCATTTTCAAAAATCTCAGTAGCAGTTACATCTGATTGATACATCGATGGAAATATAGAATATTTTGACAATGTCTGTAGATTGCTAGGAGCCTTTAATCCATCTCTATAATACTGAGGCTCTCCAAATATAGACGAAGCCGCTACGATTCTTAAAGTGTCTAGAGGATTTATCTCATAGGATGTCCCTCCCATAAAATTTTCCACTGCAAAAGCACCGTAAATTGAATTTTGTGCAATTTGCATTGCCATTTTTTTGTCTGCGTAATCACTTAACTTTGACATATGTTTGTTTTTAAATTTTACTAAATAAAAAAAGGGTTTAGTCGCTAGCGTCTAAACCCCTTAGTGTCGTTCTGAGAAAATCGATTTCGAGGATTTTTCGAGTCTAACAATATATGAAGTATCTCAAAATCCCGCTTCAGAACAATTTTAAATCCGAGAATATTAGTGAAAGGCGTTTTTTCTTTTTTCCTAAATATTGAAGTAACCATTCACACCGCTTCGGAGTTTATATAATTTTTTTCTTGAGAAATCTCTAAAGAGTGGTCCCTCCTTATGGGAGGTAATCATTCCCTCATTTCTAGTCTGGTGAATTAAACCGAGCTACTGATTTTTCTCTTATGTCCTTTCGTAAATAAGAGCGCCTCATCTATAGCAGTACTGAGACCTGTGTAGATTAGAACCGGAGAACTAATCTTTTTCTGCGTTTATAATTTTTGAAGTAACCCTTTAAACCGCTTCAAGAAAATATGTATGTTAAAGAACGTTTTATTAATATATTGCAAATTTAGATAAAGTTTCAATTTAAAACCTGATGATCCTCAAGAAATTTTTTAATTTGTTCATCATTTTTTACTCCAGAGAATCTTGCTATCTCTTTATCTCCCTCTATAAGTACACAAGTTGGAATATTTCTTATGTTGAATTTCTTTGCAGATTCTTCCGCCTCACTAACATCAGCTTTTACTATTTTTATATTTTCTGATAGTTCAATTTCTAATTTTTCTAGTGACGGCTTAATTATTTTACAAGGCCCACACCAATCAGCGGAAAAAAGAACTAAAGTTTTTTCACCACTTACAATTGCTTCATTTAACTGTTCATCGTTAATAATTTTCATGTGATTTGATTATTTGATATGGTATATAACCATCCGAACACAAAGAATCCCGCCTTAAGACGGGACTTTACTTGTTCTTAAATTTCTGAAGAAATAGGACCTTCTTCCTTATTTTCTTCAATTTTTTCTTCGATTGGCTCTTCTAAAATGACATCCTCGACGTTTTCTTTTTTATCAGATAACTCTGGTCCCTCTTTTATTTCTGATGCGGGGGATACATTTAATTTTTTTATAAAATCCGGAGAAATTAAAAGTTCTCCAGTTTCTCTTATTTCTGGCGTTTCTGCACTGTTAATCTCTGCAGATTTTTGTTGCTCTTGTATCATTTCCAAGAGCTTCTTCATTTTCGTTTTAGATAAACCTTTAGGCTTTGCTTTATACTTTACTGGTTTACCGTTTTTCTTTCTTACTCGACTTTTAGTAGCCATATTTTTTGCTTATTTATTTTTATAGAACCCTATTTGTTTATAGTTTCCATTTGCTTTATATAATAATATTCATCTCGTCCCAATGCTCATTCCAATTGGATTTAGCTTCACATCTGACTATCATATCTTCCTTTTTAAAGTGTATATAATCACTTTCGAATACATCATTAACCAATATATTAGGTACGTTTATTTTTCGTGCTATAAAGTCCCCGTATTTCTCCATATCAGAAGGTTTTTCACCCTCAGTTCTAACAAAAACCCCAGAAATGCTTTGTTTATATCCAGATACAATATCTTCTATGTATATTCTATTTTCTGTCTTTACAAGATCTAATCTTGGATTTGGACATTCTTTTAATTCCCTATCTTCTAAGAACCACCAAAGATTAGTTTTTTCTTCCCTTATATAGACACCTATTTTTTCCGAGATATGTCTAAGAAAAAATGCCTGGACATTTTTAGGGTTATAGAATGTTTTTATAAAATCTACGTTTTTAGAAACCCTTTTATACTTTCCTTCATATAAAAATTCAGGATCTCCTGAATCATTTAATAATATACCATCAACATCAAAAAGGCAATAATTATTTGGTAGATTATTCCTGTGACTCTCAGAGAAAGGATTTGTTATACCGTAATTTCTTTGTTTAGACATATATTTTATATAGAAAAAACATAAGTTTGTTTCTAAATGCTAAAGTATCTGTTTTTTCAATAAATCAAAGAAATCAGTAGGATTTAGTCTTTCTATATCTTTTTTCATCATTCTATAGACCATATTTCCTGCTCTTTCATTTCCTCTTAGCATATTTTCCTCTCTGTCCATCTCTCTTGTAAATCCTATCTGTCTCATAGATTCGATAGCATAATCATTAGCATCTATTTCTAATCTAGAGTAAGCTTCTAAAAATCCTTGAAGATCATTATCTAATACTGTATTATAATATCCATCCATAAATATCCCTTCCCTGTATTGATCACAATGTCTAGATTCATGTAGGGATAAAAACATTTTAATGTGCGGAGGCATTCTTAAATTTTCATTTATACACACAGTATCATCGCCTAAAAAAACACCTGCTATAGGCTCAGGTGATCCAAAACTAAAAAGGTGTATCTTAATATTTGCTCTGTTATTACTCCACCATTCAGATATAGATGGTATCATAGCCGGATATATTCCTATTCTATTACAGAATTCATCTATAGTTATACCAGGACTGCTTATATTTTCTGATTCGAAAAGTGCACTAAAGTATTTTAAATTCTTCATCAATTAATAATTAATTGGTAATATACCTGCTTCATATTGACTTTTTCCATTTTTAAGAAGATACTCTAATTGTATCCACTGCTTTTTAGAAAGATACATCTTATTCTTAGCCTGTTCCCATAGGCTTAGAAAAAATTTATTATATCTATATTTTTCCGGAAGCCAATCCCAGAGCTTCTGATAGTATTGTATTTCTGAATCGGTGAAATCTTTTCTTTCTGGAAGATTAAAGTTCTCGTATAATCTAATATGTTTCATCATACTCTTATATATTTAATTTTATTAAGCATTTATCTGGATATATAGAAATATATGGAATACCAACTAGAAAAATTAATAGAGGGACTCAGAGATAAAAAGAATGTTCTTTTGCTTACTACTTCTAATAGATGGGAAGAAAGTAAAGAAATACCAAAATCAACTCTATTAGCAATGGAGGTAAAGGAAAAATTAAAAAGATATTCAAGTGTAACTTTACTAGAAATACCTAAATTAAAAATATACCCGTGCGAGGGAAATGTATCAGGAAAAGATGGTAACAATTGCGGAATTAAAGGATCAACTTTAAAGGACAAAGAAAAAAATCCATCAGGAGATCACAGATGTTGGGCTTCTCTTAATAATGAGGATGACGAACTATGGAAAGTATCGAAAGAGCTTTTAGAATGTGATGCAGTTATATTTTTTATAAGTGTTAGATGGGGGCAGGCAAATTCTTTTTATCAAAAATTAATCGAAAGATTAAACTGGATAGAAAATAGACACACCACTCTAGGAGAGGATAATATAGTATCAGGAATAGATGCTGGATGTGTAGTAATAGGACAAAATTGGAATGCGGAACAAGTATTAGAAACTCAGAAAAAAGTATACGAATTTTACGGTTTCAATGCTCCGGATGATTTATCATTCTATTGGCAATATACGAGAGACTTTAATGATGAATCAAAAGAATCTTATAAAGATGCTCCTAAGCTATTTGGTAGAGAATTTGAAATATCTATAACCAGATTAAAAGAATCATTAGATAGAGGGTTTAAGAACTTAAGGAGGCTGATGGATTTCTAATGTGGAAATTTTATTCCACCCAGAGCTTTCCATACATCGCCTACTTTCTCTTCAAATAAAATTATATTAAGCTCTGCACTTTCTTCAGTCTTAAAATCCCATTGTATCGCCTCTAGTCCTATAATTCCTATTCCAGCATTTAATTGAACCTCAAATGAGAATTCAAAAAATTGATGATTTGGTACTATTCCATCAAGATCTAAGCAATAACAATATATTGTATAATCTGTATCTGTAGAATCATCAGAATTAAAATCTTTAAAATAAGCATCATAACAAACTTCGCCTTTTATAGGCTTACCGTCAAATTTTCTATATCCCATCTCTACTAGTTTTTTTCTAAAACTGTCCGATACCTGGGATGTTCCTTTTTTTATGTTATTTATGGAGAGAAAATTTTCCATCTTCGTATATTAATTCAACCGGATTATTTGTTGGAGAGTATCTTCTGTTCAATAAACTACAATTTATAAAGATAGTATTATCGTCCTCGTGTGTTCCGTACCCCTCGTGTATGTGCCCGAATGCGCTAACCTTTGGGTTTATTCTTTTTATAGCTCTATATAAATCCTCACATCCAACATCCTCTCCCTCTAAAACCATAGATAAATAGTTTTCCATATAAGCAGGAGGTCCATGTGTTAGAAGTACATCTGTATCTTCTGGAATTTTATTCCAGTGGTGCTCTATCTCAGATCCTCTATATCGATTAAAAGCCCAATTGTGAAACCACGGGGTTATAGGAGATCCCCAAAATTTTATTCCCTCTATCTCTACTGAAGAGTCTATAAGGAATATTATACCTCTAGAATCCATTATGTTTTTTGAAACATCATAATTTCTTTCAAAAAGAAAATCGTGATTTCCAGGTATCATGATTTTATATTTATGAGGGAGTGACGAAAACCAATCGGCAAATGATATTATCTCTTCCTCTCTGCCAACAGAAGAAACATCTCCACAATGTATTATAAAATCACCATCAGGTATTTTAAACTTGTTATGTTGTCCGTGTGTGTCAGATATAAATACTAATTTCATAATTGCCAAAGTAGTTAATTATTTATATATAAAAAATAGATAACTAAGACTTAATCGGTTCTTCTATTATATCAGATATCTCTAAATATGATTTTTTCTTATAAATCTCCATTAGCAATTCAAACTTCATTGCATCTTCTAATGTTTCTATTTTAATCTCATTTAGATGTGAAATGCACGAAGGCAATATTATTGAGTTTTCCATAAATTATTATTTATTGTTTTTATGTGTCAACACAATTTTAGTTTCGGAACAAAACTTAATTAGGGTGGTATGAACTTATATGATTGAAGAAATAGAAATGACAAATAAGGTTAATCCAGATCGTTTAGAAGAATGGCTAGTTAATAATCCTGAAAAAGTTTATAAAAGGTCTGTCGAAACTGCAATATATCTATCAGAAAATAAGGATTTGATAGAAGAATCATTTATGGAATTTATGTGGGAGAATGAAGTATATTCAAAAATATACATGAAGAGAAGCGATATACCTAAAGCTATGAACAAAGCTATAGAATATTTTGTTAAATATGAGCTTTATGAATATGCACAGAAGGCAAAATTAGCTAAAGAATCATTCGAAAAAAATCAATAAACCAAGTTTTTTTACCCTTTTTGATAAAAAATACGTGGAATAATTTTTTTTATTAACAATAAGATGTTAATTTAGCAGTAATAAAGTTACTAAGTTTAACTAAAATAAAAAAACAATGTTAACAAAAGGTTCCTCAAGAAACGAGGGAATTAACGTAAGAGACGAGAAAGAATTTAAACTTTGGGTTAAATTCATAGCATCTATCCAAAGAGATGGCGGTAACATAAGTAAACCCCTAGAGATATTATGGGATAGCGTTAGAAAAGAATTTGAAATTCTAGAAAAAAAATCTAAACAAAGATCTAAGGTTTACTAATAATCAGTCAGTAAACCCACCAACTTTTATTCCTTTAGATAAATCATTTAGTAATATTTCAGGGGAAGGATCGTCGTATCTGTAATCTAAAATACTTAATAATTCCTTTTTAGAAAAGATAGCATCAATTTTCCTTCTACTTTTTATAAAGGCAGACATGATATTATTAAGGATATCGGTTTTTCTTAAATAAGCTATAGGATAATCAGTATTATTTATTCCATTAACTGATGAAATGAATATATCATTATCACTAAAAGTAGCTCCTGGAGTAATAACTAAAATATATGGAGTATTTATAAGATCTAAACAATCTTTTATATTATTCTCCTCTTCCATCTTTACCGATTCTATTCTTACAGATCTTATATGTTCACTAGATGCCTGAGCTGCATATTGGTATGATCCGTCAGTTGATCCGAAATCTAATATTATTATTCTGGTATTTATTACCTTGGTTTTTTTGATTATATCCTCTACAGTTTTTTTAAGAGAAATTACTGAATTTTTGCAAGGAATAATTACAGTTAAAAGATTGCTTATCATTTATTATTAATAATTAAAAAATATGTAGTGTACTGAAAAAGAAACCGACCATACAAATATAACTCTGAAAAGACGATTTGCACTAAAAGACATAATTGTTTGAATAATCGGTGGTTCTTCATCCTCATCTATTCTAATTCTATTTCTTGTTATCATTACTATAAAACTAATCCCTAATATCTGATAGTAATAAAATTGTATTAAATAAGGTATTTCGTAAAGATTTATTATGGAATATATTGCTAAAGCTTCTAGCATAGATAATGGCAATGATATTATCAAAGATAAAGCGATTGCAGAAAACAGTTTTTTTATAAATTCCATATAGTATATATTCGTAATTTTCTAAACTGTATGTGGTATTTTTGTTCTAATACAATTTTGTGGTAGTTTCATATTTTTTAGATAATTATTTATATAGCCCATAATATTTGCAGATCCTATAGGATTAGCACTATGAGTTAATATAAGAGGTAATTCTATATTTTTTTCAATGCTCTGATCAACTAGCCATTTAGAACAGTCATATCCGGTTTTTTCGTGTATATTATCATAATCCAGTATATAATTCTTAGAAACATTTTTAAAATATTCTCTTATTGCAGTTTCACCTAGATCGTGGTCTAGAGATATCATATAAATGTTTTCTAAGCCTATCTCGCTTACTTTATTAACAAATTCATCGTAATCCCTACAAATTATCCAATCGTTCTCTATAGGAGTCCTAATATCATCTAAATACACTCTTACTTTTTCCATAATATTTTATTTATCATTAGGATCAGGCTGCTCTCCCACGATCCTATTTATTCTATTTCTTCCTTTTTCTCCAATGGGAATAGGATTTCCTTCTTCGTCTATATGAACGAATGTTATATGTGTCTTTAAAACCAGAACCTGCTTTCCAGTATAAACATTGTGAGCTCTAGCTTCCATGTAAAGAGTCACTGAACAGTTCCCTACTTTAGTTGGATTCCCGTATATTTTTAATAGCTGGCTTTCTCTAGCTGGCTTTTCGAAGTTACATTTATCTATCGAAACAGTAACTACTCTTGGGCTATCACAAAGCTGCATGCAATATCCAGCTGCTGCAGCATCTATCCAAGCTAATAATTTTCCGCCAAAAAGATTACCATGAAATCCTAAATCCGATTTTTTAATAGGATGGGTGTTTAATAATTCCATTATTTTACAGATAAGTAGTTTTTACCCTTTATGTTTTTTATTATCCAATCTATACTAGGATCTAGAGGGATATCAACTTTCATTGATTTTTTAAGCTCCTCTTCCTTTCTTATTCTTTCGTTCTCTGCTCTTCTTGCAAGAGCACCCATAGGTTTTGCTGTGCTTTTTTCTGGAATAATAGGAGGATATTTTTTACGATCCATTATAATTTTGGTTTGATGGTAATTGTTAAAAGCGGTTCAAATTCAGGTTCATATATTGTTTGTACGCTTTCAATCCTGTTTTTATCTATAGCAAAACAATCTTCAATATATTGAAATCCTTCATCCATTGTTTTTAAAGATGACATCTCCATTATCATCTCCCTACTTATTTTAAATGAAATCTTATTCATATTCTTTACAGCTATTTGTAAATTTTTCCATCTCTTCCCTAAACATAGGAAAAATAAAGTCCTCCGCTATCTTATCGCCATACGGAGTGTGCATATCTTCGCACAATTGGCAAGTAAGAAAAACATCCTTAGATCCCAGTTCTTCCCAATCTATTCTTGCATTAACTCCTAACGCACCTATAGGTAAAAATTCAGTAGGCTCAGTTCTAGACATTTCTTCGTCAAGTATCTTAATAGTAACACCTTCGATTGTGTTTTCAATAATCTTAATTCCTGATCTAATAACTAGTGAAATTTTAGGCTTTTCCATTTTTTATTTGATTTAAAATTTACTACAAAATATATCAACGATTTTATTTAATCGCCAATCTCTTTTCTTCTCTTCTATTGTCTTTGGTTCTGGTGTTCTTGATTCTATATTTTCCCATATTCTTAAGTCTGAGTTATATTTACTATCCAATGCGGATAAATAAATTCCATGTAGATGCTGAGGTATATTTGTAAAGTCTGCAACTATTTCAACTGGTAGTTCAGTATCCGATCCAGCAATGCTTATTGAATTTTTTATAGAAACAGTAGGTTTTACATTCATTATAAGATTACTAGAATCCCCTATTATTAAATTTTCCATATTAACTTAAATAATTAGACATATTTTTAGCGGCTTCAAAAGCTTCTTCCATTGTTTCAATTACCTTTGAACCCCTTAATTTGAATGGTATAACATATGAAATTCCGGATTCTTTCATCCATTTTTTATCAAGATCATCCCCATCATCATATGACTCTTGGAATTTTTTCTCGTATTCATTCCATTGTTCTTCAGGATAATCTTCTTTGACAGGAGTATATTCCGCATCAAATAATCTATCACCTATTCTAAACATATTTCCTCCTCTGTGAGTATAACCATACATACCATCTATTACAGGACTATCTGTTCCATACGTTTCCTCTTTTATGACAGCAGCAACACCGTGTGGATGATTCTCATCTATCATAAGATTTTGTTTAACATACCATTGAGCATGTTCAAAATTTCCTATATATTGTCCATCTAGAGATAGAAATGAATTTTCCAATGAGTGTTCATTATTAGGTCCAAATGTATGTGTTCCTATTTTACCTCCAGTTAATCTTTCAATTTCTTGTATCTCTTTTTCAGATATTTTTCCCCCTTCGATTTCTTTACTTTCCATTTTATTTTTGTTTTATTGAATCATATTTCATACCCCAGAACTTGATCTCTATTTCTCTTTCTGAAATTTCATCCTCAAGGATTTCAACTTCAGATTCTAGCTCATCAATCCTTAATTGCTTTTCCTTTAACTTGTTTGTTAGTCTTTCATTTTCATTTTCATTTTCAATTCTTTTATAGGAACTAAAAACCATTAAACCACCAGTTAGCATTAAAAGTAATCCACAGATAATTAATCTTCTTCCTTCCATTTTTTTAATAAATTTTAATTGTTGAGTGTTCTATAACTTGTACAAATCTTTTATCCGTCTGATAATATTTTTCAAGAACTTCATCAAGAAGTGATTCCTTGGTATCGGACGTATAATAATTTGTAATAGAGCCATAACCCATATCTATTGTATAAGTTATATCTTTCCATCCAAACCATCCTCTTCTTTGAATGTAGTATTTGTCCATCTCGTGAATAAATCTTATTTTAATTGTTTTCATCATCTTTCTTAAAATATTCTCTTATCTTATTCTCGTGATCTAAATTAATTTCATCTAGTAGATCGGAAATCATCCTTAAAGCATAAGAGCTCCAAAATCCATTTGCTTGTGTTGTTTGTTCAAAATAATAATATCCATCAACGTCCATTATTGCATATCCTATATGTCGATTTCCACCAAATATTACTTTAAAGTGATTATCCCCTATCTTTTCCGTTGTTAATTTACTAGACATTCTTCTTTGATTTTATTACATCGACATATCCTTCTAATAGCATCATTTTTCTTTTAAGACCTACTTTCATATCAGATAGTAATTTTAGATATTCATCAAAGTCCTCTAGTAATCTTTCCTCTTTTTCGTATTCGCTTTCAATATCAACATCAGGAAATGTATTTAAGATTGCATTTATTTTTCTTTGTGACAGACTAGAAAATTTTTTGTTAAAAACTGTTCTTTCCCATTCTTCGAAAGTTATTTTCGAATCTGTTGCAAATAGATAATTTTCGTACTGTTGTCTTAGAGTTGCCATAATTAATTAGAAAGTGGGATTTTTATAGCTGGATGAGATTTATAGTTCTCTAACTTAAATTGGCTAATGTTGTATTCCGAGATATCATCCATATCGCCAATGTAATGGTTAGTTTCATCAAACTGATCAATAACTAATTTTGGTAACTCGTATGGTTCTCTTGTTAATTGTTCTTTAACCCCATCAATTTGATTTATGTAAATGTGAGCATCACCAAGACTTGCAATTAGTTCATCAGGAACCATATTAACTTCTTTTGCAATAATTTCTAAAAGTAATCCGTATGATGCCAAATTGAATGGAAGGCCAAGTGGGACATCATTGCTACGCATATTGAACATTAAAGAGATTGCTCTGGTTGGGACATTAAGTGAATCAAATCTATCGTGACTTAATTCTGATACACCAGGTTCCCATTGTTTTTTATATATGTCGTTCCTTTCTTCCAAACTCAACTCTCTTGTAAAAAATTGAAAGTCGGTATGGCATGGTGGAAGTATCATTTGATCCAATTCACCAACATTCCAAGAATTAACCCTATTACGTCTTGAATCTGGGTCTGTTTTAAGTAAGTGGATTGAGTTTGCAATTTGGTCTATTGAATTATCTTTGGTCTCCGTTGTTACTCCATACTCACTAACATCGTCTCCATTTTTAACCATATCCATAATTATTCCCCATCTATAGGGTTTTACTTTTTCTAAATTGATTGATGCTATTTTTTTACCACCCCACTTTCTCCATTGCTTACCATACACAGGACCTAAATCACCCCACTTATTAGCAAACTCATCATCTGTTTTTATAAAGCTGATAAATTCTTCTTTTGACATTTTTTTACCCGTACCAGGAATACATTGTCTTTCAAAGTTCTTATAAGCATCACCATCCCAAATATGACAATCATTATCAACAAGGTATTTGATGTTTGTATCACCTCTTAAAAACCATAATAGTTCGGTTACAATTCCTTTCCAATACATTTTCTTTGTTGTAAGAAGTGGAAACCCTTCTGACATCTTGTGTCTGATCTGTCTTCCAAATACAGATAGTGTACCTGTACCTGTACGATCTTGTTTTTTAATTCCATTATCCAAAATGTCTTGGAGTAGTTCCAAATAAGACTTATCCAAATTATTCATCTTCTCCTTTTATTAAAGTTATTATTTGTCTAGTTAAATTTCCAGCAGTTTTAGTACCGTCGTTGCTCCATCTAATAACTAAATCCTCGATCTCTGAATATAACTTATCGTCTGCTAATGATTTAACGTATTCTTCGGTTATAGTGCAGCAAACTCCCATATAGAAATCTATAACATCTGGGTCATCTTGTGCTATTTTGTCCTCTATTAGGGGCTCTAGACTTTCCGAAAAGTCTTTTCTTAATTCTTCTTCCTTATACATTATTCTAAATTACCGTAAATACAAGAAACAATTAAAGTCCAAAAAATGTCCGCTATAAATTCTATTATCATATTAATCCTCATTTTCATTTTCGTAATCATCTTCCTCTTCCCACTGTCCAGTGATATAAATAGTATAGATCTCTAAGGTTGTGTATGTATTCCCTTTACCATCTGGAACTACCCAACATGAAGATCCTTCATCGTCATATCCATTTACTAGGTTCTTTTTTAATAACCAATCGCCAAAATTAATAGCTGATTCTCTCTTA
>Ga0315909_10005435_pt1 | contig 14638 bp, 24 predicted proteins | sample LakEriMetagenome_11_FD_203527 | JGI IMG/M metagenome (GOLD analysis project Ga0315909, IMG submission 203527) | Freshwater fungal communities from buoy surface, Lake Erie, Ohio, United States - Buoy 2 MA125 | ecosystem: Environmental > Aquatic > Freshwater > Lake | place: USA: Lake Erie, Ohio...
TTTGCGCATGGTTGTCTTAGCAGGCTCTTCGCCTACCACGACAGACGGATATGGCTTGGGAGATTTGTACGTTGCCATCTCAGGCTCCTTTGCGGCCAGGGCTGCGCTGGTTCATGACCTTGGCCATGTTACGCCCGTACTTGAGCATGTCGGCGTTGGTCTTGCCACCGGCCTTCATCTTGGTCAGGGGTTTGCCGGGGTGCATGGCTTTCTCGTGCTTGTGCACAGCCTTTGCAGCCGTCTTTTTGTCCTGTGCCATATCCTTCTTGTCCATGATCGACTCCTTATGTCGTTGCAACCGTAATTGTGCCCAAATTTACTGTCAGCACCAAGTTGTTTGGTGTCAGAGCAGCATCAAAAAAGCTCGCTCCGCCAACCGGATTCCAGCCCCACTGAAAAATACGGCTGCCGCCTGTGGCCGTACCGTCCTCGTCCGGGTCCGTACCGCTGATGTTTGAGAGCTGCAAACCACTGTTGCCCCCCAACCGATACGTGATGTCCGGCCTGGGGTTGCGCACAGCCTGCGGGTCTTCCACAGGGTACATACCCAACTGAAGCTGCGGATGGTCGGGGTCCCAACAAGCCGGGCACACCAACATGTTCACGTTCTTCGTCTTGAGCGTGTATGTCTTGAGCTCCTTGAGCTTGAAGCGAAAGTTGCAGCGGTCACACTGCGCAATCGCAAACTTGCCGGACGAAAAACGATTAGGCATTAGAACGCCCCAGCGATGTACTGCCTGCGTGGCACAAACCGCACAGCCGCCTTCTCATGGTCTTCCTGCGCAGCCAGCTCCCAAGCCTCGTCATATTGCTGCTTGAGCACACCCAGACGATCCATCGCTCCGGGAACCTTGAGCGCCATATAGTACGACAACCCCGCCGTCATGCAGGGGATGAACCGGAACGGCACATCCATTACGTTGACACCGCCACCGGCATCCTGCACCCGGCGCATGCGCCAGTACACAAACTGGTACGTGGGGTTGCCCACAGTGCCTTGATCCGGCGTTGGCCAGACCGTAACGCGGGGGATGTTGTTGACGTAGACGGCAGTGCCGACAGAAGGGGTGGTTTGGCTGGTGCCGTTTTGTGCCCGGAACACACCGCCTAGCTGGGTGGCACTGTTGATCCAGCCGTAGTAGATCGTCTCAGTGCCGATGTTCAGATAGCCCAACGTGGGCAGATTGGCTGTGGAGGACAGCGTCAGGGTCTGGGCCCCCGCGTCTGCGCTCTGGTATGTGTATCCTGTGGGAGACACTTGGCCGTCCAACCGCTGCACCCAGACCTGAATCGGACGAGCTTGCGTCAGCTTGTTGGGGATCGTGGCGTAGGTAGAAACACTAATACGTGTGATCGTCAGGTCGGCCTGATTGGACTGCTGGTTGGGCTGCGTGCGGATCACATGATCGAGCAGGTCCACGGTATCGTTGGGCAGCGTGTAGGTGTTGAGCCCTTGAACAAGTGGGATGGTGCCCTGCTCAAACGTCCACATATTGATGCCACGGTTGGCCCAATCTGCGAACATCAGGTTCAGGGAACGCCGGGCCGTCTTGAGATCGTAGCCCGTACGCAACTCCGAGCCCACGCGCTCAAACGCCTCCTCAACGATCTCGGTCAGATCGAGGTTGAAACCTGCTGCGCCTGATGTGGTGGCCATTACCTATACCTCGCCGTCTTCGCCGCTACTTCGGGCGGCTGCTTCACAAACTGCTTCCCGGCCTTCTTGCCCGCCCGCTTGGCACGGGTCGTGGCGGCATACTCAGCGGGGCTGAGCGCCTTGATGGCGTTCTCAGGCAGATATCGCTCCCCCGTCTTGGAAGACGGTTTGCCGGACTTGGTGCGCCACTTTTGCGCACCCCAATCCTTTAGCGATTGCTGCGGATCTTTCACTTGTACCCACCCCCACGGGCCTTGTACTGCTTGGCCAGAAGCTGCGCCTTGCGGGCCGACCATTGGCCTGCGCCTGTGCCCTGAACCGCACGAGACTTGATCGACTCAAACAGCGACTTGCGCATGCCTGGCTTGGTGTAGACGCCCGCCTCGTTGACCTTGGACTCGGTTTTGCCACCCTTGGCGAACCTTTTGGTCAGCTTAACCCCGCCGCCTGTTATCGCGCCTTTGGGCGACATCCCCTTTGGTTTAAATGCTTGGCCTTCTAGGTATGCCTCGAGGTCGAGGTTTTTGCCCAGATTTTTTTGCATCGTAAACCGTCCGCCAGCACCGGAACCAGACTCTCCAGCGCCGCCCATAGCTCTCACGCCATAGTTTGGTTTAACCGGCTCAAATTTGGACTCTACCTCACCACCCTCAGCGTACTGATCAAAGTCCGTGTCGTCCCTACGGGCCTTGCGTTTGGGCCCGGGCATTTTCGAGGGCATGATGGCCCCCATTCCACGGCTGGCTCGCATGGTTACACCATCTTCCCGCGAGTTTTACCACGTTGAGCAATGCCATCTGCGCGACGGGATGCACTTACCACGCCGCCTTTCTTCCTACCAACACCAAACAGCGCTGGGTCCCTTGTATCGCTGTCAAAATCAGGTTCAACGATCCTTGACTTCACAGGGGCGGCAGGCCTGTCTATACGGGTCCGCGCTATCCGTTCCTCCAACTCCCGCCTGCCCCTTGCCGCATCTTCTTGGTTTACATCCTCAGGTCTAACTCCCTCACCAACCGCCCTTTTTGAAAGTGCGTACATCGCGCCCAAGCCGCCAAGCACTTTGGAGATATTTTTCATTGATTTGCGAGCCATGACAGCCTCCTAGTAAATTTTGCCTTTGGTTTTGCCCCGCTGGGCGCAACCGTCGGCACGGGATGACGCCGACCCGCCACTCTTCATGGGCTTGGCAACCGCGCCGGTAGTGCCAACGCCTCCGACACTTCCAACAGACGCGGCCTTAGCAGCGGCTTCTGCCTCGCGCTCCTTAATTGCCTCTCGTGCAATTGCAGCAGGTATGATGCCACCAAAACCTTGGGATATGAGTTTACCCATAGCCCCTTTGCCGGTAATCATGCCGGCCAACGGAGAAACGTCTCCAAGCTTAACGCCCATGACGGCCTCCTATCAGCAGGCGTAGCCGCCCTTTTTCATACCCAGGGGTTTGCTGCCAGACATCTTGACCATCGTGCCTTTGGTCTTGCCTTTGGTGGCCATACCGTCACGGCTGGGAGCCGCAGTCTTGACAGCGCCCATCTTGGCCGTGGTGATACCACCGTTGGCCATTTTCTTGGCGGGTGTGCCTTTTTTCTTTGCCATCATTGCCATAAAACCAGCGTTCATTTTGGAAGCCATAGTGTCACCACCTTTCGAAAAAAACTCTTGCTTGCCTTGATTGGTTTTGGGTTTGTTGATTGCCTGTATGTCTGCACGGCTCCCAGACCCAAACCGCTTGCCCTTGTCCGCCTTCATAAACTCCTTGCCGACAGACTGGGGGATTCCTACACGCTTGGCAGCGGCGGGGTTGTTGGCCACCATCGCCATCAAGTTGTGCTGTGCCTTACTCTTGCTTGGCATCGTCAGCTTTCTTTCTGCGGAAAAGTGTGTAAAAGTCTTTCCCGGTGGCCATCTCGTAAATACGCATGGCACCAACGATTGCGCCGATCAAGCCAAACAGCGGCGTGAGCATGTTCAAAAAAGCGCCAACCGTGCTGAAGATTGCCACCACATCCAGCACGTTTTTGACGGTATCTGTGTTCTCGCTCATGTCAGCAATTCCAAGCCCGCAGGCTCTTGTTGATGCGACTGTTTGGGTCTTTCTTGGCCTTCTCGCCGGTCAGCTTGGCTTTCATGCCTTTCATCCGGGCACAGAAAGAGTCGCGGCGTGCTCCGCCCTCTGGCTGCGGGGGCTTGAGCCCCGGTTTGCCCGGATTGGCCTTGTTGTAGGAGGCTCGCCCCTTGGCGTTGAGTCCGCCTTTCTCCGATTTGCCTTCTTTGCGTTGCCATGCTGGTGTTTTAGCCATTGTTACGCTCCACGACTGCGCGGCAGAGCTTAACAAACTCTTGCGCGAGCAGGTCACTTTTTGCTACGTTAGCCGCACGGCATACAAGCTGCACATTCCCAACCACATAGCCTTGCGCGGGATCAATCCTGTCAATGCTGCAGTTGGTAGGGACGACCCCGTTTGCCAGTTCCATAGTCATAGGCCAGCCGGTCAGCGCACACGCACCACTTTGTGTGTGCCACAACAACTCAAGAGCATCGAGAGAAATAACTTCTTCGCCCTTACGTCGTTGCGCAGCTTTGGAGCGCAGGTATTGCAGATAGCTCCGAGCAGACTTTGTGCGCTTGAACGCGGTGTACTTAAGCTTGTCCTCCCCCCATGTACGGCTGTGGTACGACGCCTGCTTTTTGGCGATACAAGTTTTACACCACGAGTTGTACTTGGGGTTGCCATCCACGAGCTTCCCCGTCGTATAAAACGACGTAAGTAGCTGAAGAACACCGCAGCAAGTGCAGCGTTTTTCGTGGATAACGGAAGTCTTAGCCATAGAACAAAGTGGTTGTTACGTTTGCGACCAAACCAACAAAAATGCCATCTTTGGCCAAAATTCCTTCGCCCGGAATCACTACAGGAAACGCAGTCGCGTTGTACGAATCTGCTTCCATCAAGATTTCCGCGTACATCGACACCGCAGGAGACCCGGTGATGGTGCCACTGGCAGCGTCCGTTACCGTGAACGTATTGGCATCTGAAACCGTGACCGTATAGACGTTGTCTGTCGCAGTGCCGCCTGTGCCCGCAGAAAAGTCCAACCAAACGCGGTTCCCAGTAGTGAGGCCATGATTGGTGATAGTCACCGTCACAGTGGTCGTAGACCGCCCGTAAGTGCCCGTTCGCGCCACATTGTTTGCAAACACGGTATTACGAGTGGCTGCACTGGTGTTTGCCGACACAACGGCCCCCTTGAGGCGTGTGCGGAAGTTCACCGCCACGCCCGAAGAGGTCATGTGTGCCGACTTTACGTCGTATTGCATCGTCATGATGCGCTCCTATTAAGCCGTACGGGTAAACACGTAGGCGGTGGCACTGGAGAACATGATGGTGAACCGGGCAAGGCCCGTAGCACCAGATGCGATGGTCAAGTCGCCAAACGAGCCGGGAGTGTCCGCAGCAGCGCTGGACAAGATGCCGTTGGTAGCAACAGCAATGGTCACGGTCGATGCGCCAGCAGTGTTGTCCACGTACAGGTCAAGAACGGTACCTTTAACAGCACTAATAGCAGCGCCAAGCGCCGTGCCAGTAGGCAGGGTGATGGTCGTTGGAGCCGCTGATGTGGAGGTGATGTAACCCGTTGCAACTTCTGCTGCGGTGGCGGTGGCCGTAGCGTTGATAGCTGCGGTTGTGGGGTGGTTTTGGTCGGTAAAGACCAAATTTGTGGTCGTTAGGTTGGTGGTCGTCAGGTTTGTGACGCTGGTGGTTGCGCCAAAAGTGGCGTCCACGGTAACAGCGCCAGTGGTGCTGTTGGTGGTGATAGATTGAAAGCCGTTTTGCGACCGAACTGGGCCGTTGAAGGTGGTGTTAGCCATTTGATCCTCACATGCGAGTTAATTGGGGGCGCTCTGTCTGCATGTCGTCAGCCGGGACTGTCAGAAACGCCGGAAACCCCGGGATGTGGCCAATATACAGGAAAAAGAAAAGGGGCACAAGGCCCCTTTCCTGGGTTTTCATCAGGACGAACCCGACGAACCCCACATACCCAGCGGGTCAGACCAGCCGAAGCTGTAACGCTCACGGGCCTTGTAGCGCACGTTGCCGGTATCGAAGTCTCCATCCATCGAGTTTGCCAGGGGCATACGCTCGAAATGCTTCATGCCGTTGGGAACGTCAGTGGTCAGGAACCATGCGTTCGGATCGGTCAAGAAGTGGTTGACGGTGTAGCCCTCGGGGATGGCACCCATCTGCTTGATAGCGTTGATGTCGTTATCAGCAGTTTGGACCCGCAGTTCGGTGTCAAGCAGGCGCTTGGCAACGAACATCAGGCTCGGGGGGATCACCATCTTACGGGGCTTGGCTGCGATCAGCAGGCCACGCTCGTCGGTCCACGCAGCGATTTGAATCACAGCGTTTTCCAAAGCGGTCTCGTTCAGGTCAACACCAGTGGTCGGGCTGTTGAAGTTAACACCACCGCCAACGAGCGGGTGGCCAACACGAGTGTTGGAACTGTTGTTGCCGAACAAGGTAACGCCGTCACCGCCAAGGTACGAGCCGTTGAAGCCGTTGTTGATAACGGCTGCAGCTTTAACCTGCTTGGTGTAGGCCATCGCACGGGCCAGAGCTTTGGTGTAACGAGCAGACAGGCTGTCGTACAGATTGTCCTCAATCGCCTCTTCGGTGATCGAGAAACCCAGAGCAATGGTCTCGTGGTTGTAGCGAGCGGTAAATGCTTCCTGTGCATTGTCGTAAGCGATGGCAGAGCCCTCGTTCTTGACAGGCGCAGCAGCAAAGCCAGCCAGCTTGGTTTCTTCCTCAAAGCTACGCTCCGATTTCTCGGTCTCGTAGATTTCCTTGTGCTCTTCGCCGTAGCGAGCGTACTCCATACCGAACAGGGCGTTCAGACCTGGGAGCAGCTCTTTGAGCAGTTGTGCGCGTGAAATTGCCATTTTGAGTTACTCCTTACAGACCAACGGCGTTGGTGAAGCTATGGTAGCCGGGGTTGATCTTCACATAGACATCAGTGAAGGCGTCGCCCACAACCGAAAATCCCTGCACGTTGGGGAAACCCACAACACGGAAGGCCGCAGTGGTGGTCACGGCCGAGGAACCTGCCACGACAGAAGCCGTAGAGTTACCAGTGCTCGTGCTACCAGTTGCCACAGCGCCAGTGCTGAAGAACAAGTTTGCGCCCACAGCGGCTTGCGTCACAGAGCCAGCGGACTGGACCTGGAACACGACGTTGGGATCGTCAACAACCTGAGCCTGAACCACACCGGTGGTGCCAGTGGGGTAGTACTGCGAGAAAATCAACTGCCCTTGCGCGTTGAAGAACGAGCAGCCAACGAACACGCCCACGATACCTGTGTTAGAGGTACCCACGGGGAAGCCGTTAGTCGTCGCGTCAGCGCCGGTTGCAGTTGCCACAGCCAAGTAGCCGTTTGCATTTACGTACACGGGCGAGCCGTTGAAAATGTTTGCGGCGGTGCCTGCGGGGTCAATGAGATAAGTACGGGTTGCACCTGCATATGGGGTGCCACCCAACTGATTTACGGGCTTAAGCCCGTAGGGGGCTGCTACTGATGCCATTTAAGGACTCCTTGTTACTTTGAACCAGAACCAAACCCGGCACCCCGTGTCGTGGACGATTTTTTGTCCGAAAACAGCGGCATACGCGGGTCATTGTTTCTCAAAAAGTGGTTGTCCACTGAGTCCATCTGGCCCTGAGCTTGCTTGTTGTAGTACTCCTGACGGGCGCGGAAGCGTTCGGTTGGCATCTTGCAGAGCATGAGCCCACCAATCTCCACGTTGCCTGTCTTTTCGTTACCCAAGAGCATCAGTTCCGGATGGTCCGTTGCTTTCACCGGCTCCCAACCCTCACGCATCTTTTGGGACACGTTGGTAGGATTGGCCTGTCCCAAGATGTGCGTACCAACCCAGTGGTACACCCAGCCCGGCTCAGGTGTCGGATCAGGCAGGTTGCTCGGCGGTACATACACTGCACGAGCAGATTTTTCGCGTGACTTCAATTCACGAGGATTGCGATCTTGTGTTTCAACCATTTTGTGACTCCAGTTTCAAAACTTCCTGTGCATACTTTTGCGGGTCAAGATTAAATTTTTTCACCAACGCGGCTTGCGACGGTGTGAGTTCAACCTTTTTCCTGCCGGTCGAACGACTGGCAGGGGCCACAACAGATGTAGGTTTTTTAGCCGGTGCCGCCTGGGAAACTTGCGACCGTGGCTTTTCTTCCGCTTCCCCAAAAAGCTCTGGGAATTTGGAATGTACGCGAGCGTCTATCTGCTCGAAATAATCATCACTTCGCGGGTCGTACCCGTTGGCAACTAGTTTTTTATGCAGCCCTAGTGCGTAGCTGGTAATTTCCTCAAACCCATCCGAGCCGAACCACTGGTTTTTTGCCTGCCAGCGCAGTGTCTTTTCGTCGGCCCGAACCTGTTGGGGTTGCGGTTGTTGACTTTGTACATCCTCTTGAGGCTGTTGTAAAGTGGGTGCACGCATATTTTTTGCACTTTGCGACTCCCACTTGGCCTCGGCCAGTGCTTCCTGGGCAGCAATAATGGCGTCAGTATCGAACGCCTCTTGCGCTGCCTTGAGGTCTCGACGAGCTTTCTCAAGCTTGGCTTCCGCCGCCTGATTGGCCATCGTCATATATTGCTCGGTGCCGGACTGCACATACTGCTTGAGCCGTTTGTTCTCGTCCACCATCGCCTGGGCCAGCCGCTCCAGCTCAGCTTTCTCCCGAGCCAGGGCTTCCTTGGCCCGGCGCTCGTCGTGGCGTGCGTGGGTCAGCTCTTTAAGGCGCTTTTTGACGCCCTCGGTGTAGCTGTCCAGCTCCTCGTCGGTCGGGTCTTTTACCTCTCGATCCAGTGGTTTACGTCCCCGGTCACGCTCGGGGGTATCGTCCACGATCTCAATCTCGACCTCGTTGTCGCCGTCCGCCGCGTTTTTAATCTCAACGTCGGGCTCGTTGTTGTCCTGTTCGTCAGGAAACTTAAACTCGTTTGCCATGAGTACTCCTTATGCGCGTGTAATGCCACGCGGGTCTTGCACCACTGCGTCCACCTGATCGTCGTTGATCAGACGAAACTCCTTGCCAAAAATCTTGAACCGCGTACCGGAATACGTACGTACCAAGATGAAATCGCCCTTTTTGCACCAAGCGCCAGTGGGGAACTTGGCTTGGTCTTTGTACGCATCAGGGCCAACTTCCAAGACGAACAACACCGTGGTGGCGTGTTCTTCTTGTTTCAAAATGGACGTTGGTTTGACCAAGTCCAAGTCTGTGCCGTCAAGTTTTTCTGAAACGTCTGGCACGATGCAGAGTAATTTCCAACCTGTCGGCCTGGGCAAACTCGTCGCTTTTTCTTCAGGCGGCGTGTCATCCTTGGGCTTTTCAATTGGCTGGATGGTTGGTGGCAGGCTGATGCCTGGGGGCAAGAGAATTTCACTCATTGGCTTCTTCAACTTTCTTTGCAAGGTCGAGGAGATGACGCTCTGCGAGAGCAAGACCCTGGATCACACCGCAGAGTTTTTGGTATTCGTCAAAAGTGCGACATGCTCCGCCTGCCAAGTCATCGGCGTAGTTGTTCATGTCGGTGCGTATTTGTTCGCGCAACACGCGTGCGAAATCTTGGATCATTTAGGTGAGGGTTTACCCTTAGTTGGTTGAGGACGCGCCATCTGTTGACGGCTCTTGGCAATGTCGATGCCCATACGAACACCGTCACGTTGCTGGTCCGCAGCGAGTTTGTCGGCCTTGAACGCCGCATCGACTGCAATCTGCTTCTCCTTGAGCTTGAGCTCGTCGGCCCTGGCGGCAGCGTCAACCTGCACCTTCTGCGCTTTGATCTGCAGGTCCTGGGCACGAAGCTGCAACTCTTGCTGCTGCATCTGAAGGACCGGGTCCTGGGCCTGCTGCTGCGCCTGCTGCTGGGCCGCCTGTTGCTGGCTCTGCTGGAGCACCTGCTGGGCCGCTTGGGCCATCATGGCCGAGAGCTGCAGCTCAATCTCCGGCGGCAGTTTCTCGTCCTCGGGCGGCAGCGGCATGCCAAGCTGCTGCTCGATCTTCTGCCTGTACGCGAACCCAACGTGCTCAGCGATGTGGGCCATCATGGCAGCCTGAATCTGCGGCGCTCTGGGGTTCTGGCCGATCAACTGCATGACGATCGGGTCCTGCATGGCAGACATGTGCACCTGAATGTGGGCCTGATGGTCCTGATACTGGAACGCCTTGAGCGGCTCGCCCTTGAGCGCAGCCATGTTCTCCGAGACAGGGTCTCTGGGCTTCTGGTCGTCAGGCAGGGGCACGAGCTCGGCTGCGTTCTTGATCCCCAGCACCTCCAGCATGCCCCTGTGCAGCTTGGGCAGGTCGTAAATGTCCGGTGCCATCTGCGCCATCTGGATGACGGCCTGGTACTGGACGACCCGCTGGCTCATGGTGGCCGCGTTGGGGTCGCTGACGGGGATGATCTCAACGTGGCTGTAGTCCGACTTCTTGGCTTTACGCGGTGCATCGACCGGGTCGTAGTCGTAGTCGTCGTCCGTGTAGTCGCGGATGAGCCCGGCCAGCAGTTTGAGCTCCTGCTTGAACGAAAAGTGCAGCCGCGCAGAGACAGCCGTCATCACTTTTAGCTGACGCTCCAGCAGAGCCAGCGTTGTGCCCACCGGAGCCTGCGCCGACATGTCGGAGACCTTCATGTCCGCCGTTGCAGCGAACCTGCGGCCTTCCTCGACGATCTTGTCCATGAGCGCGGCCAGCACGGCGCTGGGCTCTTTGTACGGCAGGGGCAAAATGTTGTCCCGCAGAGCCCCCGAGGAAATATCTACATCCCTAAACTCGCCCGGAGCGATGGGGGTATCGTCCCCTTTGATCCTCAGGCCACGAGACTTAAGGCCACCCGGCAGGTTAGACAACGTACCGGCATCAACCAACTGGCGCATGATGCTCGTTGCGCTCTTGGCGTAGCCCCCGATCAGGTGAAACAGCCCGAACCCGTACGCCCCGAAGCCCGGAATGTACTGGTAGTGCACAAAGTGCTGCCTTTTCAGGTGCAATCTATCGTCCGGCAACCAATTTCTGCGGATGGCAAGCACATCGTTGCTGCCTTTTAGTATCGTCATCACGTACGGCAACGTGATCCCCAGCGGCTGGCCGTCCTCATCGCACTCTGTGTGCTCGTCGCCCCTGATCACAAGGTCCACATGGCTCTCGTACAGGGTGTATCGGTCGTCGTTGAGGTCCGAAAAGCCAGTTTCCTTGTCCTTGGCCTGCTGGATGTCGGTCTTGCTCTTGTCCGGCTCGGGCAGCTCGATGTCTCTGTAGAAGCCCGCCTGCTGCAGCTTGACGATCTCGCTCTTGGTTTTGCGCAAAACATGCGTAACACGGTAACAAGTGTCCAGATCAGTCGTCCCGTAGGGCAGGATGATGTCTTCTGCCGGTATGAACATGCTGACCTGACGCCCCAGGTTGGGGTCGTAGTAGACCTTCTTGAACGCCGAGCCTGTGGCGGGCAGGCTCCAGAGCATGCGCTCGTGCTCGGGGCGAAACTCCTTCATCACCTCCGTGAGCTCGTAGTTCATGTCGTCCTGAACACGGTCAGCGGCCTCGTTTTTCTCAGGCGTCTGCTTGCCCAGAATCTTGGTCTTGACCGGGCCCTGGGCCGGGAACGTCTCTGTTATGCTTTCACTTTGAAATCTAACTACGGCTTCCGTAATCATCGGGTGGAACACGCCACACGCGCCATCCCACGGCTCCGTGCGCTCCTCATACTGCAGACCCAAAAGCTTGAGACCCTGCACGTAGGACTTCTCCCACTCTGTGCGTGAGCCAAGGTCGTTTGTGATGTCCTCGGACAGGTCGCTGGCCAGCGTGGCCAACTCCCCCTCGCTCAAGTCCTCGGCAATGTTGGCTGCGAAACTATCCTCGTCTTCACCCGGGGTGATGGACAGGTCAAGGCCGCCTGCGTGGATGTTGACCTGCTCGGGGTCAATGATCTCAATCTCAATGGGCTCCTCGTCCTGAGCAAGCTCCTCGATACTCGCTGGTGCTTGGTAAAGCGCCTTGTCAATGTTGGTGGCCATAGTGTGTCCTTAGTAATAGGCGCGGGCCCGGCGTTTGAAGAACCGGGGCTCATCTGGTTCGTCGCTGTCCAGCGCAATGAAACCGCCTTGCCTGAATCGTAGCAGGGCCTGTGATGTGGTGTCCACGTAGTCGTCGTTGTCTCCGTTGGGGAACGACGCCACCTCCTCGATGACCTCCCGGGCCCACCGGGTGTCCGGAGCCCACACCATCCCAGAGGCAAACAGGTCCGCGATGGCGTTGACCCGACTGATCTTGTCGTTGCCCCGGCTCGGGTTGGTCTCCTGCGCCGGTATGCCCATCTTGCGCAGCTCCTGTATCAGGGGTGCGCCAGCGGCTTTTTTCTCGATGATGAACGCGTCGGGCTGCCACTCTTTGTAGTGCTTGAGCGCCACGGTCTTGAGCTCGGGGAACGCCATCCTGTCCTTGAACGCGTCGAGCAAGATGATCTGCGCCTTGTCATCTTCTTCCTCGTTGTAGAACACGCCCCAGGTAGTACAGGCGCTGTAGTCGGCGCTGGTTTTCGCTTCAAACGCCGTGTCCCAGGACTGGATGACATAGTCGCAGCGCGGCGGCTCGTCGGGCTCCCATATGCGCCAGAGCTTGCGGCTGATGATGGCAGCCGTGTTGGACACCGGGTTCTGCATGTACTGGGCGTTCCAATACTGCGGGTCCAGCGCGGCTTTCTTCTGCTTGAGCGTCTCCAGCGGCCACTGCTCGGGCCAGAGCGATTTCTCGTTGTCCGTGTCCTCGTTGAGGATGGCAGGCAGCTCCACCACCTCCCACGGCTCTGCGTCGGGGTTCTTGGTCTGATAGTCGAGTAAGCGTCCGGTCAGGTCCAGCTTGCCCCACCGGGTCATGATGATCAATATCGCGCCGCCCGGCATCAGACGCTGCAGCGGGCCCGTCTGGAACCACGACCATGCGGTATCAAAGGCGAGTCTGGAGTTGGCCTTTACGTCCTGCTCACTATGAGGATCGTCAATGACAAAGAGATCAGCACCACGGCCAGCCAAAGCGCCACCGACACCAGCAGCGTAATACTGCCCGCCTGCGCCTGTGGACCACTTGCCCGCGGCTTTTTGGTCGTCCGCCACAACCGTGTCAGGAAATAGCTCATGGTATTCCTCGCCCTCGATCAGGTTTCTGACCCGGCGTCCAAAGTCCTCAGACAGGCCCGCCGTGTGCGTGCCCATAATGATTTTCTTTTCTGGGAAGTTGCCCAGGAAAAATGCCGGGAACAAATATGAGCTGAACTCAGACTTGCCCATACGTGGCGCAATATTGATGATGACCCGGCGCTTTTTGCCCTCGATCACATCTTTGAAAATCTTGGCCAGCTTCCTGTGATGGGGCCCGACCTTAAAGCCCGGGTAGACGGACTTGGCAAACTCGATCATGTCGCCGCGTGCCAAGTTGCGCTTTTGGTGCTCGGCGGCTTTCTCCAACAACTCCAATGCCTCAAGCTTCTCCTGTGTGGAGAGCTTGCTCATATTCATGAGCAGCGCCTTGGCCTGTTCAGGCGTCAGCGGTGGGTTGGTCGTCATTAGGGTTTTCCCCAACAGGAGTCACATCTTCAATATCAGAGGGCGTGGCGTCTGTGATGTTCATGAACACCGCCAGCTTCTCCTTGAGCTTCTTGTCGATTTCTTCTTCCGTGAGGTCTGTCTTCTTGACCTCAATCTTGTCGGTGAACAAACCAACTTCTGTCACTTTGCCCAGCAACCCCAGCGCCTTGAGCCGGATATTTGAGTTGGGGTTCTCGCACTCCTCCAACAGCTTGGCCACGGCATACCCGCGCAACTGCTTGGCTTGGTGCACAAACTCCCAGTCGTATGCGGTCAACATGCCCACCAAATGGCGCACGGCTGCGGGGGTTTCGATCTGGGCAAGTTTGTGGTGCGCACCGTCTTCCTGTGTGACAACGGCGTTGAATGCGACCCGGGCGGCTTTTTGCTCAAGCTCCGATATGGCGGTGTCTGTGTCGGGGGAGCCCAAGGATGCGAGAAAGTCTGCGGTCGATACCTGGGCGTCGATTATTTGCGCTGTGCTGTGTTTCTCAACGGCGCGGCCCGCATCGTCGTTTGGGACGATGTCTGGCTCAAAATCCAACAGGTGATCAAGCATATGCGGGTTTGAGGCGTGAGCCCTTGCTTACCGATGGCGCATACTATACACTGGCGTTGAGTAAATAGGCAAGCACCGCAAAACGGCCTTTGGCCGTACGTGCAAGCAGTTGCCCGTTTGCTTTCTCCTGTGGGGGTTCCAAACCCACTTTGCCCTTGGCGGGAACCGAGGGCATTTTTTTTGCCTGTATATGTCTAACATTAGACAAAGATGGTGTTAAATTTTTATAAAAATTGTGGGTGGTAGGTGTTAAGTATTACAGAAATGTGGAGTGTGGTTGCAAAACAGTGTTCCCGTCACGTCGCCATCGTCGCAGCCAATACCGGGGGTGGGGGTGTGGTGGGGTCAGAGTAGGCCAAAAGGCCGCTGCAGCAGAGGCTGCCTAGTACCCCTGTGTTAAAATAGAGTCATCGGTTCAGGAACGAGCCGATCTGACGCCCCGCCAGTTGCGGGGCTTTTTTATTGGAGCAACGTCCATGTCACTCAACAAGACTCAACAAGCCGCCGTCAACGCCTACCGCGAGTTCCTCGCTGCTGGCACATCGTATGGGCAGGCAATGCAAGCGGCAGCAAAGGCGCTCGGTGGGACACCATGTCCCACGCTGCTGGCCGCACTGGCCGAGGTGCACGCAACCAAGTACGCTTGCAACCACACATGGAACGGCGCAGGTGGCGCAGTGTTCTACACCGGCAAGGCGAGCACACGCGAGACGCGGCAGCAGGCGGCCACCAAGAGCTGGCAGCGTAACGTGATGGTTT
>Ga0315909_10005437_pt1 | contig 14636 bp, 10 predicted proteins | sample LakEriMetagenome_11_FD_203527 | JGI IMG/M metagenome (GOLD analysis project Ga0315909, IMG submission 203527) | Freshwater fungal communities from buoy surface, Lake Erie, Ohio, United States - Buoy 2 MA125 | ecosystem: Environmental > Aquatic > Freshwater > Lake | place: USA: Lake Erie, Ohio...
GCCAGGTGTTGAAAGGCGCCAACGGCCTTTGTCGTTTTTTAAATCGCAGGTGGCAACCAAGTGTTTTTCTGCGCACATGAAGCGCACATTGACTTCTTGGGTTTCTTCATCCAGCAGGGTAGCGCAGCCGCTCAGTAAAGCGGTGATGGCAAGGACCACAGCAACCAAGGGTCTTTTCAATGCAGAGTGAGTTGACATGGCGATGGCTGGCTTTCTGGCAATTCGATTTCAATATACGTTTTAAGATTATCGACACTTTGATACCCAGCTTGAGGGTGTTCGGGCGTCAATAAAGAGACAGTTTTTGGCTCAATGTCAGGGGATAAGCAAGAAATGAGCCTCTTCAAAGTGGCCATTCTTTGCCGCTGTTTACAAAAAGTTTTCAAAAACCTGAAAATATTCATATAGGAATGGTTAGAATCCGTTCCTATATGAATTCCGTTGTCCGCGTTCCTCTTAATACTTCGCCCGAGCAATTTGCCCGGCTGCAGGCCTTGCAGTCTGCATTTGCAGAGGTTTGCAACGCTTTGGCGCCCGAAGTTCAGCGCACCCGTGTGTGGAACAGGGTGGCTCTGCACCACATGCATTACCGTGCCTTGCGAGAAAAATTTCCTGCGCTTGGCTCGCAAATGGTTTGCAATGCCATTTATGCGGTTTCGCGCACTTCTCGCATGGTGTTTCAAATGCCTGCCAGCCCGTTTAATTTGGCCAAGTTGGGCAACAAGCCACTTCCTTTGCTGCAGTTTGCCAACAGCTGCCCCGTTTATTTTGACAGGCACACCCTGAGCATCAAAGGCGTCAAGCTGTCTTTGTTTACCTTAGATGGCCGCATGCATTTTGAGCTTACTTTGCCAGAATCGCAGCTTTTGTTGTTTAAAGCTGCCAAATTGCGCGAAATTTCGTTAACTCGCAGGCTAGATGGCCTTTATGAGTTGGCGTTCTGGCTTGAAAGCCAACAAGCCCTGACCCAACAAGAGGCGCAAGCTGCTTTGGATGTGCAGGTGCCTGGCTCCGTGCCAGCTGCCTTGATGGCCCAGTCTCCCATTCCCGATTATGTTTCTATTGAGGTTGCTGCATGAAGCCCCAAAGTACCCCGTCCGAACTGAGCTTGGCTTTTGAGCCATTGAAGCCAGTCATTTACAAAGCCATTGGCTTTAGCACCCTCATTAGCTTGTTGGCTTTAATGCCCACGGTTTACATGTTGGAAGTCTATGACCGTGTAGTTAACAGCCGAAGTGGCATGACCTTGCTCATGCTCACCGTGCTCATTGTGCTGGCTTATGCCGTTATGGAGCTGCTAGAAAAAATACGCGGTGCTTTGATGCGCGCGGCTGGCGTTCAGGTAGATGAAGCACTTTCAAAGCGCATTTACGACGCCATGTTCTTGGGTTTTTTAAAGCGCCAAGTGGGTGGCTCAACTCAGGTGCTCAATGATTTGAAGTTGGTTCGTGAGTTTTTAGCCAACCCAGCACTGATGGCCATTTTTGAAGCGCCTGTGGCTTTAGTGGCTTTGGCCTTGATTTTTGCCATCAGTCCAATTTTGGGCTGGGCTTCTGTGTTGGGTGCCATTGCCCAAATTGGTGTGGCTTTTATGAATGAGCGTGCCACGCGCAAGCCGCTGAACGAAGCCAACCGCAGTGCGGTGGGCGCGCAGCAGTTTGCCGAAGCCTCCTTGCGCAATGCGCACGTGATGGAATCAATGGGCATGCTAGACGCGGTGCATGGCCGCTGGCAAAAACGGCAGCAAGAGTTTGTGGCTTACCAGGCTACAGCCTCCGAGGGGGCAGGTCTTTGGACGGCCATGTCTAAAGCGGTTCAGCAGGTCATGTCTTCTTTGTTGTTGGGTTTGGGTGCTTGGTTGATGCTGCACAACATGCTCAACGGCGGAGCCAGCATGATGATCATTGGCTCGGTTTTGGGTGGCCGTGTGTTGGCGCCCTTAAGTCAGCTTGTGGCCCAGTGGAACAGCGTTGTGACTGTTCGTGCTGCATGGTCTCGTTTAGAAAACTTGCTGGCCAATGTGCCCGTCAAACCAGAGTCCATGCCACTGCCTGCGCCCAAGGGCATGCTCACTGTTGAAGGTTTGATGGCTGGCGCGCCGGGCCAGCAAGTCCCCATTGTTCGGGGTGTGCAGTTTGCTTTAAGCCCTGGTGAAGTGCTGGCCGTGGTGGGGCCCTCGGCTTCAGGCAAAACCACTTTGGCGCGTTTGTTGGTGGGCTTATGGCCCGCTATGAGTGGCAAAGTTCGTTTAGATGGTGCCGATGTTTATACGTGGGACAAAACCGAGCTGGGTCCGTATTTGGGGTATTTGCCTCAAGGTGTTGAACTGTTAGACGGTACTTTGGCCGAAAACATTGCCCGCTTTGGCGAAGTAGACATGGCGCAAGTTGAGGCTGCTGCTCGCTTGGTGGGTGTGCACGAACTGATCATGTCTTTGCCAGAAGGCTACAACAGCCCAGTGGGCCGCGACGGCGCCATGCTTTCTGGGGGTCAACGCCAGCGCGTGGGCTTGGCGCGTGCTTTGTATGGCAAGCCTGTGTTTGTGGTGCTAGACGAACCCAACTCTAGCTTAGACGAAGCAGGCGACGCTGCTTTGGCCAATGCCATTGCCACACTCAAACAACTGGGCACCACCTTTGTGGTCATGACACACCGCACCAGCGTGTTGGGCGTGGCCGACAAGATGCTCATCATGCGCGAAGGTGCGCAGCAAGCCTTTGGCCCACGAGACGAAGTGTTGGCCGCTTTGCAACAGAAAGCCAAATCATGAAGATGCCAGAAATATTCAATCGCGATGAGTTGTCGCGCACGCTGTGGGGCTTTCGCTATGAGTTCATGGTGGCCGGTGTGTTCAGCATGGTGGCCAACTTGCTCATGCTCACGCCCACCATTTACATGCTGCAGGTGTTTGACCGAGTGATGTTGAGCCAAAGCATGGGAACCCTGACGGCTGTGTCACTGATTACGCTGTTCTTTTTTGGTGTGCTGACATTTGCCGAATGGTCGCGCTCTAAATTGTTGGTCAGCTCCGGCGTGCGACTAGACGGCTTGTTAAGCAAGCGTTTGTTTCATGCCAGCTACGAAGCTTATTTGAATCCAGCCGTCACCAATCCATCCCGCTCATTCAACGACCTGACCGAGCTGCGGCAATTTTTAACGGGCAACGGTATCTTTGCTTTCTTTGATGCACCGTGGGCACCCATCTACATTGCGGTGTTGTTCTTGCTGCACCCTTGGTTGGGGGTGATGACTTTGGGCTTTGCTGCGGTGCAAGCAGTGTTGGCGTGGTGGGCTAGCACTGCCACCAAACCTGCGCAAGCGGCAGCCAGCAAGGCGCAGCAAGATGTGGGCGGCTATTTGCAGAGCAAGTTTCGCAATGCCGAGGTCATTGAGTCCATGGGCATGGTCAGCCATTTGTATCGCAAATGGGCCGAGCGCAATGTGCTGGCCATGGGGGCGGCTTTGCATGCACAAGCGGTTTCGGGCCGTGTGTTGGCATGGAGCAAGTTTGTGCGCTATACCCAGCAATCGCTGGCCTTGGGTGGTGGCGCATTGCTGGTCATTCAAGGCGAGCTGTCGCCGGGTGCCATGATTGCAGCCAACGTGCTGACAACGCGTGCACTGGCTCCCATTGACTTGATGGTCGGTACTTGGACAGGGTTTTTAAGTGCCAAAGATGCGTATCTGCGATTAAGTGATTTGCTCGATGCACACCCTGTGCGCGAGAAAGCACCCATGGGCATCACGCCCAAAGGCGATGTGGTTTTGAAAGATGTGGTGGCTTCTGCGCCAGGCCGCAAAGAGCCTATTTTGCGAGGCGTGAGTGCCCTCATGCCTGCTGGCACAGTCACCGTGGTGCTGGGTGCCTCGGGCTCTGGTAAATCTACATTGGCCCGAGTGCTCTTGGGCATATGGCCACACAGCGCTGGCGAAGTGCTGCTAGATGGTCAAGCGATATTGAACTGGGATCGCATGGAGCTGGGGCCGCACGTTGGCTACTTGCCCCAAGACATTGAACTCTTTGACGGCAGCATTGCAGAAAACATTGCACGTGCAGGCCAAGTGGTTTCTGAAAAAGTCATAGCAGCGGCCGAAGCTTCTGGCTTGCACCAAATGATTTTGCGCTTTCCCAAAGGCTACGACACGCCCATGGGCGAGGCGGGCAGTTTGTTGTCCGGCGGCCAACGCCAGCGCATTGGCTTGGCCCGTGCTTTGTATGGTGAGCCTGCCCTTGTGGTGTTAGACGAGCCCAATGCCAATTTGGACGACGAAGGCGAAGCCGCACTGGTGCGGGCTGTGCAAGGCCTTAAAGCCAAGGGCAAAACGGTGGTGCTCATTAGCCACCGGCCTGGCATTGTGGGTGTGGCCGACAGGCTTCTTATATTGCAACAAGGTGCTGTGCAAGCCAGCGGCCCGCGCGATGGTGTGCTGGCTGCATTGCAAAAACAACGCGAGGCTGCACAAGCAGCACTGGCGCCTTCTGCCAATGATGCAAGTGCTTCAGGCCCTGCAGACGGCAACCCTTCTTCAAATTCTTAATATTTTTGACGCTTTAAATCGAGACTGTCATGGCCAAACCTAATATCAAACAATCAATGAAATCATTTGTGCAAGATGCCCAAGTGGTCACCTCTAACGAAGAGGGCGGCCCCCGCGCCTCTAGCGATACCAGGGCTGTGGCACGAACCGGTCTGCTGGTTTTGGCGGTGGGCTTTGGCGGCTTCTTGCTGTGGGCCGGTTTGGCACCACTCGACGAAGGCGTGCCCACCCAAGGCATGGTTACCTTAGATACCAAACGCAAAACGGTGCAGCACTTGTCGGGCGGCATTGTGAAAGAAGTGTTGGTGCAAGAAGGCCAACAAGTGAAAGAGGGTCAGCCTTTGCTGCGTCTAGATGGTGCAGTGGCCAAAGCCAACTACGAAGCTGTGCGCCAGCGCTACTTGGGCTACCGCGCCATGCAAAGCCGCTTGTTTGCCGAGCAAGCGGGCCGCGACACCATTGACTTTCACCCCGATGTGAAAGAGGCCATGAGCGACCCCTTGATCAAGCAACAGGTGAACACACAGCAACAACTTATCCAAGCCCGCCGCGCCGCTTTGGCTGCCGACCTGCAAGGCCTTGAAGAAAGCATGCAAGGCTTGAAAGAACAATTGGGGTCGTATCAAAATATTTTGGTGCAGCGCCGCAACCAATTGGCCCTGCTGACCGAAGAGCTGACCAACACCCGCGGCATGGTGAAAGAAGGCTATGCGCCGCGCAACCGCCAATTGGAACTTGAGCGCATGGTGGCTGAATCTAACGCCGCCATTGCAGACCTAACGGGCAACAGCATGCGCGTGTCTCGCCAAGTGGCCGAGCTGACGCAAAGATCGATGGCGCGCAAACAAGAGTACCGCAAAGAAATTGAATCGCAATTGGCCGATGTGACGCGCGAAGTGCAATCTGATGCAGAAAAGTTTGTGGCAGTCAGTGCTGATTTGAATCGCATGGAAATCAAATCACCTGCCAATGGCCAGGTGGTCGGACTGACCGTGCAAACTGTGGGTGCTGTTTTGCAGCCAGGTCAAAAGCTGTTGGATGTGGTGCCAGACAACCAAACATTGCTGCTTGAAGCGCACATTCCCCCGCACCTGATTGACAAAGTTCAAACTGGTTTGTCGGCCGACGTTCGCTTCAACTCCTTTGCGCATTCCCCCCAGTTGGTGGTGGAAGGCAAAGTGATGTCGGTGTCGGGTGATTTGCTGAGTGACCCCCAGCAACCGCAATTTGCTTACTATTTGGCCCGCGTGCAAGTGACGCCATCTGGCATGAAAACTTTGGGCGCTCGCCAAATGCAGCCTGGCATGCCCATTGAAATTGTGATCAAAACGGGTGAGCGCTCGTTGTTGACTTACTTGATGCACCCCCTGACCAAGCGCATGGCCGCTTCCATGAAGGAAGAGTGATGAAAGCCCATTCATTCTTTGTCAAAACAGCACTGGTCTGTGCCATGGCCAGTGCGGCGCTGGTTTCGTGGGCACAGTCAAGCGTGTTAGACCTGAAGCAGGTCTATCAAGCCGCTTTGGAACAAGATGCCACCATACGCGCCTCGCGTGCAGCCGCCGATTCGGGTCGTGAGCGCTTGCCACAAGCCCGTGCTGGATTGTTGCCACAAGTTTCGGCCAGTGCAGGCCGTAACAATAACAACTTGGACACCACGGCGCCCAATATCTTGGGCACTCCAACCACCACCAATGACCAGTACTACAGTGACAACCGCACGCTGCAAGTGCGACAGCCCTTGATTAACATGCAGCGCTGGTTGCAATTTCAGCAAGCCAAATCTGTGGTGGAAGAAGTTGAAGCCAACTTAGACCGTGATTTGCAAAACTTGGTGGTGCGCGTGGCTGGCGCTTACTTTGAAACCTTGATGGCCGACGAGCAACTTGATTTGGTTTTGGCGCAAAAGAAAACTTACACTGCCTTGGTAGACGCTGCCCAAAAAGGCTTTGCCGCTGGCTCTGGCACGCGCACCGACATTGACGATGCCAAAGCCCGACTGGACATGGCCACAGCCCAAGAATTGGAAGCGCGCCAAAACCAAGATTTGACACGTCGACAACTAGAGCTGCTGGTCAACCAACCCGTCAAGCAAATTGCTCGCTTGAATGTGAGTGCTTTGAAGTTGTTGCCGCCAGAACCTGCCAACCTAGACGAATGGACGCGCAAAGCTGAACAAGCAAGCCCTGAAATCAAAGCCCTGCAAGCACGCCTGGAGGCTGCTCGCCGCGAAGTTAGCAAAGCCCAAGCCGGCCACTTTCCCACCTTAGACGCAGTGGCCCAATGGTCCAACAGCGGCAGCGAAAACATCACACGGGTGAATTCGCGCTACGAAAACAAAACCATTGGCTTGCAGTTGAACATTCCAATTTACTCGGGTGGTTATGTCAATTCCACCATTCGTCAGGCCGTGGCCGAGCAAACCCGAACAGAAGAAAGCCTAGAAGCCCTGAGACGTGATTTGGGTGTTCGAGTGCACAAGGAATACCGTGGGGTGAGCGAAGGTGTGATGCGGGTGCGGGCTTTAGAGCAAGCTGCGCGTTCTGCAGAGCAAATGATGAAATCTACTCAGATGTCTCAAAAGGCTGGCTCACGCACCCAATTGGATGTGTTGAATGCGCAACAGCAATACACCTTGGCGCTGCGTGATTTGGCACAGGCGAGGTTGGTTTATTTGTTGTCTAAAGTACGCTTGGCGTCTTTGGTGGGGGATGACGCGAATGCTTCTGTGGAGCAGGTGAATGGTAGTTTGAGCGCGCGATAAAACAAATCCCCCAAAACTCACAACAGATTGACCCTGCTAGCTTATAAGTTTAATAAATAATTTCACTTATTGAGGTAAAGTTTGGGATTTAGTCCTTCAGTGGGGAATCCTTGGTCAATCGGATTAATGGCAAATTAACAACGGGCACGGAGGTCATTTCAGGCACCGACCTGGCTGACTACATTGCGCCATTAGGCGGCTCCGATTTCATTGATGGCAACAAAGGCTTTGACACAGTCTTTGTGTATTGGCCTGCCTCTAAATTCAAAATTACCACCAGTCAAGGCATCACATACCTTGATGCGGTTTCTGGCGCTTCTCGCAGCGACAAGTTGGTTCTTAAAAATGTAGAGGCCATCGAGTTTTCTGACAAAGTGGTTTCGCTTGAAATTCCAGACAGGTTGCTTAACACTCCTAGTAAAGATAATTTTGATGGCGGTCCTGGCATCGACACTGTGGTGTACGACCGACCCATTTCCAACTATGTGGTTGCACCTGGTGTAAATGGCATTGAAGTAAGCAGTGCCAATTATTCCGAGGGCTCGGATTGGTTGCTGAGCATTGAACGGCTTCAATTCAAAGACAAGGGTTTGGCATTTGACGTAGATGGCCGTGCTGGCGTTGCCGCCAAAACGCTTGGCTTGGTGTTTGGTCAAGAGGCCGTGAGTGTGCCCAAGTACATGGGCATTTGCTTAGATTATTTAGACAACAAGCAGTTGACGGCTGAGCAACTCATGCACGAAGCCTTGGCCGTACGACTGGGCGCTGATGCGCAAAATGCAGAAAAGCTGGTCTCGTTTTTGTATGAACGGCTGACAGGCATGACGCCAATTCAAAGTGAAAAAGAAAAGTATGTGGGATGGATTACAAGTGGCGCTTACACCGTGGACAGCTTGGCGGTATTTGCCTCAGAGCTTGCTTTGAATTCCGTGGTTGCCCAATTGACGGGTATGGCCACGACAGGCATAGCATTTGAAATGCCATCTTGAAAAGATAGACAGACAAGAGGACAACTGAAATGAAATTTAAGTTAGCAATGGTTTGTTCGTCCGTGGTGTTCTTGCTTTACGGATGTGGAGGGCAAGATAACGCAGGCACTGCCAAATTGTCTGGCCAAGTGGGTGCTTTAAGCGCGCCTACTTCTAGTCATTATGCTGCTGCAAGGTTTTTAGAACAAGCATCGATGGGGCCTTCTCCGGCATTGCTGACACAAGTAAAGACGCAAGGCATGGATGCGTGGATTGCTTCGCAAATGAAGATGACGCCTACCAAAATTATCACGCCTGAAAGTATGGTTAATTACGATGACCAGCGCGACAAACCTGCTGCTGACAGAATGCGCGACTTTTTCAATTTGAATTTGTTCAATTTCTTTATTGGTGGTGAAGACCAACTCAGAATACGCACCTCTTGGGTGTTGTCTAATTTCCTTGTGGTCTCGACCCGCAAAGTTGCGGAATACGGTGGCCTCGAATATTTGAACTTGTTGCAAACCCATGCCTTTGGACAGTACGGCGACTTGCTCAAGAATTTAACGCTCAGCCCTGCCATGGGCTTTTATTTGGACAACTCGCAAAACAACAAATGGCAGCTCAATGAAAATTACGGCCGTGAGTTGATGCAACTCTTTTCGGTAGGTTTGGTGCAATTGAACATGGATGGTACGCCCAAGAGAGATGCAAGTGGCAAGGTTCTTGAAACCTACTCTCAAAAAGATGTGATTGAAATAACACGCGCTCTAACGGGTTGGGACTTTGTACCCAATCCAACCAATTTGATTAGCAATCGAAACTTTGCCAACTACGGCAAGCCGATGATTGAAAATTCAAGAAATCACGATACCGATAGTAAAACGTTTTTAGGCAAAACCATTCCAGCCGGACAAACGGCCGCCAAGGACCTAGATAGCTTGGTAGAAATTTTGGTCACTCATCCCAACACGGCGCCATTTGTATCGCTTCGCTTGATTCAGGGCATGACAACCAGCGATCCTTCTCCTGCATATTTACAACGTGTGGCCACGGTGTTTAGGGACACCAAAGGAAATTTGGCAAAGGTTGTTACAGCCATCTTGACTGACCCCGAGGCTAGAGCCGGCGATGTTTATGGCAAAACAAGCAACAATTTTGGACGAATCAAAGAACCGGTTCTGGTTTATACGTCTGGATTTAGAGGCTTGGGTTGTAAAGTTGCAATCAAGAGAACAGACAAACCCAATGAAGTCGTTCAAAGTAACAATCAAACGCCTTTGAATGCGTACTCAGTATTTAATTTTTTCCCACCTAACCATAGAACTCAAGGAACCAATGTCTTGGCCCCAGAACAAAAGTTGTTGAATTCTGTTGAGTTTTCAAGTCGAATGGGTTTTTTCCATTGGGTACTTCAAAACGAATCATCACTCAACGATGCAGGATGTGATGTGGCGGTATTCAAATCTGCGCAAGCAGTTTCAGATGAAAAATTAATGGACTTAATGAATGAGCGGTTCTTTAGGGGCGCAATGCCAGCCAGCATTTCTAAAAGCTTGATTGATGCCAATAAAAATTTATGGAACAGAGACCAAGGCCTAAGACTTGCCGGTTCCATTCTTGATATGGCCGCTTTGACCCCTGCCTTTGGAGTTTCAAAATGATCAACCGTCGAAATTTTCTGTCGCATGCTGGCGCGGTTTCTTTGGCAGGCATTGCTGCCACGCTGGCCTCGGTTAAAGATGTTCAAGCTGCCGATTACAAAGCACTGGTGGTGGTGTTTTTGTCGGGCGGGTTTGATGGCAACAATGTCTTGGTACCGATGGACGCAGCCTATAGCGACTATGCCAAGGCAAGACCTTCATTGGCACTTCCAAAAGACAGTTTGGTGCGTTTGTCGGGTTCTCACATTGGCCATCAATTTGGCCTTTCACCAGCAAACAGAAGCTTTGCTGATTTGTTTGAACAAAAAAGAATGGCTGTCATTGCCAATGCGGGTGCTTTGGTTCAACCCACCACCATTGCCCAGCTCAGAGACAAATCTGTGGTGTTGCCGCCATTTTTAGGCTCTCACACCGAACAAGAGCAATGGATTCAGGGGTGGATGGGCGATGAAGACACCAGCGGCTGGGGTGGCCGAGCCATGGATGTGATGCCAGCTGAAATGAAAAACTTTCAACCCTTGGTGGCCATGGCCAGAGACTACACAGCGGTTTTGGGCAACCGAACTTCTTTGAGCCTTGCCAACAGCGGCAGTGGCTCGCGCTGGGGTAATGCAGAGTTATCTGACCCAAACAGTGTGTTTAGGCAAAGGGTGGAGTGGGCCAGCAGGCTTCAGTCAGGCAATGCATACGACTCAGAGTTCTCTAGAAGTTTGCGAGCCGCCTACAACGACACCGTTCAATTTGCGATTGGCCAAAACTACGGCACTGCACCCGTTGGTGTTTTTGCCGATGCTCAAATAGGCAGAGACTTGCGCTATTTGGCAAGGCACTTGGCTTATTCCAAACAAACAGGCGCAAGGCGTCAAATTTACTTGGTACAAGATGGGGGCTATGACACCCATACCGATCAAATGTCAACCAGTGCCGCAAGCCCAGGTTTGGAAATGAACATCGGTGACGTGACCAACAGCTTGGTGGCTTTTGACAAGTCAATCCAGGCTTATGGCATGAACAACGATGTGATTACAGTTGTCATGAGTGAATTTGGCAGGACATTAGACCCAGCTTCTGGCGGAGGCTCTGACCACGCCTGGGGAAACCACTGGTTTGCGATGGGAGGGCCTGTGAAAGGTGGCGTCATTTATGGCAGCACATTCCCTACTTTGCAAACCGCCGGCGTAGACGATGCTTCGCTTTACAAGCCTTACCGCGGTCAATGGATCCCTCAGTTTTCTTCTGATCAGTTCATGGCTGATTTGGTGGGCTGGCTGGGACTCACGCCTGCACAGGCTTTGGCTGTGATGCCTAATTTGGTGAACTTCCCGAAAAAAACCATTGGCTTTATTTGATCTGGGGTGGTTCAAATGATTCATTTAGAAACAAAGATAAACGAGGTATTTCATGGCTGATCTGTACCTCTCTGAAAAAGACGATACATATGATCACGTCAAAGGTAAGGACTGGACCACGATAAGAGGCTTAGGTGGTAACGATGTTGTCTTTATTCACGGTAATGGCAAGGTTTTGGGTGGGCCCGGAAATGACGTCATTACGAATGATATTTTTGATTATGTCAGTGGAGGGGCAGCCTACTGGGATTCTCCAAGCGCCATTTATATTGATTTAGAGGCAGGATACGCACTAGATGGTTATGGATCGAGAGATACCCTTGTTAATGTTCGTGACGTAGATACCAGTGGTCATAACGGTGATGTCGTTCTTGGCTCATCCAAATCAGACAGTATTTGGCTGAATGGTTTTAATTGGAAATCACGCCAACCAGGCAGTGCGACGATAGATTTAAGGGGCGGAAGTGACACTGTCAATTTTTGGAATAGCAAGCCTGCTGATATCCGTGTTGAAGTCTCATCGGATGGCAGGGTCATCAATCTTGCAGGAGTGAATGGGTATTCAGCTACCTTAAAGAATGTTGAGACTTTACTATTCCGTGAAGTTCTTGCTGACGGTAAAAATTTTGATTATCGTTTCAATGTGATTGATTTAATTGATCCGCAAACTGTTGGCTCTTCGACTTTACTGAGGGGTTATAAGGGGTGGCAATCTAATGATGTTGGTAGTCCAGCCACCATCACATACAGTTTTTTAAATCAAGCACCCCCTTCAGGCGGCGAAGGAGGTATTGGGTTTTCACCTTTTACTTCAACACAACAACAGACTGTTCGTGATCTTTTTTATGTTCTTCAGAACCAAACGGGAGTAGCTTTTGCTGAAGTCTCAGGTGATGCTGGACAAATTAGATTGGGTGTGAATCAGCAAATCAATACCCGTGGCTATTCATACATACCCGATGAATTTAAAGGTGATGCGCGCGCAGGTGATGTTTGGATTGATCAGGAAACAGCTGCTGTCATGAAGCCCGGCCAAGAAGGCTATTACGTTTTACTGCACGAAATTGCTCATGCTCTAGGCCTCCAACATCCTCTAACAGAAACAGACACATCTGGTGCTACCGTACTGTTAAATTCATTATCTTCAATGACCAACACTGTCATGCTGGATTTGACGCCAGCAGATTCTGGCGGCTCTTGGCCCACTTGGTTTGGCAGTTTTGATCTTCAAGCAATTCGATATCTCTATGGCACGCGATCATATGCATCTGGAAACGACACATACAGTGTGAAGGACGCCACCAGTAACATGACGATCATTGATGATGGTGGTCTTGACACCTTGGATGCCTCCACAGTGAGCGTATCGGTGAGCATTGATTTGCGAGCCGGTAAATCAAGCTCGATTGGCATGGACGCAGATGGCACCAGCAAATTCAACAATGTTGCCATTGCCACAGGTAGCTTGATTGAAAATGTGATGGGCTCACCTTATGACGATGTCATTATTGGTAACGCGCAAAACAATCTGGTGACCTTTATGGGAGGTAATGATATTGTTGATGGCCAAGGAGGTGTTGACCTCATCAGGCTATGGAACACATCCAAAGAATTCACAGTAGCCAAGGACACCACAACAGGCTATTGGAATGTGGCGGCGGCTAACAATACGGCTGGCAGCATGGAGTTACAAAATACGGAGCGTTTGCTTTTTTCGGATACTTCGTGGGCTTTGGACACAGGCGATGCGCAAAGCGCTGGACGTACTGCCAAAATTTTAGGAGCAGTGTTTGGCAAAGAAGGCCTTTCCAATATGGTCTATCGTGGTATTGGTTTGTATTATTTTGATGCCGGCATGAGTTATGAGGCCTTAACTTTACTGGCCCTTGATGCGCGTGTGGGACCAGGTGCATCCAATGAAACTGTGGCTCAGTTGCTGCAGGCCAATGTGCCTGGCTTGGTGGTTAATGCGAGTGCTTATGCATCCACCACTGCCATGGCCATGTATGCGCAGGAGAGTGCGTTGAACAAAACCATGGTGGATGTGGTGGGCTTGTCTACTGCTGGTATGGCTTATCAGCTTTTTGGGTGATGGCTTAGCGTGAGTTAGTTTGCAAGAGTGTCTGGGCTACTTCTGCGAAACCAGCCCCTCGCTCTTTCTGCGCAATGTATTTTGGCAAGTGCTTGAGTTCTTTTTCAAAGCGCTTGATGTTGGCCACACCCACGCTGTGTGTGAAATGCTCAAACATCACTTGGTCGTTGGTGGAGTCGCCCACGTACACCCATTGGTCTAGTTCTTGTTTTAAATCTTGGCCTGTGAGTTGTTTCAGAATCCACTGAGCACCATGCCATTTGTTGTGGTCTCCAAACCAGGCGTTGATGTGAATGCTGCTGATGGTGGCGGTCATGCCTTCTTGGTGCAGTAGTTTTAAAACTTGCTGAATTTGCTCTTGTGACAAGTGATGAAATTCGCTGTGGTCAAACGCAATGTCGGTTTCTCGGCCCAGTGAATCCTGTGCCATGACGGTGCCTGGAATTTCTTGGAGCACGCGTTTTGCGATGCGCTGCATTTCTTGGAAGTTTTGGGTGCGAGTGGTCTCGTCCTGTTGGTAGATTTTGCGTACTTGGCTTTGTGTTGCATCGTGCAATAAAGCGACTGCACCGTTTTCGGCCACTATGGCGTTGACTGGCCATGTGGATGCAAAGGGGATGCTCCAACCTACAGGCCTGCCTGTGATCGGAATGACCATGAGACCTGCTGTATTTAGATCTTGAAGCGCCTGAAGTGCATCGGGTGTGATGGAGCCTTCGGTGGTGAGTGTGTCGTCAATGTCTGTGAATATGCCCACTATTTTGGCGCGGGCGCTTTGGGGCCAAGACGAGAGTAGCTTCATGTTAGGACTTAGCACTTTCATCATTGGTATTCTTTTCAAATCGATAGCCTCGTCGTCGTTCGAACGCAAGGTATTCTTTTTCAGTGACAGGATCAGAATAGCCTGAAGCTGAGGCTGATTGAATGTCGATGCCGTCCAAGCCTTGAAGATCTGAAACAGACTTCAGCCAGTTTTCTCTTGGAATTTGCTTATCAATAAAAGGTTTGAGATAGACGTCTAAGTGACCATCTTTAGGGGATTCAATTTCTTGGGTAAGCGCATCTAAATAAGATTGTTTGTTTGTGCGCATCCAGTTCACTGACATATTGGCTCGAAAGCAAAGCTCTGCATGAATAAGCAACATGGTGCGGCCGTTGCCATCTAGAAATGGATGTCCGTAAGCAAACATACCCATGATGAAGCCTGGTCGATTGTTCATTTCCTTTTTGTCATGAGCGAAAGACAGCCCCTCTGAGACT
>Ga0315909_10005439_pt1 | contig 14631 bp, 2 predicted proteins | sample LakEriMetagenome_11_FD_203527 | JGI IMG/M metagenome (GOLD analysis project Ga0315909, IMG submission 203527) | Freshwater fungal communities from buoy surface, Lake Erie, Ohio, United States - Buoy 2 MA125 | ecosystem: Environmental > Aquatic > Freshwater > Lake | place: USA: Lake Erie, Ohio...
ATAATAAAGTAACCTCTGTGAAGTAAAAGTGCATTAGCAATAGCATCACGTTGAGCAGCAGTCTTATCAGCCTCAGATATTACAGAGTCAACACTTTGATTTATCTGATTCATCTTAACAATAATCTGATCACTAATAAATCCAAACTCTTCATCTGCTCTATCTTGATATTTATCAGCAAATTTCTGGTTATAATTTACTCCTGTTTCAGGATCAATTGTAATGTTGCTATAGAATGTATCTGTATTAGCTTTCCATAACGCATCTATTTCACTCTTACTTATGTCCTTCTTATTCATTCTCATGTCTCTTGAGAAGTCATTGTAAGACTTAAAGAATCCATTGTGGTACTTATAGTCATGAAGTAATGTAAGCATATTCTTAGGAGTAACTGGTAAGTTAGCAAGTCTAGACGCTGCGAAGAATGATCTATTTGCCATCCTAACACCCCTCATATATCCAGAATCTGCTAATCTAACTTCAGCTTCATTGATTCCAAAGAATTCCATCAAGTGACTAAGTTCAGAAGTTTTCTTCATACTTCCAGATTCAGATACGTATTTAGCTATCATAAGTGGAAGTTGTGTGGTAGCTTTTGCTACACTTGACTTGTGATAAAACTCTCCTGATGCAGCATCAATTAAGTTGTTGTATACACCAGTTGTATAAGATGTGATATCAGTGATTGGATTCAAGGCAAGGTTTACGTTTCTTACATATGTTGTCAATCTATTAAACAACTGTGTGAAATCTACCTCTCTTCCAAATACATTGGCTATGAGTTGTCTGTTTTGTCTTATACCATACAAGTGGTAGTCAGCCATTTCTTGAGCCTTATCATAATAACCAGATACCTCTCCCTTCTTAAGTACTCTTGACTTAAATGTATTTCCTCCACTATTCTTAAATTTCTGTTGAGATATTTTGTACTCAATAGCCTTTATATCTCGTTCAGCTTTTAACCTTTCTGTATATCTTATGGAAGATTTTAAATCAACCATGATAGCCTCCAAAGTACTTTCAGTTACTAAAGAAGGATCTTCTAAAAGTTCTTGATAGTATTTAGGTATTACTTTGATATTAATACCAGTGCCTTCAACTTGTTCACCATATTCTTTCTCATCTATTTTTGATTGAGCAATATCTGTAAAGAAATCTTTTACACTTGCGCCTAAGTTTCCTCTATGGACAGTTAAAGCTTTCTCCATAGTGTTTTTAGAAATCTGTGGTCTTTGGTATTTATTCCCTACCGCTTGGTTTCCATAATTGTCAATAGACATCTGTCTTAGATTTGTCATCTTGACAAGGAATTCGTATTCTTCAATATTCTTAGTTGCAGTAAGTTTAGATATATCCTCATCTTCCAATGCAAGATAGGCCTCTTCACTTATACCATACCTATTAAAGAACTCTTTATTTAACTTTTGAGGCTGATTCATTTGACCCTTTGCCTTAAAGTTAGGGTTGATGTATTCTTTATTGTTTACATCTTCACTCCAAGAATATTCAGGAGTTATATCAATAAATCTAAGAGCAGGAAACTTTGCAATAGCTGCTTGCTTATTGTTAAAGAATTCAGACATAGGCACTTCTCCAGATCTTAAAGCTTCAATAGCTTCTGTATAACCTTGTGGTTGAAATCTTTTAAAATAACTCGCTACATTTCTTTTAGCATATTCATCTTTCAATGTTTCTATAATCTCAGATACAGTCTTCCCTTCAAGCCTTCCTTCTTCAGCCATCTGAGCTACAAAATCATCGTAGTTTCTTTTTATGTATGTCCGCTTACCCTTTATGTAGTCATCGATTTGCATAGCAAACTCTTGAGTCCTAACCTTATTTCTATCAGACATGTGCATAAGAGAGAAGTCAAATACTGATTTCCCACTTTCAATTAACATCTTCTGGAAGTCCTCATTTAACTCTACCTCAGTAGATTCTAGAGATCCTGTCTCTTCTAGAATTTCATAAGGAATACCAAGTGAAATTCTTATATCAGCAATTTCTCCATCCAAATCTTGAAGTGTCTTTTTTGTCTGTGTTGTCATGCCATGGGCATCAACTTCTATAGAACTCTTAGGACTTTTGTTTTGCTTAAGTATTTCTTTTCTTTTTCTTTGAGTTTCAATCAAATCATTCAACAAAACTTGCTTTAAAAATCTAGTTTCATCATCCTCAATCTGATTAATATAATTTTGAGCTACATCATTGAATGTTACAGGCGTTCCTAAGTTGTCGTAAAACTCACTGTTAAGGCCCATTGAAGCATTGGATATTACCCAGTCATAAGCTATTTCTCCACTATCTTCTATTTCTTTTATGTTATCAAGAAACTGTTGAATAGGGTTATTATTCCTAGCTTTAGATTTTAGCTCTTCCCGATATATCATATCAAGATTAAATAAGTCTAAAGCTCTTCTTGATTCTATTGGAAGATCTTCTATGTTTTGACCATCCTCTAATATTGTAAGTTCACCAATAAAATCTGGATCTAATTCAAATGGAAGATTAGCAATTTGATCTGGAGTTAACTCAGAAACTCTTACTCTTTTAATTCCAGACTTTAAATTTCCAGATGCGTCATACGCACTCTTTACCGCAAGGTGTTGTCTGAATTCACCTCTATCTTCGATTCTTTCAGACTCTGTTTGTTCACTAAGATCTATTGTACCATCTGGTCTTACATACTTTTTTCTTCTAGCTAATCTACCAATATTCTTTTTAGAAAGGTAATCTCTAGTTTCTTTTGACACATTTGCTTTATCAAATCTAGCGTCTCTTTCTTTGTAGTAAGCATCTGTAAATCTTCTTTCCTTACCAACTTCATCCTTCCAGTTTTTTACCTCTTCAAGATAATCTGCATAAAGAGTTTCGTCTTTTATTATCTCGGATATAGTTAACGTATCTCTAAGCTTTTCTACTTCTGTAGCAGTTTTACCTGACATTCTAGCTATAACCTCATTCTGCTTCTTTCTAAGTTCAGAGTCATACCATGCGTAATCTCTTGGTGATAAGAAGTAGTTAGTTAACTTACCATTTGCATCTCTGTGAATAATGCTTCTACCATATTTATTTAAACCTCTTCTATCAATGTCAGCTATCTCTCTATTCATAATAGAGTTAAACTTTCTATTTGTATTTGAAGCAATCTTAGTAACAGCAATTGACATTAACTGCATGGCCAAGTTCTTACTATGACTTGAAAGGCCAAACATCTTTCCTAAGAATCCAATGTCTCTAAAGTTACCTTCAAGACTAGCTCTAATTTCAGCTCTTTGCTCATCTGTTACAGAGAAGTGATCTAGCATTTTCATCAACATCCTGTCAACAAATGATAACTTATCCGTATTCATAAGTGGACTTACTCTTGACATCTTGATAGGAAGCTGCTCAGATGCAGTTATCAAATCATCTGTTCTCTTAAGTAGTTTAGGATCTGTAACGCCCATCTCAGCTGCCTTACCTTTTAGTTGAGATATGATATTCTCAATTGTTGGTAGCATGTTGTTTTTTAATATCTCATACCTATGAGTATCTTTTGTTGAGAATAGTTCATTATTTCTAGAAGACTCTGCGATATTCTCCGCTAATACGTTCAACTGATTCTCTGCAATTCCAACAATAGTATTTACAGAACTTAAGATATCGATGTAACCATTGGTTTCAATCATCTTATCTAAGTCGGCCTGATTAGGTGTTGGCTGTTCTAATGCTCTTGAAAATAAGTCTTCTACTATTCTTTTTGCAATACCTAGTTCATCTTCGATAGCTCTACTATCTTGACTCATTGCACTGTAAAAGAAGTTATCCTCTTCTGTAAACTCTGTTTGGAAGTCTTCCATATTTTTAGAGAATACACTGTCAGCTATTCTTTTATTCAGATCATCTATTGCGGACCTGTGAAATGCTTTTGTATTATTAGACAGAAGATTTGAGAACCAGTCCCACAAATTACTTAAGAAATTTATGACAGAAGACTGTTGTGGAGTTTTACCTTCAGTGCTAAATCTGTTTTGGAATTCTCTACTAAGGATCTTACCAAGTATCTCTTTGTTTACTCGATCTTCTAATTCTTGACCTTTAAAAAACTCAGAGTATTTGTTCCTGTAGTACTCACTAAACTCAGCATACTCTTCAGTCATGTGTACATTTCGAAGAGCTTCAGCTATAGAGTTCTGATCAGAATAAGCTTCAATAGCTATGTGAGCTACCTCCTCGCTTAAATCCTCAATTGTTATCCTCCCTTCAGCAAATGCAACAACTCTATTTGATAAATCTGCTATTGCTTGAATGTCAGCATCCTGACCGTACCTTGTCTTATATGATTTTCTATATGCTTCTAATGTAGTTACTGAAAATCCAAGGCTCTCAAGAAATGCAAAGAGAGAATTCTCCATTGCTTTTAAATCAGCTGGCGTAGCTTCTTTTTTATTTGATACAACAGTTAATGGCCTTGGATTATCATGCTCAACCATGAACTCAACCATAAGATCAGCTGCATTTTCTACATCTGGATTTTCTTTAATGTATTCAGGAATCTGCTCAGTTCTAAGTACTTCAGTAGTCCCATCGGCATTCATAGCTTCAGTGTACCCAACAGAGAACTCAATATCTATAGTCCCATCTTTATTTACATTGACTCTTCCATTACCAGTTTCTGCTGCTAAGTCATTAGCTACGAAAAGTGATGTTACTACTCTTGTTGTAACGTACTCTCCTTTTCCTTTAAATCTAGTAACTCCATCTTCTCCAAGAACCCTATCTGCTGAAAGAAGCCCTTCTCTTACCTTTGATGCAAGAAATTCATTACGCTCACTTCCTTTTGTTGTGAACTTTGCAACTGGCATATACTCACCATCTTTAGGGTTTTTGAATCCCATAGATACATCACCGAAGTCTTCATTTATAAGAAGTTCTTCTAGATTGTCATATTCCTTGTTACTGGAAGCTCTATAATAAAGTAGTGGTTCTCCAGTATCGTATTTATTCATATCCGACTCAGAGAACATTTGCTCTACTTTATCTGTAAAAGCATTTGTATAAATTTTCAAAGATGTCTCAGCATCAGCTAAAAATATATTGGAGTGAATTGCATCAAATAGTTTTGATCTTACTCCATCTTTAGTAAGTACTTCGTTTATCTTTCCGTCATCGGTTCTGTTTATGAGACAAGCCATCTTATAATTTATATTTAATAATTAGACACAATCTTCACACGTATTGTATGAAGGCCATGTTATAGTTGGGTTTAATCCTGTTGTATGTTGAAATGTATAGCAGTTTCCATTATTTGCTAACATAACAATTCCTGTTACATTAACACCTGACAGTACGCTAACGATTTCAAATTCATCTGTAGTTCCACATCTTAGTACTACATACTTTGTAAATTCTACTCTTGGTTGAGGAGATGGTGGTGGAGCTGGTGTACATTCGTCACCACACAATCCTGGATAAACTGGTTCTGGAACGCAGCTAGGAGCTTTATCTTCTCTAAGATCACAAGTGTAATTGATCATCTGTTGAAAGGTTCTTCTTCCAACAAGCTTCATTTTCTGACCACTCTTTACAGCATTTAAATCTACAGAGGTAGTTGAATTTCCATCAAGTCTTTGTATTTGATAATAATACCTTTGAGCAGTATAAGAATTTATTCTTTTTATTACTCTGTAAAGTAAGCCTAGACTTCCTACTTGAAAAACTTCTCCATCGTCTAACTGATCCAATGTTCCAATGTAAGTTTTAGAACCTACCTTATTCATTGTCTCAGTGACTTTAGTTACTACAACTCTTACTGTATGAGCCATTGTAAAGTCAGAGATCGACATGTCTACACCAGGTAGCATAGACCTCTTTAATATTATTTTATCTTTATCTTCGTTATGCTCCACAGTCGTTTATATCTTTAAGAATCTCTGCTTCTTCTTTTGTTGAATACAAATCTAATAATTCTAATCGAGAATCAAAAATAGTTGCAATATTTTCTACACTTTTTGATGGAGATACTTCCATAAAGGTTACAACTGGTTTTGTTCCATCTTCAACTGTAAGCTGAGTAGCTATCCATTCATTTCCTGCGTTGTCTGTTACTACAGTAGCATCTGGCCTATTTGTTTTGAACAACTCATTTAGCTCTTCATATTTTCTAAGAACTGTTTGCTGCTCACTACTCATATCATCAATATCAAAATCTTCTATGTTTGTTGCTAATAAAGCATAACCATCTGGTTGATTAAATATCTCAGTATTAATACTATCGAATGATACTAATGCGTCTCCATCGTACCATCCATAAATAGTATATCCGAAATCCTCAAGGAATTGCTGTGCAGTACCAGTAGTTCTCTCGAAATAATTTTCTAATTCAAATTCAAGTGCATCTTCAGTGAAGTAGTAACTTTTAGTTTCTAAAGTTCCAACAAATTCATTAGCTTCAGTTTCAGAATCAAGCTCTCCAACTGTTTCTCCTGGTTGTCCTAATAATTCAGTGTCAATAACTCGCCATGTATTATCATCTACTTGAGCAATTTCATATCTAGAGTATCTAAATTTTTCCAGATTAAGATTTGGTAATATCGAATATCTATAATCACTAATAGATTCTAACTTATCTATTGTATATACTTTTTCATAGTCTATAAAATCCTCTACTTCAGATTTAGAGTTTCGGACTTGTTCATATATGTCATCGCTTCTTAAATCATAAGGATTAACCCAATATACATTATCAGAATTTGCTACTTCTATTATTGAAGAATCAGAGTAAGTAACAAAGTAAGTAGTTCCAGCATATTCAATTTGATCTCCTGGCTCTAGATAGTTTTCATTGCCTCTAACTATTTCATATGGTGCGTTTCCTTCAGGCTCTATATAACCTTCAATAAGTGCTAGTGTTCTTGGAGTTGGAATTCTTAACTCTTTCATACCAAGCTCTGCACTTCTTTTTATCTCTTCTCTTAAAAGCCTTTCTGTATAGTTCTTTCTATGAGCAATAAATTGCTTATCTCTTAGTGATGCAGCATCAAGAAGTTTATCTTCTAATTTTGTAACTTCTCTTGAAGCATTGAAGAAATTAGCATACGCTTTAGGATCTACTTTTACTTCTTCTAAAGTTTCTTCTTTGTATCTATCGAAAGCTTCTTCTATAGAGTAGAATTCTACATCATCTGTCTTTAATCTATATGATCTCAAAGGTACAACTTCAAACTTTATTTCAGCATCTAATGGAAGGTCATTTACTGCTGGACTTCCTGCTATTTTGAATATATAAGCTGACCAATACTTAGAATATTCTGCATTTAATTCTTTTAACTCTTCATTAATTGAATCATACTTTGCTTGATCTTCTTCATTTAGAATACCTTCTTTCCAATATTTGTTTTCTAAAACTTCTATCTCGTTTTCAAGTCTGTCATAATCTCTGTTATTTCTAACTTCAGCTTGAGCATCTTTGAGTCTACCTATTTGTCTATCTAATTCTGCAAGATTTTCAGGTGTCCTTCCTTTGTCTTTTAAAAGTATTAACTCTAAACCTAAATCTTGTCTCTTTTCAAATGCTTCTTTAGCTCCAAGCTTGCTTACAATAGGAAGCTCTTTTTCTAATACACTAATTAATTCAGATAATTTTATTCCTTTCTCTCTTTTTTTGAATAACTCATTTAAAGTTGGGTAATCTTCAATTCTAAAGTCTCCTATATCAACTGCTTTAAATGTTTCTTCTATTTGTTCTAATACGTAATCAAAATCAGATGTTATCTTACTTATAGTTGAACTTGGTTTTCTATCTTTTTTTAGTTCAAAGGCTATTCCAACTCTATTTATATATCTAGTAGCTTCTTCATTGCCTAATTTTATTTTGTAAGATCTTGTATTTTTTTCTATTATATCTATTTCATTAAAAGGTAATTGAATAGCCCCTATTTGATTAGTAAATGATCCTGGATCATCGTTTGTCCAACTAACCATTTCTGGAAGAGTTACCTCTTGACCCTTAGCAATATTCATTAATTGCTCTAGCTTTTGTTTGGTAAGTTTAACTCTCCTCGTTTGAGCACTAGACTCCATACTAGACATGAACCGATTATAGTGAGACTCTGGAGATTTATCTCTATCTCCGTATAGATCTACAAACTTTTTCTTTTGTTCTTCAATTGAAGCTTCAGTTCTAGCTATATATGCCATTGTTTCGGAGATCTCTTCCGATAACTCTTTTACATTTTTATACTCACCTTGATTCTTTTTCGCCTTATCAATGATCTGCTTATTCTCTTGTATCTTAGCGAATATAGGTTTCTGAGCTTCTGTAAGTCTACTTGAATCAGAGTTATAAGATGCTAGTAATAAATCTGTAGCTTTAGCTTTTTGATAAGAATCAGATTGGAACTCTGCTCCGTATGCTATGCCTTCTTCGTTATTATACCACATTCTTGAGTGACCAAATAGACCTTTATTTATACTTCTAGCATTATCATAATTGTCTATCCATGCCTGTGCTCTTTCTCTAGATGAAGCTGCGTTGTATACTTTTTCGTTTATATTTTCATTCGTAAGTACAGCATCTTGTTCGACAACAAAGAATGTGCCTTGCATTTCTCTTATTTCAAAATCAATACCCTCAGCAGCTTCAAAATCTGGTCTAAAATGTCCTGTTGCTTGATGGTCTAAATCAGTATTGAATATGTGAGTTTCATATTTTGTAGCTCCAGTGTCTACATTACCTGATCCATAAGAAGCGTATGTAGAAGATACAATAACTTTTAGTGGCATCATTCTAGCATTTACCTCAGCTTTGAAATCATCAAAAGGTATTTTATCTTTTCCTTTGAAGTATTCTAATTCAAGAACTTCGTTTATGATATCCTTCTCGATTTTCTTTGTTGAAGCTTGATTCAATACTTGCTTTATCGTTTGTATGTTAACAAGTTTTCCTTCCTTGTTAGCAAGCATCTGGTCAAGTAACGCTGGAACTGTGTAAGTGGTAGTTGAGAATTCCTCATCTCTTAATAAGTCAATAGCTACTGCATATGCAAACTGATCTAATGTCAAATTAGAAACTTGGTTTGGATCCATTTGAGTAAGTCCTACAGCATTCTTTATACTTGTCCACAGATCAATTAAGAATTGTTTGAAATTATTATACTTAGTCTTATTGATAAAAGATTCTCCTTGGTTTCCAATTGCTGTTACTAAAGCTTCTTCTAGTATCTTATCTTCAGAATAATTGAAGTAAACACTATTTCTGTCTTTAGATCTTTCGAGAATATCATTATAATACTCAGAATCTTTTACTAGATCTGTACCTCTTTTATATAAATCAGGTCTTGTGTCTCTAGCCCACTTTGCCCACAAATGCCCATACTCATGTATTGGAGTATTGTAGTTTAGCATGTCTGGATTAATGTATAGGTCATCTCCTAATAAGAATCCAGCGATTTGATTTGGAGTAGCGTTTGACCTATTTTCCGTATTAGCTGCTCTAAGACCTTTGCTAAAATCTGCCTTCTCAACAAATGTTCTTCCTTTAAGTAAACCTGTATTGTTAAGTCTTACAGCAATTGCTGTAAAAGCTTCTCTTGGAACTATCTGTGCTTCTTTTATAGAATCAGGTGCTTGACTGAAAGCTATAGCTTGTTCTATCTCTACAGCATTTTCATCAAATACAACATAGTTAAAACCTCTAGCTGTATCAGATGTTACTCCACGAGATACACTTTCGGCAGGATATTTTATACCATCGATATTGTTTTTAAGTAGAAACAGAGATGTGTCTTTATCGCTGCGATTTAATAAACTACTTAAATCTCTATATACCATTTGCCCTGTTGTTGTCTCTCTTAATAGTGAACGTATGTAAAACGCATCAGAGATATTTACTCCAATTTCATCAGACAGGTCCATAGCATCATCTACACTAATATCATTTAAGCCCCCTTCTATTAACTTATTTAATTTATCATTTGATATGTTTTTCTCTTTAACAAATGATTGTAATATTTTATTTCTTTGCTCATAAGGCACAGGTTTATCCCACTCTAACCAAGTGTATTGATCAGGTGTTTTTTTATTTTGTAGAGTTACTCTGTAAAGATTTCGACTAGCTACTCTTTCTACTTTTTTACCTTCTATGCTCGGTAAATGACTTAAAATTTTTTGAGACATACTTTCGGAATAATAGTCTCCATCTTCTATTCTTCTATATACACCTTCTATTCCAATTTCTGAAACACCAAAAAGAGTTTCAAATAACCCCCCATTGGTTTCTTCATCTTTTGATAAGTCTACTTTTTGACCATCTATTGTAAACTGAACTCTTGACAAAGAGGTTGCGTAACTTCTTGCAATACTTTCTAGATCAGTAAAATATAACCCCCAACCAAATGCTTGAGCACCTTCTCCAGTTCCAATCTTTTCCGTTTTAAATCTTTCGAATCTATAAGGTGATCCATGCCAAGCAGATATTTGGAATCTTGGTCCTTGTTTTCTTTCTGCTACTTTGAATCCTCCAGCAGTAGTTGGAACAAGTAGCCCTTCTAATCTTGAGAATACACTTTCAGCTGCTTGTGTTCTTACTTTGGCTGGATAGAATACTTTATCTTCTTTTTGAACTTTATCAAATAATCTTAAATAGAGTTCCGTTGCGATCCCTTTACCCCTATGTATTTCAGCTACTGATATCTGCTCATCTGCAAATCCGTCTTCTGTTTTTGTAAGTCGTATTGATCCAACACGTACTCCATCTTTATACGCAACAATAGAATTGTTTACTTCAAAGAATGTATAACTCTTGTCTTTAAGTGTTGAGAATTCCTTGAGGTTTACGCTCATCTCATCATTTACTCTTGATCTAGCTACTACACTTTTAAATGTAGTGTAATCAGATGTATTATTTGCTGGAGCACTATACCTATCAAACACTTTTGATGCTAGATTTCTATCGAACTCAAAGTTTAGATTCTTAGTATAGTATTTTGAATCACCTCTCTTTGGAACTTTTACAAACAACTTTCCAGCTTCCCTGTCTAATCCAACTCTGTATAAGTCTCCATTTATTTTTATGAAGTTATCAGAAGTATTTGGTGTAATTACAAAATCTCCAAGCATTACAAAGTCTCCTTCGTACTCAGATTTTGCTTCAGGAAAGTTTGTATAATACAGATCTTCAGAAACTATTTCATTTGTTGGAGGCACAAGATACTTCATGTTAGAATCTTTCTGAAGTCTAATATAATCTTCAAGTTGTGCCTGAAGCTCAATACCCTCAATCGAAGGTATAGTATCTGTTAGTGTAATATCCCTATCTGTTATTTCAAACTTAGATAGTATGGTTTTATATGTAGTAGTGTTTGCTGCCTTCTCTCTTAGTATATAGTTGTAGAAGTCACTTACAAATGATGACTTTAAGTAGTTCTCATCTGTCTTTATAACAGCAAGGTCTTTTGCTTCACTTAACTTTGATGGAAGTGCATCATGATCAAATAATACTTGATACGCTGAGTAGAGCTCTTTATTTCCAAGGCCTTGTATAGTCTGTCTTGACATCAAGTATCTTGAGATATCGTTTAGTACAGAAGGCTTATTGTTTATATCCTTGGTAAGCATATACTCAGAAGGGATACTCATTCTTCCTTTTGCTATTTCATCATAAAGGTAGTCAATCAAGTCCATCACATTTGCGTCTTGATTCACTTTATGGAATAGATTGTCTCCTACTTTAATAAGCCCATGAGAATTGAATAATTCATTTTCTGGAACTTCTGTGTGTAGACTAACTATGTTGTATGCTGTATATTTATTTGGAATGTTTTCAACAACTACTGTATCTTCAACAGGCATTATTGCCATTAAGCTATCTGAGAATGTTCTTACATTTGCTTCTGTAGGTTGGTTAAGCATCTCATTAGCTGTTTCTATTACAGCCATTACCTCTGCCCTCATTCCTGGAAATTCTGAGATACCTACAACATCAACATTGAAATTTGTAAATTCATTCTCAACTTCTTTCAATACTGATCGGATAAGCTCTGGATTTGATTGCCAGATATCCTCATCAATAGAATTGAGATAGTCTATCTCAGCCTCAATCTTTGTTGTGTCTTGATTAGCTGGTAAAGTATTCTTTACAGTAGTATAAACTTTGTTGTTATTACTTGTCAGCTCACCGTTAACAAAAGATAATTTAGGAATTCGCTTTAATCCACTAAAACGATTGATGATAGTGTTGGCAAAGTCATTGTCCTCTAAGAATCTATTTACAAAGTCCTCATAAGGAAGCTCCTTTATTTTGTTGTAAAAATCCTCAATGTTGTTAAAATCTGTAACTTTTAGGAATATCGCATTGTCAACTTCATCTTGGGTTACTCTTTCGTATGTTCCAAGTATAGTTTTTGCTGAAGAGTCTTTGTAGAAATCTCTTTGTGCTTCTGGCTCTACCGAAAAGTTATCATTTACTAGATGACCTTCAATTTTAAGAAGTAAGTTTTGTAATGTAAGTGGATCAAGAGTCCTTAATTCATCTTGAGAATACAGACCAGAATCTACAGCTGCTTGCGGATTTATTTCAAAAATACCATTAGGTTTGAAAGCTGCTACAAGAGTTCTGTTTAATTGATCAAGATTCTCTATGCCGTTTCTTCGCATGAAATCTTTAACCTGCATCTTTTCAGATGGGCTAAGACTTTCTTTTGAAGCTACTGCGCTATCAAAATACCTAACTAGATCTTCAACAGTTGCAGCTTCACCTACTTCACCAAACTCTCTTGAATGAGCTGTTGCCCACATGTCAAGTGCATCACTACTGTTCTTAGTATAATCTAATAAATTATAGTAGAGATCAGAAAGTTTTCCGTTCTCGTCTCTTACTACAGCTTCTCCATCTCTATATGAGATTCTACATTTTAGACCCATATTAACAAGGTTCGTTTTTAGCGTTTTTAACTGCTCTACTTAATGCATCTATACCTCTAGTAGTTGTTGGGTTACTAGAAGCTTGTGGCATATTAGCGACAGAAATATTCACATTTACTTCTGAAAAATTTAACTTAACCTTCGGAGAATAGAATGGATCAGACATGTTTATATCTATTGATACACCATCACTTAGGATGGATTTCATATCTGATTTACTATCAGCCCAAGGTTCTAAGGAGCTAAAATAATCAATTTGTTGTAACTGTGCAAGTTTATCAGAAAAGAAGTCATCATTTAGATTATCTTTTCCAATTGCTATAAACGAATTGCCTGCTTGTTTTATATCTATACCTCTTTGAGCCATAAATTTATTCAAAGCTGTGGCTTTTAAAACGGGATCAGTACCTTGTGATCTGTATATTTTTTCAAACTCATCCAAAGATTGCATTTGATTAGGAAGTACCTTTACAGGATAAGCTATTCTTTGATCGCCTTTTATTACAACAACAAATGGAATTTTCTTACCTGTTCTATCAGCCATTGATTTGCTTAAGAATGTGGTATTTATTTCTGCTTTTCTTCCTCTTGTTCTAACAACTCCGTCTTGTAAGAATCCAATATCATCTATCTTTTCTATGTCTTGATCTGTAAGTTGTCTACTGTCAATTGTAACTGATCCATCTGCACTTCTTGAGAAGTTAAAGCTTGGATATCCGAGATAGATTCTATCTACTGTTACTCTCCCTAAATCTAATTGAACTGCATCTTTTATTCCAGCTAATCTTTCAACAAAAGTTTCATCTTCAACAATTTGATCACGCATTGCTTCAAATTTTAAAGCTTCTGCATTTTTAGTTGAATTGTCTCTTTTTGCTTTTAGTACAGCTACAAAATTTCCATTTGCATCTTTTACCCTTATTACTAATGATTTTTTTAGATTTTCTAAAGCTGCTGCTTTTCCAGCTTCAGATCTAGCTCTTTTGTATCTATCTAATAATGCTTTGTTCCAAGGATCTCTAGAATCAACTTCAAGAGTTAACTGATCTCCTTGCTTTAAGCTATAAATAGCGTTTGGATTCTGCTGCTCAAAAAAGTCAGTTGTGAACTTTGACCTTAAAGATGTTGTAGTCGTAGTTCCATCTGCATTTTCAGTAGTTTTAAGGACTGTACTATAATTAGTTACTAAGTTCTGATTTGTAGGAAGTATAGATATAGGACTGTTCTCGTTGATAAGAATCCTTGTATCTTCATCAATCAATACATTATTCTGCTCATTTACTTTAGCAGGAAATGGGAATCCAACTTCGTTTGAAAAATCTTGAGGTGTAATTCCTGATATTTCTATCATTGGAACACCATTCTCATCCTTAACTCTTACTGCTGTTACGGCATCGTAACTCTGACCTATTGAATAGTAAGTTGCTTGAGTCTTATCTCCTAGATCAACTTGGTCAAGAACTTCTTGAGAAGTCACTTCACCTACTTGCTCTAATGGAGTAATTGGAGTACTTTCCAATACAACTTTTTGTTGAATTAAATCACTTAATCTTAATCCTTCAGCTACTATACCAGTTATGGTAATCCATTGATTAATATCTTCCTCTAATTCATTAAGCTCATTTTGCTCTTCTTCTGTAAGCTGTTCTGTTAGTTTCTTTTTATTTAGTTCATTTAATCTTATGTATTCTTGAGATTGAACTATTCTAACTCTTTTTGTACCTTCGG
>Ga0315909_10005441_pt1 | contig 14625 bp, 11 predicted proteins | sample LakEriMetagenome_11_FD_203527 | JGI IMG/M metagenome (GOLD analysis project Ga0315909, IMG submission 203527) | Freshwater fungal communities from buoy surface, Lake Erie, Ohio, United States - Buoy 2 MA125 | ecosystem: Environmental > Aquatic > Freshwater > Lake | place: USA: Lake Erie, Ohio...
CGCAAAAGAAACATATTCATTGGGTTTATGTTGGTAATCACTACTATCGGATACTTTTGCGTTGTTTTCTTATCCTACTTAACGGTATTTTCTCCTATAGAGGCTGGTGCTATGCCCTCATATGATCGATATATTGGGACTTGGTACCAAGGCGTCTTTTTCGCATTAGTTTTGCTCATTTTGAATGAGTTCACCACATTTCGCGAAATTGATTCAAATTTGATAACAGATCTGACATCAACACATCAAGAGAAGAGAAGTCAATTAGGTATTTTCTTAATAGCCCTAATTGCAATTGGTTCAATTTCTACGCCCACTCATTATATAGACATGTTGAGAGCGCCGCAGGACAAGGGATTTGAATCCCGGGCTCCATTCACTCCATTGCTAGCTGCGATCGAAGCTGCAAACATACCTGAGGGTGCAAAAGTTTACATAATTACTCAACACAAGGTTGGGTATGAATACTACGTAATTAGATACGAAATGATCGGTGCTCAATTTGCAGCGGTACCTTTTAGCATTGGAAGCCCATTTGCGGAATCCGGAGACGCTTGGACAGATCCTACTGTGGATGCTGAGAAGTGGTCCAAAACGCTACTTGATTTTGACTATGTAGTCTTATATAACTCAACTGAAAGTTTTATCAATGAATTCTCTTCATTGTTTAAGGAAGGAATTGTCGAAGAAAATTCGGTATACAAAGTTGTTAAGTTGGGTAATGATTCCCTTTTGACAAAAATTCAGTAACGCCTAGGGCGTACACCGTATCGCTCTCATCGAGCCTCGACGAGCGAATAACTCCGGTATTGCGACAAAGTAATTTCAGGTGCCCAAACCGAAACTACTTAATGACGTTTATGATCATTTTTTCGTTACGGCAATAAACTCGCATCTTTGACCTTAGATTTTCGTCACTGGTGTAGACAGTCATAAGTGGGTAGCCACGATTCATGAAACAAAATGCAGGATAGTCACCTGTTTGATCCCCAAAGTAAGACCAAGATACATGATACGCCCACGGTTCGGAATAAGCTCCAAGCCAAAAATTCGCAAGCCTATTCTCACCTGTCTCAGGGGGAAGGTAGTCGAAAAAAACTACGGGGTTAAGTGGGTCATTAGGCAAAGATAGAACCTGCTCAACGGTATTGGCATTTGGGCCCTGCCAGCCATCGTTTATCTGACCAATTATTCTTGGAAATGGACTCACGTACTGAGCTGACATCTGTGTCAGCACTCCAATCAGAACGCATGCAATCGCAATCCTGAGTGCTGAGTATTGGCCATTCGGATGAATTATTCGAAAGAAAACTGGAATGAAGATGAGTACTGTGGGCAAAAGCCCAACAAACAGAATCATCATTGCTTTTGTGCTGTAATAATTCAAATCATTAAGCGGTATTCCTGAAGCCTTATTCAAAAACAAAATAAATGAGGTAGCCGAAAATGCTACGAGACTTAATTGTAAAATCGTTGGAGATTTTGTCTTTGAACCCAATGCAGCCAATAGCGCAATAGCGACCAATAAAATCTTGAAGGATTTGGGTGCGGCGGGCGATATACTTCCTGTAGCAGCAAGTGCCTTGAAGAAATAGTCTGCATAGTAAGTTGTGAAACGATACCAGGTAAGCGCTACTCCAACTATTGTCAAAAGTACTCGAACCCACATCCAAAATGACTTACTTGGCAAATCCAGCCACTTTATAAATGTCGGCAACATCATTATAAATACTGGGATTACTATAAAAGTCCAGCTGAATAGTGCCAGAGTGAGAATCAGAAATAGAGAAAGAAGATTGGTATTTGAACTCGCAGAGGATTTTTCAAACAGAAGCGCCGTTGCGAATGCAACAGAAATGGCACCAGCGGTAGCAGTTACAAATCCATCAAGTAAAAATGTTCCCAGCGATAAAGATGTCAAAGCAAGGGCTGAAGCAGGAGCAAGTAAGAAAAAAACAGATTTTTTTGAAGTTTGCGGTAATACGACTTCCCATACTGCTGCAAATGCGTACCCCAGAACCGAAATCAGCAACGCCCAAGTTAATGAATGGCTCGTCCAATCCGACAGAAGCCTGGAACTTGAGTCATTTCCTAACCCAACAGGAGATCCAGAATTAAACATGGCAGACATCGCATGTGGCAAGAGTGGCGATCCAACTTCAATTAGGTCAAGGTGGCCACGATTAGCAATGATTTTATAAATGGTCTGCACATGATTCCGACTATCACCCGAGCCACTCCAAGCCAAGAAATAGCCAATTCCTTTTGACATTAAGTAAGTGCCAAAAGCTAAGCAAAAAACCAGTGCGGTTGACCCAGTTATGAAACTGAATTGCAAAGGCTTGAAGTCAACACTCCCATTTTTTCTTGCGAAAAATTTTGGTGACAAAGCCAAGATGCCAAGCAGAGACATGCAAATTGCGAAGTCGTATTTTGAAAGTGGACCAGTTGGAAATAATCCTCTAAGTACTAAGTAGAAGCCGAATCCAATTGCAAAATAGGCAAAAGCATAAACAATGCGAAGATTGCTGTAATTCGATGGCATAACTCCAGAAAGAGCAAAAATTGAGATTAGTAACACGGTGAAATTCACGAATGGTGACGGAGACAATATAGAAATCAATAAGCCAATAAGTGCTATAAAGATCAGAAAAATAGATTGATTGAGGTAAATTCGGGAAATCAGTTTCACCATTGAATTGTACTTTCTAAAGTCACGTACTTAACCACTAGAAGGGCACAAATTTATTGATTATGCTAGGGATGTGGTGGAAGTTAAATCTAAATCTGGAAAATGGACTTTTTACGGAGAAACTGATGCCCAAGTTGTAGTTTGTGGACATTCACATGCAGCATCAATTCTTCAAGCAAACCTTCGCCCAGATTCATCGTTAGAAAACTACCCGAAGGTTGCGGTTTGTTACACGTCTAACTGGGTTGATGGGCCTCCAGGTGATCAAGAATATTGGGAATTTGCCGCGAAAATGTCGAGTGGAAAGCATTTAGTGATTGTTTGGAATGGAAACCAGCATAGTGAAAATTTCATTTTTCAAACCCGTCCACTTTTCACATTGATTGGAATCAAAGATGAAGATGATAGCACTGAAGAAGTAGCTATTCCAATACCGATAACGTTGATAAAATCCTATTTTGAACGCATCACGCCTTCATTTGATGATTTATCTAGACTTATTCCCTTAATGTCCGACGCACTCAGTATTACTATTTTAAGCGGCCCTGCACCAATGCCAAAAGAGCATATAAAAAATGTCATCGGGGAAGATGAATTTTATAGTGCAATTGCCAATGAGCTTGGACTAGAGGTCGATTCTCTAACTTTAACTAGTGACTCGTTAAGACTCCGGCTTTGGGAAGTTGTGACAGAAATGCTAAAGGGACGAGCAGCTGAATGGGGTATTAGTTTCCTTGAAGCGCCAGAGGAGTCTCGCGATAATGCTGGAATGCTATCGCAAGAATATTGGGGCGATGTTACTCATGCAAATTCGACATATGGACGTCTACTCATTCAAGAATTGGCTTACTTGAGTGACAGGAAGCAAATTGAACAATAATCCATATTTGGCGCAGCCCGACAAGGCATTTTGGTCCCGTTCAGTATCTAAAGATTTTAGTGCAGAATCGTTAGGGAGCAACGATTCCCAGTCCTCACTCTTTCAAAAGGAGGACTTAGTAGTTTCTGCTGGAAGTTGCTTTGCTTCTAACTTGATCCCATGGATCGAGAAGGAAGGTTTGGAGTATTTGAGAACTGAGGAACTTCCTCCTCAGTTCAAAGATTTGCCGGAGAATCTTGGTTATAGAAACTTCTCAGCCGCTTACGGCAACATCTATACTGCTCGTCATTTACGCCAACTTTATGAGCAAGCTTTAGGGATAAGGGTTCCTGTCGAAGATCGTTGGCATATAGACGGAATGGTTATTGATCCTTTCCGTCCAGGACTGGCTTACCCTGCTGAATCCGACGCCGAATTTGATTTATTGAAAGCGGCGCATTTGCGAGCTGTGCTTTCGGCATTTCACAAAGCGACCGTTTTCGTATTCACTTTGGGCTTGACTGAGGCGTGGCAGTCAAAAGTGGATGGCTCTGTTTTTCCAGCCTGTCCGGGAACTATAAGTGGAATATTTGATAAAGCAAAGCACGAGTTCAAGAATTTTTCAGTTGAAGAGATATCTGAGGATCTTACAAAATTTATAGAGTTACTCCGAGAAACAAACCCAAAAGTTCGATTTATTATTACAGTTTCCCCAGTGCCACTTGTTGCTACTGCCACCAAGTCCCACGTCTTGCTAGCCAGCACCTACAGTAAATCCGTACTTCGCGTGGTTGCCGAACAAGTTTCTAATCAACTGAATGATGTTTCATATTTTCCAGCCTTCGAGATCATTACTGGTCCTCAAGCACCATTTGAGTACTTTGAAAGTGACCGCAGAAATGTTTCTGAAATTGGAGTAGCAAAAGTTATGAACTCACTTCTTCAGGGACTTGCAACCTCTAAAAGCAACGTGCTGGATCCTAAGGTTGAAACGAAGCAAGCGATGAAATCCAAAGCTGGAAGGTTGATTTCTGAAATTTCTCGAAGAATTTCTCGCGCAGAGTGTGACGAGGCAATGATGGATCCAAAACTTTAACGTCAATATCTGTTTGACAATTTGCTTTAAGTAACTCAAGAACCCAGTGATAGCATTAAATCATGGATGCTCTCACCATTTGTGCTACAAATTATCTGCCATTTGCAAGAGTATTGGCAACTTCATTTCTTAAATTTCACCCCAACTCGAAATTCTATGTTTTGCTAGTTGATAGTGAAGTCCGAAACCTAAACATTGACCTAGGTCCTAACGTTGAAATTGTTACACCTAAGAATCTTGGGATTGATTCTGAAGTATTCATGCGTATGGCAATTTACTACGATGTAACAGAGCTTTCCACAGCACTAAAGCCGCTTGGATTGAAGTACCTTCTGGATTCGGGATCAGATATTGCGATTTATCTAGATCCAGACATCGAGATCTTCTCGGAATTAATAGACATTCCCTTACATTTAAAGTCAGCAAATATTGCCCTTACTCCTCATTCACTTCATGGAATTCCTGATGATGGGCTTCGCCCTTCAGTTAGAGACATCATGGCCGCAGGTACCTTTAATCTTGGATTCATTGCCGTTAAGAATTCCGCGCAGAGCTACGAATTCTTATCATGGTGGAACGAAAAGTTGATTTTTGACTGTGTTGCTGACATTGAAAAAAACCTGTTTACAGATCAGCGTTGGATAGATTTTGTTCCAAGCTATTTTGACTTTTCGATCATCCGTAACTACGGATATAATGTTGCTTATTGGAATTTACATGAGCGCAAACTTAATAAAGTCGATGGTGTTATTTATGCCAACGACGATAAGTTAGGATTCTTTCACTTTAGTGGGTTTAATCCCAAGACACCTTGGGTTTTAAGTAAGCATGTGGCTGATAAACCACGCGTAGTCATATCGAGCAGTTCGATTTTGAAAGAGTTAGCTCAAAATTATGGCAAATCAGCCGAAGCAAATGGCTGGGAAGTTAAATCATCAATCGAGTATGGCTACTCACATTTTAATGATCAAATTAGGCTAACACCCAGTATTCGGAAACGGTATCGAGATGAGGTCATTGAAGCAACTAAGGGAAAGGGTCAGCTTCCTCCACGAGCCAATGATTCTAATGAGGCCGTTCTAGCTTGGCTTAACAGACAAATTCCCGAATCGGGCCGGTTGAACGTTTCGCTTTACGATGTCTGGAAAGGACAACCAGATTTACAAGCGGTTTTCCCATTGGCGCTTGGAAAAGAGGCGAAGCGCCTTGTTTGGTGGGCACATAATTATGGAATTAGCGAAGGCAAAATAAATGAATCAACAGTAAAGATCTATGACAGGCCAATGCAGGCTGCTAAGAGTTCAAATGTACTCCCGCTTACGAAGAAGTTAGGCGTAAACGTTGCCGGGTACTTTAAGGGCGAATTTGGAGTTGGACAATTTGGCAGATTAGTGGCGACGGCAGCGATAGCCTCTGATCTTCCTGTGACCACGCTTGTAAATCGCCGAACCGAATCGCGGCAAGACGAAGAATTTGAGTTAACGGATTCAAAAGTGATATATCCAGTAACAATTGGGTCAATCAACGCTGATCAATTTGGCTTTTGGTTAGAGGAGCTACCCGATGCAGTAATCTCTCACTCAAAATTCGTCGGTGTTTGGGCTTGGGAAGTCGAAAGTTTTCCTAAACATATGCATACAGCTTTTGATGATGTGGATGAGATATGGGCAATCTCTAGCTTTGTTAGAGATGCAATCCAACCTCACACTAAAAAACCAGTACTTGTATTCCCGTGCCCAATAATTGCTCCTTCAATTTCGGAGAAACTTGATCGAAGCGCAATTGGAATCACAGAAGATGATGACTTTAACTTGTTTATGTTCGATTACTTCAGTGTTTTCCGACGCAAAAATCCTCTTGACCTAATCGAAGCTCACATTCTGGCATTCCCAGATGAATCTGGACCAAAGTTAGTCATAAAAACGATAAATGGTCAAAGTCATCTCTCCCAGCAGGAGCAACTTAGATACGCTGTCGGCAACCGCAGCGACATAAAAATAATAAATAGCTATATGTCGCGGGAGCAACTTCACAGTTTGTTGTTTGAGTGCCAAACTTACATTTCCCTCCATAGAAGCGAAGGCTATGGGCTGACGTTAGCGGAAGCAATGTCACTTGGAAAGCCGGTGATCACCACAGGCTATTCAGGCAACATGGATTTTATGGATGAGAAAAATGCGATTTTGGTTCCATATGAACTGGTTGCAGTTGGTGCTGATGCGTTTCCATATCCAGAAGATTCACGTTGGGCCCAGCCAAGCATTGAATTTGCAGCCAAGGCAATGCGTGAACTATACGAAAATGAGAGCCTTCGCATTCGGATAGGTGATCAAGCTCGCATAGATGTTGCTGCAGAATTTACTATAGAACGTGCCGCAGAGTTCACCAGAATTCGTGTCAAGAAACTTAGCAAGCGTTCATACTTGCGCAAACTAAGACCAATCTGGGCGCGTTCATAACTCTATACTCAAGATGAATTTTCATTAAGGGCTCTATCATTCGAAGAAAGTGATCGACTCCAATAGGCTGGAACTGTGACTTGGCTAATAACTGGCGGTGCGGGGTACATCGGTGCCCATGTAGTCGAGAGCACTTTAGCAAGCGGGCGCGAAGTTGTTGTGCTCGATGACCTCAGTAGTGGTATCGCTGACCGATTAAGTCCAGGGGTGCCATTAGTCCAATCTTCACTGCAAGAATTCGCTGACCTAAATCGAGTGTTCGAAGATGCTGACATAACTGGCGTAGTTCACTTAGCCGCCAAGAAGCGTGTCGGGGAATCTGTTGAACGGCCAGATTACTACTGGCAAGAAAACGTTGTTGGATTTCAAAATCTAGTTGATGTCATGAAGCGAAATAACGTTAAGAATTTAGTGTTTAGTTCCTCCGCCGCGGTTTATGGCGCTCCCGACCTTAATGCAGGTCAGACTATTTCAGAATCTGAAAAGTGTTCACCCATAAATCCTTACGGTTTGACAAAGCTAGAGGGCGAGATAATCTCTAAGACACTTTCTGTTTCTGACGGATTTAAGGTTGTTGCGCTTCGTTATTTCAACGTTGCAGGAGCTGGAAAGCCTGAACTTGGTGACCGGTTCGCCTTTAACCTCGTGCCTATCGTTTTTGAAGCAATCGAAGCCAAACGATCCCCTAAAGTTTTTGGGGATGACTACAACACCTCTGATGGTTCTTGCATTCGTGACTACGTTCATGTTCAGGATTTAGCGGAAGCTCACGTTGAAGCTATGAATTTGGTTGAATCCATGCAACCAGGATTTGAGGCGATAAACATTGGTACGGGAGTTGGAGCTAGTGTCTTTGAAGTTATTTCAATGATCAGAGATGTAACCGGGATGAAACTTGATCCTGAAATCGTGGAAAGACGCGCAGGCGACCCAGCTGCCTTGGTTGCAGATGTTTGTAAGGCGAAAGAAATTCTTGGCTGGAAAAGTAAGTATGACCTCAGTCAAATTGTTGAGTCCGCTTGGAACGCCTGGGAGTACAACAGAAAATGAATACAGGTTTTAATATTTTCGTAATGCTGGGCGACTTGCGTAAAACGGATCCGACACTCTCTCAATACAATTTCGATTTTCACTCGGAGACTTGTTGTGAAGAGTTTCATCGAATCGGTATCATTGAAAGTAGCAGTCCAGTATCGATCTGTAATCTTCATCACAAGATTCTTGAAGACTTAGTTTGAGGGACTAATGAAATTTAGATCCATTATCAGTCAATCTTTTGCACAAAGGGATTCCAAGTATCAGGAATTAGTTGACGTCAAATGGATGTCGGACAAGTACAAGGGCGTCGATTTAAGTGTTAAAGGCCACGCGACACTGTTCAGGTCCGGTCTTGATCCGAACTCCTATTTTGACAGCGACTGGTACATGTCGACTAATCAGGATGTTGCCACTTCAGGAATAGATCCACTATTTCACTACGTCTCATATGGAGAGAGTGAGGGTAGAAAGCCAAACCCACTCTTTGATCCAATTCATTACGTAGTAGAACATCCCGAGCTTAAGGAATACAAAGGGAACTTGCTTGCACATTTTATCAACAACGCCGCGGGACAAAGCAGTTTCGTTACAGAAATTGATAACCGCATTGAATTCGAGAACGCAAAAAGTATTAGCCTTAGGCGTCAAACTGACTTGCGAGCAACTCCATATGTTAAAAAAACTGGAGTGGTTATACCAGTTTTCAATAACTGGATGATGACGGAAAGGTGTATTCGTGCAATAGAAAAAACCAGTGATTACGAGTTCTTACAAATATATGTGTTTAACGATGGTTCAACCGACGAAACGATACGCGAGATCAGTAGGTACCCTGAGGTCATCACTATCAACACTCCATCAAAATTGGGGTACTTAAAGACTTGTAATCATGCTTTTTCACAGTTAGCCGATTTTGAATATTTGTTCTTACTGAAAAGTACTGCCGAGCCAGTTGACGGTTTCTTGATAAATGCTCTTGAAGTTATGGAAGCCAGAAGTGATTGTTCGATTGTCGGATCTATGCTGTTTTTTCCTAGTGGGAGACTCCAATCTTCTGGGGGGATTGTTAGTCGCTTCGGAGACGTAATTCAATTTGGAGAATTGGATGAAACTCATGCAGATCTTTATAGGATAACCAGAAAAGTTGACTACGCACCATTAGTAGCAGGGCTTATTCGCAAATCTGATTTCATCGAAGTTGGAGGATTTGATGAAAACTATGGCGTGGGTGGTTACGAAGACGTTGATTTAGCTTTCAAAATGAGATCAATCGGCAAAAACTCATATCTATCATCAGATTCAATTGTCATTAACCATGGATCTGAGTTTAATTCAGATGGAGTTTCTCCTTTCGGATCTCAAGTGGATCCTTCCAACAAAGCAAAGTTTCGAGAAAAATGGAACGATGTGCTGGCGGCAGGATACTAATAAAAAGGTCGCCGTCTGTCCAAACTTTCAATCGGGGTTGGAGTTTCTAAGGTAGATATTTAAGTTGTAGTCATTGTTATGTCATGTGAGCAGGCAACTGCACCTTGGGTTTCGGTAACTTAGGGAGCCCGTAAAGCGTTGCTTGACTTGCGCAAATTATCAATTTCATCGATTAAACGATTGACGACAGTAGTCCAATCAATTCTTTCCCGATTCTTGATTGCGTGGATTCCGAGAGCTTGAGGAATTTCTGGATCGTCTAGAAATTCACCTATCGCCTTGGAAAGGGCGCGGGGGTCGGCGGGTGGAACATACTTTGCAAAATCCATTCCGGCTTCCGGCATTGAAGATACGCTCGTCGTAATTACTGCCTTGCCAAAGTCTAAGCTCTCGCTAACAGGTAAACCCCAACCCTCATATGAAGAAGGGTAAATGGTGAAAAGGCAATTTTGATAAAGAGACTTTAGCTCATCATCAACTACGTTTTCAGTCATTAAATGTATGCGATCCTTTACTGTGTCATCTGATAGTGCTAATTCACTGAAAAACTGCTCTACATTCCAGCCTATCTTGCCCACACATACTAGATCTGGAACGTTTTGCGAGCCTCTATTTTCAATTAAATCTTGCCACGCATGTAAGGCAACCAAGTGATTCTTTCTAACTTCTATTGTCCCCACCATAAGAATGTATGGTCGCGGCCAAATTTCAAAGCCATTAGCTTCCGATCTGTGTTGTGTTGACTTGTCAATGTCAATAAATCCACCCGGTAATTGCGTTACGCATCCCGGAGCTTCAAGAAGGTGGTGTGCCGCACAATATGCACTGTAATCATTTCTAGTTGACTGAGATATAGTGATCACTCGATTCGATACCATGCTGGCTCCATGAAGATATCGATGGAATCTTGGACCAACCTCGTCAATAAAGGTCGGATCTAAAGTAGGGACAAGGTCATACAACATAGTGATCACTAATAAACCATTAAGGCGATACCTATAAACATTGGCATAGTAATTGTCTGTGATCCAAACGCTCTCTAGAACTAAAAGTGTATCCTGAGATTGAAAATCTATAGCTGGAGCATTATTCATATCTGACAGTATTTTGTCAGCAAGATCATTTATGTTTCCAATATTTGCTGAGGATTTTAATAGTGAAATAAGTAACGCGATGTTCTCAAGATTAGGTTCCACAAAGTCACCGGTTGTGTACCTATAGCAAACAGGAATGACTCTAGTTCTGTTATTCGAGTTAAACTCCTCAATAATGGAAAGTACTACCCTTTGGAGTCCTGAGACAGAGGAATGCACTGACAGATATTGGACCGTTTGAGCAACATCGATAAAGACTCGACTGCTCGCCATGACTTTATCTTCACACATCTCTTCAGTTGCCGTTAGGGGTTCCAAATCTGTTTTTTGATATTCCCCAGTCGATGCATCCAATTCTGCTGAGTTTTAGGCTGATTTGCTTGGACCACGAGTTGCTCAAATTGGTAATCCCATTTGTTTAAAAGCATTTCAAGAGATAATCCGTACTCTATGTCAAATGCCGAAGAAAACTTCTCAGTCAAATCCATAGTGGCGGGCTTTTGTCCAATGACTGAATAGTCGGGACTAGCGGACTTAACAATGTTTGTGAGACTTATCTTGGAAGAATTTGCCAGCTCTTTGTCTTCTTGAAGTCGAAGTATTTTGACATTAGAAAATCCCGCAAACTCAACTGCAAAACTAAGCAATTCAGGGGGTATCGGGTTAAGGTGCGTGGGATCTAGGTAAAAACTTCTAGTCGCAACAAAAAGGTTTTCTGGATTAGGAGTTTCAAAGATTACTAAGCCCGCAGGCTTAAGCACTCTAAAGGCTTCATTAATCCAATCTCTCCACTCTACAAATGAAACATGTTCGATGATATGAAATCCTGAAACAACAACCTGGCTTTCATCCGGCAAACTTCTTAAAGTAATCAAAGCATCCGCTAATTTGACATCCAGTCCACGTTCTATGCAGGCATCAAGCATGCCTTGATCGAGATCTACGCCACGCGCCTTAACTCCAGCGTCATTAAGAATTTCAAGCCATTCACCCCTTCCACATCCAAGATCCATTGCGGATAAATCTTCATAAATATCAGCCAGCGGATTGACAAAGGGAAGGTAAATCTTGAGGCGATCAATAATCTCCTGACGAGAGCCTCTGAACCTATCCTCGAACGCACGGTAAAAGTTATCACTCAATGCTGCACTCCCACTTCTTTGATGTAGAAAGGCTTTTAGATTATGACTTCAAACTATTCTACACGCTCTCATGAACAAACACATTGGATTTAGTTTCGCCTAGATGCAAGCATCTTCATGAGAGTTCACAAATTTGAAAAGATCCAGACTTCAACCTTCACAAGTTAGTTATATGTAACAGGATTGCCCTAGAAATCAGATACCTTATATCTATGTCTTCTGCCTTAATTGCCGGAATCAGCGGTCAAGATGGTTTGTATTTGAGCGAATTGTTGCTGGCAAAGAATTACCAAGTTTTTGGTTTATTGCATGAAAGTAATCCTGAACGTGATGCTCAAATCAAGAGTGAAGTTCCTGGATTGGAATTGATTCATGGCGACTTAACTGACACTGCAAGTTTGTTTAGGGCTCTAGATGTTTCCGCGCCTACTGAGGTTTATAACTTGGGCGCGAAGTCCCACGTCGCATTTAGCTGGGAACAAGCCCAGCAAACTGCACAAGTTACCGCGATTGGTGTGCTGAATTTACTCGAGGCTATTCGCATCAGTTGCCCAGATAGTTCAAATCGACCTCGGTTCTATCAAGCGTCGAGCTCCGAGATGTTTGGTAAGGCTCAGGAAACTCCGCAAAGAGAGTCGACTTTGCTTTGGCCACGCAGTCCGTATGGTGTGGCAAAAGTATTTGGACATCACATGACAATCAACTACCGCGAGTCGTATGGCTTTCATGCCAGTTCTGGAATTCTGTTTAATCACGAATCACCGCGTAGAGGGCCTGAGTTTGTTACTCGAAAAGTTTCCCAAGCAGTGGCGCGCATCGTCACTGGTAAGCAAGAAAAGCTCGTTATGGGAAACCTTGATGCCCAGCGAGATTGGGGTTTCGCAGGTGACTACATCAAAGCCATGTGGTTAATGCTGCAACAAGATGTTGCAGATGACTATGTGATTGCTACAGGAAAGACTCATTCCGTTCGTGACTTAGTTGCAACGGCTTTTGCTGCAAGTGGAATCAATAACTGGGAAGATTACGTTTCCAGTTCCCCAGACTTACTTCGGCCAGCCGATATCGCATCACTTGTTGGGGATCCAACTAAGGCTAAAGAACGACTCGGTTGGGTGCCTGAAACATCATTTGAAGAGCTGGTTGCAATGATGGTTGAGCATGATTTGAAGCAAGAATCAAACAAATAGTCTCTGTTTACTTTGGGTTAACCGCTTGCTCATTTTGAGTAGTTAATGTCTCAAAGTGTCCAAATTTCGAACCTTGATCGCAACCGTTGTGACTTCACTTGTTGCGCTCTCTGGGTTAGCAACACCGGCTGCTGCGCAAGACCAAATCGTTTCAACTTTTGACGGTGCCTATGCCGCCGAAGACAAACTAGCTGGCTACACAACCTCAGCATCTGTGTTACCTGGCGAAGTCTTAAAGCTAAGGGTTCGCAGCGCTGGGACTTGGTCGGTAATGGTAATTCGAATTGGATCACATGCTGGTGGTGACGGTCGAGTGATTGATTCGTTGACAAACCAGCCCGCAAGTTCGCAACCTGATTGCACAATGACCGCTGACACACTGATGGTTTCGTGTCCTTGGAATGACACTTTGTCTTTTGCCACGGGAAGCTGGCCTACTGGTTTATATGTGGCACGACTTGATTCTTCCGATGGATTTGCAGTAGCGCCGTTCGTTGTTAGATCAAGCAATAACGCTGGCAAAACGGTAGTCAACTTTGGGTTGTTTACGTTAGCGGCCTACAACAAGTTTGGTGGCACTAGCGCTTACCGTGGAATCGATAACACCGCTGTTGGAAAAGCTAAAGTCGTTAGTCTTGATCGACCGATAGATAGCGCCTGGGCGCTTCCTCACTTTATTCGTCATGAAGCCAGCGTTGCTATAGCCGCTGATCGAAATCTGACTGATGCAACTTGGACAACAGGCGTTGATATGCACAATGGTGCCACATCACTTTCTGGGGTTACCAGCATCATTACTTCGGGTCACGATGAGTACTGGACAGTTGCCCAGCGCAAAGCATTAGATAAGGCGTTAAGCAAAGGAACAAATCTGTTCATTACAGGGGGTAACACTTTGTATTGGCGAGTTCGATTGCAGGCATCAAGTGTTGGCGCGAATCGGCAAATGGCTATCTATAAAGAAAAGTCAGCGGATCCAGTAAAGAACTCAGCACAGACAACTGTTCGCTGGCGTCATAGCCCAAAGGGAAATCCAGAGAGCAAGATATCTGGAACGGTCTATAACAATTGGCATGACGTATGCAATGAAGAACCAAATGATTGGATCGTGACAGATCCAACCTGGTGGGGTTACAACAACACCGGCGTTACAGCAGGAACCCGAATACCTGGATTAGTTAGTCGCGAAGTTGATCAACTCATGACAAAGTTTCCAATTCCCAAGAACACTCGAATCGTTGCGCATGGGTCTTATATTTGTGGTTTAACTGGAATGCCAGTAACCAAACTCCACGATGCAACCTTTATCACTTTGAAATCAGGAGCAAGTGTTTTTGCAACTGGATCGCAGATGTGGCCGTGCGCAATGAATGGAAATTGTGTTGGGCAAGGTACAACTGATCTGACAAATCGCTTCACTCGAGCCGTTACTGACAATGTAATTCAAGTTTTTGATGCTGGAAAAGTTAAGAAGAGTTGGCGAGCCAAAAACAACGTAAAGACGGTTTACGGCAAAACCAAATTCAAGTACATCAAATAGTGGTTATCAACACCCGGATACAAAGCAGCGATTTGGCCCACCGGTGTTATTGCTGCCACTCCCGGACTTAGTGACTTTGATAACGAT
>Ga0315909_10005448_pt1 | contig 14614 bp, 17 predicted proteins | sample LakEriMetagenome_11_FD_203527 | JGI IMG/M metagenome (GOLD analysis project Ga0315909, IMG submission 203527) | Freshwater fungal communities from buoy surface, Lake Erie, Ohio, United States - Buoy 2 MA125 | ecosystem: Environmental > Aquatic > Freshwater > Lake | place: USA: Lake Erie, Ohio...
CAGACAGAGCCATTAACAAGATGTCTGGTGCAGACCAGCAGGCCATTGCTGAAGAGGCTATTCGCGCTCTTGAGCATTACATAATTATGGTCACTCCTGACCAAGAAGTTTCTTGAGTCGTTTGATTTGAGCCTCATCCATAAACATGGAAATGTTTTCGCCACCCGTAGATAACCGGCCTCTAGTCAATTGATTGGGGTCGGCATAAGTTCTACCAGCTGGGATATCTCCAGGCATTTGAATGCGACCAAACAAATCTTCAAGTGAAGCGCGCTTATATTCTGGTCCTGGCTTGTTCATTTGCGTTGGCAAAATCTTGTCGTAGACCGGCTTCATAAATTCTTTGACTGGAGCGCCACGGGTATTGCCAAAGAATATGCCTGGCATATCGTATCCATAAGCACCATGAGTGCCAGGACTAATGCCACGATTTGGCAATGCCTCATAGATTGCATCACCCATCAAGAAACTTGGTTTGTTCATTACATTAGGATCAAACATGGCCCTTTGTAAGTCTGGATAGTTAAATCCCAAACCTCTTTCGGCTGCGACATTGCTCATCTTGTCTACAAATACTTTTCTCAAATCGCCTGCACTACCGGCTGATAAGCCTTGGCCAGTCAGCAATTGCGCTGCCGCCATTGGATCATTTAATCCAACAAAGTCTTTGTATTTTCCTTTTTCGCCCTTAATTGTTTTGGCTCGCATTTGATCTGAAATCATATTCAGAAGAGATGGGCTTGGGTTTGTCGCTTTAATCATTGACAGCAGGCCAAGTGTTGGCCCAGTCGAAAAGTTTTCACCACCAGGTGGCATTGTGTGTGGGGCCATGAAAATGCGGCCTGTTCCACCCATCTTTTTATTTTCTTCAATGGCCTGTAATGCTCTAGTGTTTTGCGCTTTAGCAGCACTTTGATTTGATGCGTAGCCAATGAAATTTTTGATATTGTTTTCATCCATCATGTACATCAAACCGCCTGGGGTAACAAACGCATTGTTGCCAAGTGGGATGTCGCTGACATTCTTAACCAATACATTGCGACTCAACATATCAGTTGGATAAGTCATGATGCTGCCGCCCAGCATCTCGTCATAGTTGACCGGCCTTCTGGCCACAATGCCTGGCAGCTGCTCTGTCTCGTACCTTGTGCCGACCAATGGGTTTGGCTTTGTTTTTGTTGTGTCTAAGTAAACATTGGACCGAGTACCCTGCGCTAAGTCACGCAAGATATCAGCGCCAGCGCCACCGCGCTCAAGCATTCTTTCGACTCTTGGAGCCATGGCCCGTTCAAGGTCCATGCCCCTGCGCTCTGCTTGGGCCAGATAAGCCTGGCGAGGGATTGAGCCAAGTGCAATAGCTTCTGGAATTATTGGTGGCAGTTTGCTTTGCTCCATGAGCTGCGCAGCCTTTTGCAAAGCCTCTTGGGCCACCTTGCCCCTTGGGACATAAGTGTTGCGCTCCATGAATTTCTTGGCTTCTTCTTCGGCAATGCGCACAGCTTCTGGGCTGCCATAGCGGCCACTGGTGATGCCTTTGAATACGCCATATGGAGCGCCAATAACACCAGACAGCAGTCCAGTGCCAAGTGTGGCGCCAGTCTCGCCAATGCCTTCTAAGTAGTCCAGCAAGCCTGCCATGGTTATTCCTTATTGGCCGTAGATAGGTCTTGGTGCTGTCGCGCCAATGTAGCTTGCACCATAAGGCACAGTCTTGCCAAGCATTCTGATTCCAGATGCCACAGCATTTTGCAAATTGGCCATTCCGCTTTCATCGCGCAACGCTTTGCGCACAATCTCTGGGTCTTCTGAGATCAGAATCTGGGCCACGCGCTGGCGGTCTTGTTCTGACATTCCCTTGTTTGCATCACCCAGCATCTTGCTGACCACTCGGAATGCAGCCATGGGGCTTCCACTGGCAGCACTGGCCAAATCATCAGCCGTAATGGTCGAGCCAGTACGCGCAGCTTGCATGATTGATGACGCTGTATCCGACCCACCAAGAACCCTATTCTTGGCAGCCTGCGACTGGGCTGCTGTGCCAATGCGCGTCAAGATGCCATCAAGCTCATCACCAGGATAAATGGTGCGCAAGATGGCGCCTTGTTTGGTCTCAGGACTGGCCAGCACACCCATCATGGACTTGGCGCGACCTGACCCCATCTGATTGCGAATGGCATCCATGGCGCCAGCCCTAAACGCATTGACTGCACCAGGGTTGCTGGCCATGTCTTCCATCATTATTTGGACCTCATCTGCGCTCTTGCTAAAGATGGTGCGGCCTTCTTTGAATGCATCCCTTGCGCTTCTAAGCTGTGAGGCTTCAGCACGGGTTGCAGCCAGTCTTGGTGATGATGAATCAATAGCATCTCTCAAAGCGCCCTCAACGGGTTTAAGAGCTGCTCCAACACCACCCTTGCCACTCGTAAAGGCAGAGTCAATTGATGTCTGGATACCACGCCTGACAACTTCAGCATCTTCCAATGTTGGCGCTTTGGCAAACACAATTTCGCCTTTTTTGTCAAAGGAGAAAAATGGCTTTTTGCCTGTCTGGGCCGTGTAGATTGCATTGATGTCGGCAATGGCCGTTGGTGATCTTTGCAGTGCGTCTTTAAGACTTCCCAATAAATCTTGGCCAATGATGCCGCCAGTGCCATAAGCATCTTTGTAGGCTTGGTTTTCCAATGCCTTTGCTTCGTCATTGGTTGATCGATAGAAGCGCAAGACATTTTCATTCTGTGGCCGTGGTCCAACAAAGTTGGGGTTAAGGCCACTGACCAGTTTCTGCTGCATATCTGTCAAGGCTTCTTTACGCAACACATCTGGGCGTGTAGATAAAGCGCCTTGAATTGTTGTGGATGCCTTACCGCCTTGGGTATAAAGACCGCGCACAGCAGCCAATAGTGTTTGGTTTTCGGCCAATATTTCGCCATTGGCAATGCGCTGGACAATCTCATCTGTGGTCAGACCAGTCTCGCCTGCAAGTCGTTGAATCTCAGCCTCTGCTGCCTTGCCACCACGACCACCGGCCATGCGCCTGGCAGTGTCTAAAACCATGTCTGTAACCTTGCCAGCGCCCATGAATGTGGCCTGCACTGCTGGAGCAATCGTTGCACCCATCATTGTGGAGCCTGGCACTCTTGCCGCACGGGCAGCAAAGTCTCCTTCGCCTGTCATAAATCCTGTGATGCCGCCTTGAATGCCGCCAAGTGCTGAAGTGCCGGCTAACGCTTTGACCAATGGAGCAACACTTGCCGCCATTCTTGGACCCGTCAATGGCGCTGCCGCGCCACCAGTGGCCGCAGTCAATGCAGCCGCTGATCCAATACCGCCTAGTGCCTCATAGCCTAATGCCTCAAAAGGTGACTGGGCTTGGTAAGCCTTCATCTTGCCTTGAATTTCAGCAAGCACTTTGTTGTAGTCTTCGCCTGTCACTGATGCGCGCAATCGAGCTTCCATCTCGTCAGCAGAGCCAAGGGTCACGCCCTGTAAAGTAGAGCGCAGGCGTTGGGTTGGCGCTTGTGGCAATGGCTGGGCCAGTGCAGGCGCTGGGGCAGGGCGATCAATGTCTAGGCTTTGAGACAAAATGCCTTGAAGAATTTGCAGTTTTTCATTAGATAAGCCGGAGACATCTCCATCCTTAATCTTGAGCAGCTCTTCGTTTGTAAAACCTTCTAGTCCAGTGGTCATTTTTTGACTCCAGAATTTATTTGAAGTTGTCTGTTAACAGCATCAAGCAATGGATTGCCACCACCACCGCCACCGCCACCCCTAAAAGGCGTGACTTCATACATAGGAGCAAACTGCTCAAAGCCTTGTATTTTTTGTGCGCGTTGCAAGTAGTCTTGCTGCGTAGCCAAACGGCCTCTTGCGACTCTTTGGGCCGTTGACAGTGCCTGTCGAATCTCAGCAGCGCTTAGTGTTTGATCACCAGCAGCAGCGCGTCTAAGTATTGCTCGCTCGCCTTCAGTTAAACCACCTTGGCCGCGCATTTGGGCTGCTTCATCAAGCTCTCGCTGTGCAAGGCCTTGGACCACAATCCTAGTATTTGCAAGTTGTTCATTTGCGTCAGCACCGGCAACACCAAGTTGTTGACCAATTCGCAGCATGGCTGTTCTGTAATCAGCAGCTGGGCCAACAATGGCCTTGTCTAATGCAGGCAGCATTTGCTCAATATTTTTAAGCGTGTCATTTGCCGATCTTGCACCAGCCGTCATTTCGCTCAATGTTTTGGAAATGTCGCCACCAACACCAGCTACAAATTGTTGATTTCCAGCAGGCAATTTCACATCAACTTGTGTTTTTGGTGCAATTTGTGAACGATATTCACCAATTGCTTTTATGCCTCGTGGTCCAGTTCCAGCCAGATTCTCTCCACTGATGTACTCAACAGTACGCAAATCTTGAGATGGTGCTTCGTATGGTGTAGCGCCCGTGTATTCTCTTGATTGACCAAGTTTATTGAATTGCATCATCTTCACTTGGCCATTGACCACCATTGGCTCTGGTTTGCCAAATTCAGTTTGGGCCATGCCGATCTTGAGCAATTCTGGCTGACCTTCTTTGCGCGTCATGCCGCTAAGAATTCTGCGCATCTCAGGATTTAATGAGCCAACAATGCCAGGCGCTGCCGTTGGTGCGGGCATTTGTGCAGCCAATTGAGCGCGTTGTGTTGTTGGTCCAAATTTACCAGCCACAGACACTGGAGCCAGTATTGCCGCTTGATCTGCGGTAATGGGGGCCACAGCTGGCTCAGTGAATTGCTTTGCATAAGCCTCATTGGCCAATGCTTCCCGCTGCATCTCTTTGAGCTTGGCTGCTGTGACCAAATTACCAAAAGCTCCAGTTAAGCCTTTTTCATAAGCACCTTGGCCGGCTTGCAGGGCAGAGCCTAGAGCTTGGCCTAAACCAATACGCTGTGGGCTTCGGCCACCAGCCTGGAGCAATGCAGCTGCGGCTGACAATGTTGACTGCAAGCCAAGTTGTTCTTTTTGTTTGGCCGTCAATAGCTTTTCAAGCTCACTATCGCCACCACCACCAAACAAATTGCCCAGTAGTCCATCAAAATTAAATTCAGCCATTTTTATTCCTTATAAAAGGCCAAGAATGCCGCCAATGCCAGCACCTATTGCCGTGCCAACACCAGGAATGACGCTGCCAAGTTTTGCGCCAGCCAATGCACCACCAAGCGCACCAGAGGCAGGGTTTTGGCTGTATGGAGTTGTGGCCACCATGCCAAGGTTGGCAGGCTGCGCACCGAGTGAAGACTGGACCACGCCAAGACGCTGCAAACCAATGTTGCGGATTGCATCCATTTGTTGCTGGTCCAAAGCCTGACGCGCACCGCCAGCGCCCATGACCGCTTGAGCGCCACCAAGACGCAATGCTTGTTGTTGTGCAGCCAAATTACCGAGCTGGCTTGCACCACCTAGCCTTAATTGCGCACCTTGCAAGCCTGCTTGCTGATTGGCAATGTCGGCTGCTGATCTGCGACCAATGTCGGCCTGCTGCATGGCCATGGCCTGATTAAATGCCTGCTCATTCAGAGTTGTGCCAAGATTTGCCGCCTGCTTGGCAAACCCTTGGTTAGTCAGAGCCTCGGCCACACCTTGGCGCGACCCACCAAAGGCACGGGCAGCAGTCGCACGTTCACCAGTCTGCTGGATGGCAGATCGTCTTGCAGATTCCAAATCAGCCAATGCGTTCTCACGCACAGCTTCTGTATATGGATTCATGTAAGAGCCAATTGTTCCTGGTCCTTGACCAAGACCCAAATTAGTCTGCTGCGCTGTAATTTGTGCAGGCTGATAAATGCCACCATAAGCGGCCATTTGAGCTGCCAAGTCTGTGCCAGTAATGCCTGGGCCAGCAAGGGCCGTGTTGACCAAAGCCTCCTCGCCTGCCTGATACATTGGGTTATAGCCAGCAAACTGCTGGACCGGCAATGCACCAGCGACCCCTTGGGCCTGCTGAAAATTGGCCAAGAATGCTTCTTTGATCTGTGGATCAATGGAGCTTGTCGATGTAGTTGTTCCACCTTTTGACATATTGCCACCTTATCCGAGTAAAGATTTCATTTTCTTGGCAGACACTTTGCCCTCATTGATCATGTCCAGAAGTCCACGGCCATACTTGTTGACTGAAGACTTCTTGATCACATATTCGCCTTTGTCCAAATAGCCCATGCCATCATCTGGGCCTTGTGGGTCTGGACCAAGCAGGGTGCGGACCATACCGCCTTTTGAAAATGCCGCGTCACCATCAGCGCCAGTGCCTGGGCCACCGCCAGTGTTGCCATCGCCATTAGAGCCAGAGTCACCACCATCACCGCCACCGCCACTGTAATAATCGGCCAATGTAGTGCCAGCATTTGCAGCAATTGTTTTGGCCACATTAGCCGCGGCAATCTGGTCATAGAGACCAGGGTTATAGCCACCCATTGCTTGGCCTGCGACCACGCCAGCGTATGGATTGCCGACTGGTCTCATCTGGCCCATGATCTGAGAGTATGGTGAGCCAGCACCGCCAACAACATTGGGGTTGTACTGAGCGCCAATTGGGATGGACTGGTAATTTGCAAAGTTCTGGGCAAAGCCTTGGGTGGCATTGGCAAATGGTGTCGTGCCAGTCACACTGGTTGCACCAGTTGGGCCAAGCAAGCCGCCAGTGCCACCAGTCACGCCAGTAGTTGTGCCAGTGCCACCAGTTCTTAATGCAGCCAAACGCGCAGCTTCAGCAGCCGCAGCAGCTGCTGCATTGCGTTGTTGCAAAGCCAAAGCCGATTCATTTTGTCTGGCCACCAATGCCAATTGAGCCGCATCAGCAGCCGCCTTCTGAGCCGCAGTAAGATTGCCAGCAGAAGTTCTAGCAGCCAAGGCCCTTGCGTCAATCAGTGCTTGGCTGGCCGTTGTGTCTCTGGCTGTACGGGCTGCAAGTTCTGCATCAGCCGCAGCATCAGCAATCAATTCAGCCTCAGTCTTTGGGATTGCAGCAGCGTATTTCTCTTGAACACTCTGAGTCGTGACACCAGTGGCACGGGCCACATCTGCTGGGCTAATGCCAAGCCGGTCCATCTCTGTGCGCAAAATGGCATTGCTGGTCCCAGACTTCTGGGCAGCGACCACCGCATCAAAAATGTTTTTGTCAAATTCGGCTTGGGTCATGCCGTTATTGAGCGCCCAATTTAGTGCTTCTGAAATTGCCATATTTATCCCCTAAAGTTCCTTTGCCATTACAGACCATTGTGGGCTGTAACCTTCGTCTTTCAAAAATGTCTTTGCCCAGCCTCTTCGGCCTGCCAAAGTCACCCTGGTGCAGCCGACAGACTTGCCCCAGGATTCGATCAATGGTCGCATCCGTGAGAGTTCATCTAGGTCGCCACCAGCCAGAAAATAATGCAAATTCTTTAGCCTGGGATAGACAATGATCTCTGTCAATACCACCGAGTCCTTGGCCGGCCACAGCTGCAATCTGTGATCCTCGACCATCTCAGCGACATCGTCAAAATTATGTGTGCCTCCACTATATTCTAAGGCAGCCTCCACATGGTGGCGTAGCCTGTCCAAATGTTCTTGGTCACTCATCGCTTACCACTTGGGACTGCATCAAGCCGCATCACCCCAATTCGCCAGTCGGCCAAAGTGTTGCCAGTCACCTTCATGTTGACCTGGCGCGCTGCAAACCGGACATCGGTCGGGTTGGCTGCCGTATAGGGTCCAAATGTGGATTGTGTCCCAGTCGGGTAATTACGGGTTTTGAATGAAACCACCGCCTCACCCAGTGTCTGCTCATCTGGGACAACTTGCCTGACAGACATGATGTTGTCGCCATTGCCAAGCTGGACTGGGCCACTTTCAGCGTAAAGGCTGGCGCTGTCATAAGCAAACCCGACCTCATGCTCGTAAATGTAGCCGTCAGTGGAAACCGCCAGGGGATTGGTAAACACACCAGCATCAGTGCCAGCAGTTCTGGCCAATGTGCCTATGTTCCAGTGGTTTTCTCTGTAATTAAAAGTGACATAGCTGTCATTTTCATTACTGCCACTGCTTGGGTAATACCACCAGATTTCACCAAACTTACTGTTATGGACCGCATAGACCTTGGATGCCTGATTGAAGTTGATATTGCCAAAGACATAATCCGACACATCACTTGGCAGTGGCTTGACATAGCCGTCATATATCCAAAAACCTGACTTGCTCATCCAAATGGCAGCAGTGTCAATGGCGGCCACAGACTGGGCTGAAATGAGACCGCAGCCAGAGCCAGCCTTCTCAAAGCCATAGACAAATGGAGCGCCAATGTACTGGGCCGTATGGACATCGACATCTGTAAACAGTAGGTTTACACCCTTGACCCGCTTGCCAGCGATCAGCGTGCCAGGCGTTGCCAGTTCATAGTCGCCTGCCTGATTGTCGCCAGCTGGGGTCCAGACTGTATTGTTCTCTTGGTCGCACCACTGCACTTTGCGTGGATTGCCACCAGCGCCAAGGGCAAACATAATGCGCTCGGCAGTGACTAAAACCGCCTTGTTACTCGTTGGGGCATTGGTGATTGCTGCTGCCAATGTGGGCGTTGTGAATCCCAATTGCCACTCATAGAGCTTGCCATCTGTGCTTGAGCAAGCAATCAAATACTCGCCCCATGTATCCATGGACCATGTGGTGGCCGGAGTGACTGACCCCGTGTCTGGTCTTGCCGTGCCATAGGCCAGAGAGCCATAGGTGCTGTATCCATAGCCGGTCTTTGACAATGAATCCGCAATGCCAGCTGTAAAGCTAGTGGGCGTGATTTCTTTGAGTGTTCCACCCTCATTCATGGCATAGAGTTTTGTGTGCGTTCCAGCAGCGATCCATCGGTTGGCACTGTTATCGCGCCAAGTGATGAAGCCGCGGCACAGACCAGACATCTGGCCAGTTGCACGTTTTCTCCAGCCACCCATGGGGCGCAGAGTGTTTTCGTACCAGCGCACCAGATTTGCGTCATACCACCGGCCTGCTGCCTGGTACTCAGTGCCGTTTCTGTAAATGCCTGGTGGTAATTTGAGTGGTATGTACATGGCTATATTGTTGGTAAGTTGGACACAAAGCTCATTGTGACAATGGCTGATGGTACTGCTGGCCGTGTGGGGCTGGTGCTTGTCCCAAAATGCTCAATACTTACATCAGTGCTGGTGGTACGCCACATAATTTCAACATAATCGTTGGTTGCCAGGCTTACAAAAAAATTCATGGCTGCAATCAAATGGCTTGGGTCGCCTGACGATTTTCTTTGTGACAAGTGAAATCTACTGTTTGAGTTTGCGATATTTGTTCCATTTTTACGAAACCAAATATCCACATCTTGGCCATCATTGCTGGTGTTCTTAAACTGAATGGAAAACTGCAAGTTCCAGATTCCGGCATCGGCCACAGTGATTCTTGACCCGCTGGCCATTGTCACACCATTAGCAAAGTCTGTGGTGTTGAATGTGACCGCATAGGCCGTGGTGGTGTTTGCAGCCACTTGGTCGGTTGAGTCTTGAAAAGCCCCATGGGGGTTGTTCATAAACTTACCGCCCTTTGGTCCAAACAAAGACCCCAGCACTGATGTCACTTTTCTAAAGTAATTGTTTAAAGCGCCATAGTTCTCATTAAAGTGCCTGCGCTCATACCCCTCTGGCGGGAAACCCAGACTCGGTATAGATGGTGACTCTAATTGTTGCTTGACATTGGCCATGGCTTGATTTTGCCCTAAACAGCCCCCAATGGATAAGACTTTTCATTGACACAAAATCGGACTACGATAATTTTGCAGCAATTGGCTGCTTTAACTGGGGAATGTCATGAAATTTGAAATGGAATTCGGTTGGACAGGAAATGAGACAGTTACGATCACGACCTTTGATTTTGACAAGATCGCCATTCTGCAATCCTTCATCAATCACATGGAATCGACAGGTTGGGTCGAATATGAATATGAAGATGCTGACGACCTTGAGGAAGAATTTGAAGACACTGAAGAAGAAGAAACCACAGAAGTTTGATTCCTAATGGGGCTTACTTGGCCATCAAGTACAGCCCCACATTTGAAAATGCGTAGCCTGCATAGACCACTGCCATAGATGGATTGCCTCTGTAGAGCTGTTCAGCAGCAATGTAGGCATAGATCGCGCCCGTCAGAATGATCAGCCAGGCGCTCAAAATGAATCCACATCATAGACTTGGCCCCTGAACTCGATCAACCCCTCTCCAAATTTATGGACCAGCTCTGGCCACAATAATCGACCATTAAAGAAATTCAAAATTGCAAAACCACTTCGGTGATTGCCTGGATTCAGTTCAGCATAAGTAAATTGTGGGCCGTCAATTTCAGCCAATGTTCCGGTGTCGACCCCAAAACGATTTCCTCGGAGATCTTGGAATGGGGTGACTTTGAGCGCATGTAAGTGCCCACACACCGTTGAAACACCCGCATTTAGGGTCGATGTGTGCGTTGCGTGAATTCCATTCTTGTAACGATGTTTGATAATCACATCATTAGTGGGCCATACCGCCCAGCAAAACTCCCAATCTAAAAAGTGGTCTGTTAACTTAAACCCTAACACTTCTTTAAATTGTGGTGCGTGCTGGGCTAAACGATTACCAAATCTGACATCGTGATTGCCCCATGTCCACAGTAGCTTTACATTGTGCCTAGCTGCCTTGGCCACTTCCTCGATTTCACCCAACGCACCCTGACAAGCCTTTAGTTCTTGAATAACAGTAGTCGCTGGTTGTTCAGTTATGTCATGGCGTGATATAGATGCCCCGTCAAAGGCGTCTCCATTGCAAATCACGACATGGGGCGAAAATTCTTGAATGGCCCACAGTAAACCCTTAAACGCTGTTGAGCGTTGACCAGGTATGAAGTGGGCATCAGAGAAAACAATCACACATCCATCTAACATTCCAAGTTCAATTTGCTTGAGTGGAGAGAAAGATTTTGGTTTATTAGCGTCATAAGCAACGGCACGAGGATCGTTTGAGGATAATTTAATCTTATAGTGATCCTCAATCCACCTTCTACGCAAATGGGCGGCTCTAAGATTTACTCCTAAATGTTTAGCCACTTTTGTGGCAGATTGCAGTTCACCCCATAGTTGGATGAATTGCATATCTGTGCAAGATTCGTTATGAGCGCCCATGAGAGTCCTTAGAGAGTAATTTTTCTAAAAGATTGACCACGCGGTGTTCCTCTTTTTCCAAGAGTTCAACAGAAGATTTTTGATCTTGGGCCGCAGTTATCAGGTCATGCAAAAAGACATGAAGCAGCTCATGCAGAGCAGTCTGGTCCAAAGACTGTGGGCAGATACGTTCTGCACCCCAATCACCCAAACGATATGTGGCCAGTCTGGCCCCATCATTAAATTCCACTGAAGCCATGGCATTCTTTGCAGGCTTCAAACCCTTCTCAATACGCCAGTCGCCAAGATTAAGCACTTGCTGCCATTTCCGCACACTTTGTGCAAATAGCGCTGAGTCTTCTGGTGTAGGAATGTTTGACATATCAACACCTTATATGACTTTTATGTCAATTTAATTTAAGTAAGCACTGAAAGTGCTTCATTGATATGCTTAATCCTGTCATCTAGCCCAATAAACCCGCCATTGATTTTCTTGGTCATGGTCTTATAGTCTTGACTGTCCGCATACTGATTGAGCTTGTGGGTGTTCCAAAACCACCCAGCAGTCAGCGCAGCATACTGGGGCGTGGCCACCAGTTCTGGCTGCATGATCAGGTCCACGCCAAGCGCCTTGCCTGCATGGTGGTAGTTGGCAGACCCAGTCAATTGAATGCAGCCACGGCCTCGGAAACGATAACCATCCCCACTGGCCTCATCCCTGTTACCCATTCGGTTGCTGTAGACAGTGTTTGCAATGAGCTTGGGGTTTCTTGCGCAGGCTTGGGCCTTGGCAGCGTCAAAGCGCTTGGGCCAGAGCTTTTGCAGGGCTTCAGCCCTGTAGTTCAAGTTCTCTTCCAAGACTCTGAAATTGCCACACTCATGGCCACACTGGCCAATGAATGCAGCCTGGCGTAGTGGCGTTGAAATGTCAAAACGCTGGAAAGTCTCATTGAGGGCATCCACCCACTCTGGGCCAATGTGCAGTTGGGCCAGCTGTTCACTATTGACCATTGACTAAAACCCTCACTTCGTTATAGGCGTTGATGCAGGCGTTGAGCTTGACAATGGCTTTGTCTCCATCGGCTGCGATGTCGATAAGAGCTTCAATAGTCTGTCGCTCAGATTCGCTTGCATCGGTGTTGCTATTTCCTGTGGCAATGGTGGCACTTGTGCCGGCTTGTGGACAACTTGGGGCTGGGAGCCGCAGCCGACCAGTCCGAGCAAGCTCATGCATAGCAGACTGCTTTTTCTTAACATCATCTTGGGCCTTTCTTAATTTGGTTTCTTGGTCTGACAATTTAGATGTCATGTTTTTTTCAAGTTCACGGGCTTCATCATTCTTTTGGGCAATGGCCAGTTTCATGTCATTGTCCCTGTCTTCCCAGCCAAAGTGATAGCCACCTCGGTAAGAACCAAATAAGGCAATGCCAATTGCCAATATCAAATATGGTATGGGTATGCCAAACATTACTCAGCCTCTTTTCTTGCCTGTGCCAGCTGTTCGCGCTCTTGGTCATCTTCAAGATGCTCTGGTGGCGTGTCTGGTGGTGGACCAGGAGTCCAAGACTCATCTAATTCTGGATTGGTCCACTTGGGCATAGCGCCAAATGGCTGGCTTGGTATGCCATTGGTGGTGGCATTAAACCCGTGATTGTTGCTGTATCCATATTGGCCCTGCATGGGCTGGCACATTGGCTGCTGCATCATGGGTGGTGGCTGCCTAGAAGTCATTGCCCGTTTGCCAATAACCCCACCAATGCCCCCCACAATCAATAGAACGATATCGTTCAGCATCTTTGTATATGCCTGGTCAATGGGGGCCATTGATTTGATAGGCTGGGTGACAAAGGTCACTGAGTACAAAAGAGAAATCACGATAAAGAAAAGAATCAGGGTGACAGCAAGCACCACAATGCTCCAGACCCTGACCTCGATCTCTTCAGTTGTTAGGTTTAACTTCTTCAATCTTTTTCTCCAAAATTGGTGCGACTAAATACTCTGGACAAGTTTGAGTGAATAGACATCTAGGTTTCTGGCACTCTAAAGCATGAAAGTTGTCAGGATTCTGGCACTTATATCGATAATTCTCTTCGCAGCCAGTCAGCAGTAAAAGAAGCAATAAATATCTCATTTACCTAAACCAATCCTTCCAAGCAATAAATTGACAATTCTGTCAGACAGATCATCTGGCAAAAACTTTAGAAAACCAAGCGCATACAAAGCCACACATCCATAAACGAATATCTTGAGGCATAGGTCAAAGGTCTTCTGGTACTCATTCACCGACCGCACCTTCTGGTGGCTGCACAGAATTCCATCAATTCATTCACACCGACAAACACCAGAAATAGAACAAAGAATATGCCGCCAATGGCCAGACCTATTTCCAGCTGCTCTTGCTCTTTTTGTTTTTGCTTTTTTTCCGCTGCTTTCAATGCACTTATTTCTTTGGCATCAGCCAAGTCCATTTCAGCCTGTCTGGCCTTGATCTTGTTCCAGACATCGATCTTGCCGGTCTGCATGAAGAGCATTTTTAGCTCTTCCTCAAATGCTCTGGCTTGCTCCAGTGCCATCTCAATCTGCAAGGCCGTTCCCATGTTGGAGCCTTTGCCGGACTGCTTGGCTTGAAGCATGGCCTTGGTGGCCGTTGACTTGGCATCGAAAAGTTTGCCAATCATGGGCGCGAGTGAGCCAAGGTCATTGGCAACACCCGCTGCCTTTTTGACCATGCTAATGGCGCTTTGTATCCCTGCCAGGGCCGTGATTGGATCGATCATTTCCTCTTCTCCCACTTAATGCAGACAATCTTCCGATTGTAGACATCACCGGTCCATGTCCACCTGGTGCATCTATATTCGGCAGCTGCTAATAGGACCAGAGCATAGATCATGGCCACATCAAAATGATGACAAAAACGCACCAGGCAATGGTGGCAGTCAAAAGAGCCGCAGCAATGAATGCCACGGCCCAGTCTTTCATTTTTTAATCCAAGTCTGCCAAACAGCACCAGCAGCCATGATTAACGCACCCACCCACAGAATAGGCTTGGCAGCAGAAGCAATCCATCCAAGCACTTTAAAAGCCCCATCAAGAGCCTTTATAGCCTCTACAAGACCTTTTGTGTTCTGGTCTATGCTATCTACCTTGGTTTCGACTTCAACCAATCTGTCGTAGATTTGCTTGTGGGTGACTTCGTTTTCCATTACTCACTCCGTTGGTGCTTCTTTAGGAACTTGCGCTTCAGCCTGTTCTTTAATTTTAAGAATCAGAGGCCACACGCCTGACTTGCTTGGCAATTCACCAAGAGTCGCCAATACAAAGTTAATCTCGTTAACGTCTAGTTCTAGCTTCATGCTTGACCCCATGGAGTGCCAGAAGCCGTTACTGGTGCTTTCTGCAAAGCAATCTGAGCCGCCAGAGCATCTTCTGTGGCTTGTTTATCAACGCCATTAGCCCAAACCCATCCAAGCACTG
>Ga0315909_10005451_pt1 | contig 14611 bp, 3 predicted proteins | sample LakEriMetagenome_11_FD_203527 | JGI IMG/M metagenome (GOLD analysis project Ga0315909, IMG submission 203527) | Freshwater fungal communities from buoy surface, Lake Erie, Ohio, United States - Buoy 2 MA125 | ecosystem: Environmental > Aquatic > Freshwater > Lake | place: USA: Lake Erie, Ohio...
GCAACCTTCTCTACAACAGCTAATACTGCAAATACAGTTTTAACTATAGCTAATTTTACTACTGCTAATTTAACAGAAGCAGTAAATTTAAATTTATACTACACCAATGCAAGAGTAATATCTGCGGTTAATCCTAGATTAACAACTGCTAATGTAATTGAAATATCAAGTAATTTATACTATACTAATGCTAGAGCAGTAACAACAATTACACCTTTGCTAACAACTGCAAATGTAATTGAAATATCAAGTAATTTATATTTTACAAATACAAGAGTTTTAGATGCATTGGCAACTGCTTGTGTTCTTGTAGATACTTTAATAGTTAGTAATAATTTAACAGTTTCAGGCAATACTGCTATATTTGCTGTTGGCAATGTACAATTTGAATCAAAGATAATTACAGTAAATGCAGATGGTCAAACACTTCCTAGTGCAGAAGGCGCCGGATTTGTAATTAGTGGAGCAAATCTTAGATTAACATATGGTCAACTAACAGACGCACTTACTGTTAATAAAAATATAACAGTTCGTGGAAATATATTACCTTCAATTTCGGGTGTATACAATCTAGGTAGCCCAACACAGAAATGGTTATCATTATACTTAGGTACACAAACCTTATATATTGGAAATGTTACTTTAGGCGAAAGCCCATCGGGCGGTTTAGAAGTTAAAACTGCTACCGGTGACCCAAGTGATGCGAGCTTTGCTAATATTTCTGCAACACAATCTATTCTAATTAATAGAGTGTCGGGAAATACTTTCCCGTTAATAGAAAATCCTGCTTTATTTGGTGGTAATGTATCGCAGTTTACTTCAAATATTACCGGTAATATTTACTTCGGTATTAAGAAAAATGATGATTGGGCAAAATTTGCAGGTGTACGAGTAGTAGAAACTAGAATAAATTCTGGCAATGTAAGAAGCGATGTTATCATTTATAATGACCGCGAAGGCGTAAATGATTCTGTTGCAAGAATTTCTATTTTAGGTGATGGCAATGTAAATATTCTAGGAAATATATACCTACAATCTGAAAGTAAATTTTATGGCAATGTAAAGGGTGATTTGATTGGTAATGTTATTGGGACTGTAAGTACACTATTTAATCATACTACAGACTCTTTACAAGAAGGTACAAATTTATACTACACAAATTCTAGAGTATTAGTTGGCGTAACTACAGGTAACATACAAGGCAATATTTTAGTAACAGGTACAATAAATTCTAATAACTTAGTTGTTAACAGTAATGCTATAGTATTAGGTAATTTTACTGCAAGAGCAAATGGTAGTTTAACTTTGGGTACTCCTAGATTGGGAACTTTAATAAGCAATGCAATTTCAATGTCTGCGGAGACAACAGTAGCAGATGGAATTTCTCAGTTGAATCAAATCTTGGGCAAATTAGTTCCAGCATCTCCTAGACCATTAACTGAAGCATCTGGTAATTTATCTATTATAGGTATAGCATCTTATAGAATATGTAATTTTACACAAACTATAAATGGACCTACTTCTTCGCAGGCAGCTGCAGGATCAACCGTTACAAATGTATTAAGATCAAATACTTGGACCACCACATGGATCAATGATGTTGGCCCAGGCGATTCCGGTACAGTTACAGTATATTTAAATGGAAATGCCACAGGCTCAAAGGAGCTAGGGGTAGGAAGCGATAATGGCACATATAGTAATTTGACTATTGCTGACAATGTAGATTATGGTACAAAGACCGGACAAGCTACAGGTTTCTGGGAAAGCATGGACCTAAGAGCAAATGCTACAACTTCTTCACCTGGTTGGAATGAAGTTTATATACAGCATTCTCAAGCAGGCCAAAGTAATGTTGCATATTGGTATAATGATATTAATAATGCAGGTACACCCACATTAACAGGCAATATTTTTGGACCTACATCAAATTCATTAACATATTCTAGCACAGTACCACACTATAATTCTTCAACATCTTGGAATATTCGTGTTAATGTTAATAAATTAAGCGGAGATTTTTATTATTCTTCTGATACATTTATTACAGGTTCCGCAGGTGGGGCATTCGCAACACCTACATCTATTACTTACACTAATGCAGGAATAACAACTCCGTTAATTCAAAATTTATATAGAGATAGCGGAAATATACAAGTATCAACAGCTGTTAATATTACTTCTGGTTTTGGTAGAACACTGGGAACAGGTCCTTCTTTAACAGTACAAAATGGATATACTTCAGGCAGCGCCTCAATTGTACCTATAGGTAATGTGTTATACAAAACAGGTACAAGCAGCGCAATGGAAGAAACTGCAATTACAGTAGGTTCTGCGTTTGGTACAGGTTCTACTACAGTTTCTAGAATAGAAAATCCAGGCGATGGAAATACTCCGGTGCATACTGCCGGTGCAACTTTATTTAATAGTACATCTAGTACATTACAACCATATGATGCAACTACAGTAGGTGCAATTCTAAAACATGATACCACAAACTATAGTGAAGGATATTGGCCAGCTGGCCCTAATCTAACAACTCAATCAAATGTACAATATTTTACATTTAGAGCAGTTAGAACTTCCTTGTCAAAATTCAACATTAAATATACAGGCAATGTTTCCGGTATGTGGTGTTCAATGCCGGGAAGTGTAATTGATACTTCTTCAACAGCAAATGGCTGGTTAGATATGAGTATTGCATATGCAGGTGCAGGCGTACCTGGAGCAGGTGCAGGCGGCAATGGATCGCAGGGATGTTCTTTGGGAGGAACAGTTTCTCTAAATACACAAGTAAGTGCTTCAAGCAAAACTTGTACCTTTGGAACAGTATCAACTTCTAGTACAGCAACAAATGAGGTTTATGTAAGAATAAGACTTACTCCGGGTCAATCTATAACAGCTCTATCATTAGAAACGGCAAGCAATTAAATGGCAATATCTGATACATCAAAAATTGACTTACTATATAAGAAACTCTTTGGTGTTACAAAGACTGATACAGCTACGAATAAAAGTCCAAGTAATGAAGCAATAGCCAGTCCTGCACTTATTCGAGGCGATAGAGTATGGACACAGTCTGGTAACATACCTGCCGTTGCTGCAGATGTAACAAATATTGTTCAAGGATATCTAACAACTGCTAGAGTAGAATGTACTGCCGACACTACAGCTGCTCCTATAAGCTCAGTATATCCTTCATGGAAAACAAATTTAGTAGACTGGATTCCTCCAGAATTTGGTTCAACATATCTTGTTAAAGTATATGTAGATACAGCAGGAGCGCCCGATCCTACAAGTACAGGTACTCAATTATCAGATGCAGGTTCCGGTGGTACTGGCGAATGGTACTTTGATTATCAATCCGGTGTATTAAACTTTATTGGTGGAACGATTCCTGCAGCGTTAACTGTATCTAAAGTAATTTTTATTACTGGTTACAGATATATAGGTAGCACAGGTGTATTAGCTAGCGGAGCTACAGCAAATGCTGCGGTATTTGCAATAACAGCTAATACTGCAAATACTGTTTTAAGTATATCTAATTTTACTACTGCTAATTTGGCAGAAGGCGTAAATTTATATTATACCAATTCTAGAGTTAGATCAGCAATAAGCGCAGGAACAGGAGTTATCTATAATTCCGGCACTGGGGCATTATCAATTGGTCAGAATGTATCTACTGTTGCAGATGTAACATTTAATTCTGTTACAGTTACTGGTAATTTATTTATTAGTGGAAACGCATCTTATATAAATTCTAATTCTTTAATTATCAATGATCCAATAATTCAATTGGGTTATGGTAATCCTGGAGATAATTTTGATTTAGGATTTATTGGTCACTATTATTCTGGAGGCGAACAACGACATACTGGATTATTTAGAGACCATACCGACGGTAAATTCAGACTTTTTGATAATTTAACAGCTGAACCTGGTCTAAATGATATAGACACTGCAAATGCTACATTTAGATACGCATCCATTGTAGCAAGTACATTTGAAGGTAATGTTACTGGCACAGTAGGTAGTTTATCTAATTTTACTACTTCGAATTTAGCCGAAGGTAGTAATCTATATTTTACTAGTGCAAGAGTATTAGCAAATGTAGAATTGATGAGTATTAATGTCCTTGCAGACGTTGATATTACTGATATTGCCAACGAAGGCGTTTTAAGATGGAATGGTACTAAGTTTGTTGCTGGTACTGTGGGTGCAGCGTCATCATCTAGTTTTGCCAATACTGCAGGTTCTTCTAATGTATCATTGCTTGCAAATAGAGCAAATTTAGTAAGTTCATTAAGTAATCACGATACTTCTAATTTAGCTGAAGGTACAAACTTATACTTTACAAATGCTAGAGTTCTAGCAAATGTATCAGAAATGAGTATCAATGTTCTTGCAGACGTTGATTTAACAGGCATTTCTACTGATGGTATTTTGCAATGGAATGGCACTAAATTTATTGCTGCTACAGTTGCTGCTGCAGGTGCAGCTAATATTGCAGGATATGCACAACTTGCAGGCACAGCAAATGTTGCCTTGTTTGCAGAAACATCTAATGTTGCAAATACTGTATTATCATTAAGTAATTTTACTACTGCCAATTTAGCAGAAGGTGTAAATTTATATTACACCAATGCAAGAGTATTATCTGCGATTAATCCTAGATTAACAACTGCAAATATAGATGAAGCTCCAAACTTTGTTGGATATGTAAATCAATACTTTACAAATGTTCGCGTATTACAAGCTGTTACTCCTTTATTAACAGCTGCCAATATTGCCAATTTTGATTCTAGAGTAGTATCAACTACTACTCCTTTATTAACAACTGGCAATGTTGTAGAAACAACAAACCAATACTTTACCAATGTTCGCGTATTACAGGTAGTTAATCCACTGCTGACAACTGCTAATGTAATAGAAACAACAAACCAATACTTTACCAATGCTCGCGTAATGGCAAACGTCGAGCAGATGAGTGTTAACGTATTTACTGATGTAGATATAAGTGGAATACAAGTTGACGGATATTTACTTTGGAATGGTACGAAATTTGTTCCGGGATCTCTTGCAAATAAATTAACCACTGCTAATGTAGTAGAATTAACTAATTTATACTTTACTAATGCCAGAGCAGTAACAGCAATCCAGGGTGCAGATGCCACCATGGGAAATGTTACAACAACAGGTTTATTAAAAGTAAGTTCAGGTGTTGGATATGAAAATATATCTGGTATAGAATTTTCAAGTAATCCTGCAGGTGGTACCGGAGATGTAGCAAGAATTCAATATTTCTCTACAGAATCGGGCGATGATACAATATTAGAAATTAGTGTAGCTAATAATCCTGGCGATAGTATTAATATTAGAACCTCACCGTATGGTGGCGGTGTAGGTATTAACGTACAAAGACCTACTGCAGATTTTGATGCGGATGCTAATACCTTAATTAGAAAATCGTTGACCGTTGGCGGATTAACTACTGGAACTACTGCAAGATATACTGGTTTCTTATATGCTAATGGTTTAGTTATAAATGGTACAGAATTAGTAAATGGTGAATCTGGTACATCCTCAATTACTGCAACAAGAATTACTGCAAATATTTGGAACGGATTATATACTGCTAATGTAATTGAAAGTCCAACTAATTTATACTTTACTAATGTTAGAGTTGCTCCAGCACTTCTTGGACAAGATGTAGATTTAAAGAATTTAACTGTACAAGGTAATTTGATTGTACAAGGAGATACAACAACCCTAAATGTATCTCAATTATCAGTTGAAGATAAGATAATAACCATTGCGAGTGGCGCAACAAATTCTGCAACTGCTGATAATTCTGGTATAGAAATTGCAGGTGCGGGTGCGAGATTAATTTATTATGTAATTGGCGATAAACTCTTATTCAATAAGAATGTAGATGTTGATGGTACTTTATCCGCAAATAGTTGGGGAAAACTTTACACATCTAATGTTGTTGAAACAACTAATCAATACTTTACTAATGTTCGAGTATTGCAAGCAGTTGATCCAAAATTAACAACTGCTAATGTAACAGAATTAACTAATCTATATTTTACAAATGCGAGAGTTCTTGTAGGTATTACTACTGGAACAGTACAAGGAAATATTACTTTAACTGAAAAAGTAACAGCAAATAGTATTACTGCAAATACTATGTTCCTTGGTTCGGGGACAGGTGGCACAATAACAGGTGTTTCTAATATAGAAACAAATACGTTAGTTGCAATAAACACCATTACTACCAATACAATTGTTTCATCTGTTGTAACTACAAATACTTTAGTTACCACAAGAATTACTGCAAATATTTGGAACGGATTATATACTGCTAATGTAATTGAAAGTCCAACCAATTTATATTATACAAATGCTAGAGTAGTATCAGCAGTAACACCATTACTAACAACTGCAAATGTAGTTGAAACAACAAATCAATACTTTACAAATGCTAGAGTATTAGCAAATGTGTCTGCAATGAGCATTAATGTTTTTGCAGATGTTGATATTACAGGTATTACTAGTAATAACACATTAGTTTGGAATGGTAGTGCTTTTGTTGCGGGCATACCAAATTCATTGTTTGCGGAAAGAGCAAATGTTGCTAATACCGTATTAAGCTTAGGCAATTTCTCGACACAAGATGTATCATTTAAGAATTTATCTTTAACCGGCAACTTATATGTATTAGGTAATTTAGTATCAGTATTTGCTAATACATTAACAATATCGGATCCTATTATACAATTGGGATATGATAATCCAGGTGATTCGTATGATCTTGGATTTGTTGGACACTATAATGACGGTGTAGAAAGACATACCGGTTTCTTCAGAGATCATAACGACGGTAAATTTAAAGTATTTGATAATCTTACAACCGAACCTTTATCAAATGATCTTGATACCGGAAATGTTACATTTAGATATGCAACAATTGTTGCAAGTACATTTGAAGGCAATGTTTCTGGTACAGCAGGTAGTTTAAGTAATCACACTACCAGTGCGTTAGCAGAAGGAACAAACCTATACTTTACAAATGCTAGAGCAGTATTAGCAGTTACTCCTTTACTAACGACAGCCAATGTTATTGAAACAACAAACTTATACTTTACAAATGCTAGAGTTCTAGCAAATGTATCTGAAATGAGTATCAACGTCTTTGCAGATGTTGATATGACAGGGTTGAATACCGACGGTATATTAGTATGGAATGGTAATGCGTTTGTTGCTGGTTCTATTCAAGCGGCAGCCGCAGCAAATGTTGCTCAGTTTGCATTTACAGCAAATGTTGCAAATCTTGTTTTAAGTATAGGCAATTTTACTACTGCTAATTTGGCAGAAGGTACAAATTTATATTTTAGTAATACTAGAGCAAGAGATGCATTAGATGGACAAAATCTATCTCTTAATAATTTAACTGCAAACACTTTAACATTAAATAATTCTCTGACATCTGCAGTTAAAGTTACTAATATTACCAGCCCAGGTGAAATATTAATAACAAAATTTGATATCAATAGATACAGAACTGCAGAATTTATCTATACTGTTATAGGCAAAGGTGATTATTCTAATTTATATAACGCAGGCAAAATATTACTGTTACATGATAACACTGATGTATATTTCAACCAATATGGTATTTTATTAACAGGCAATGGCACCGAATTGCTAACATTCTCTGCCAACATAAATAATAGTAATGTTAATCTATATGGTCAAGTAACCGGTCCAAATGTAATTTGCGATGTTCGATTATCAGGCACAACTTATACTGAAGCATAATTTAAGGTAAATAATGGCAGATTTTATAGTCAAATCGGGTATACGTTTAGGCGGAAATATTTCCGGAGCTAATTACCTTTTTGCGAATTCTATTGTAGTAACATACGATGGTAGTTTTGGCAATTTGTTTGTATCCGGAAGAATAACAGGTAATGTTATTGGCACCGTAAGTAGTATAGATAACTTCACCACATCTGCATTAAAAGAAGGATCTAACTTATACTTCACACCCGAAAGAACAATTGATGCCTTAAGAGGCAATAATGTAACTGTTAATAATTTAGTAGTATCTGGCGATTTAGAAGTACAAGGCAATACAGTAACTGTCAACGCGGCAACATTGACAGTTGAGGATAAAAATATATTGTTAGCAAATGGGGCAATTAATCCCGCACAAGCAGATGGTGCAGGTATTACAATTGCCGGGGCAAATGCTACAATTCTTTATGTTGCCGAAAATGACCAATTAGAAATTAATAAAGATTTGAATGTTGTTGCTAATGTACATATTGAAGGTACTGCAGAAGCAGCAAACGGTTTAGAAACCGCTGCATTACAAGTAGACGGTGGCGTATATATTGGGGGAAATTTAGTTGTAGCTGGTACTGGAGGATTTTTAAATTCCGATCCAATCATTACATTAAATCCTTTAAATCAAAGTATAGCATTACTTAGATCGCAAATAGATGCTCCGGTGGGCAATGTAATATTTGTTTCTGGTAATGGTAATGATAATAATAGTGGAAATTCTATAGCAAATGCGTTAGCAAATATCCATACTGCACTTAATAAAGCTCAACCTTGGACAACCGTTTTTGTTAAGAGTGGAGATTATGTTTTATATAATCAACCCGTTACTATTAAACAACGTGTAGGTTTGGTTGGTGATAACTTAAGAACAACCACAATTAGACCTAGACAGGCTAATGTTGATATGTTCTATGTAAATAATGCTTGTTATGTAACAGGTATTACATTTAGAGATCATTTATCTCCTGCGGCAGTATTTTCATATAATCCAGATGGTTCTGCTGGGGTTATTACAACCAGCCCTTATATTCAAAATTCATCATCCATAACAACTACCGGCACAGGTATGAGAGTTGATGGTAGATATGTATCTGGTTTAAGATCAATGGTTGTTGATTCCTATACGCAAACCAACGAGGGCGGTATAGGTATTCATATGTTAAACAGAGGCTATACTCAGTTAGTTTCTGTATTTACTATTTGCTGCGACATAGCAATTCTTGCAGAAGATGGTGGATTCTGTTCAATTACAAATTCGAACGCATCGTTTGGTCGCTTAGGATTGCTTGCAAGAGGTGTAAGTTTTCCTTTGAACTATGGCATATTTGATAGTGTAATTGACACAGATGATGGACCAAGATATATATTTAGAAATTTAAATACCAGACCAAACTACGGTGATGCTATTTTATTTGCTAATTATAGTAAAGCAAAGTGCGAAAGAGACACAGGATTAATTGTAGATTCGTTAGCAATAGATTTAGCTTACGGAAGTAATACACAATCCACATTTGCCGGATTGCAATATTGGTCTCAAACTGAATCTGCAATACCAAATCAATCCGAAGAAACACTTGAGGCAATTAATTATGCTAAAAATTTAGCATCAAATATTGTGCAAAACATATCAATCAGTCCAGTAAAACAAACCAATGTTACCCAAGTATCGCGTATTGCTGGTGATCAACCTGCTACCGTTGCAACAGAATTTGATTTAATTGCAAATATTATTTCAAACGGAACAGTAGGAATAACTGATAGAATTATACCTAATCAATATCCTGCAAATACTAGTGTAGGTGCTCAAAGAACAGCAAACTTATTATTTGATAATAAAGCATTTATTGCTGCAGAAACAGTTGCATATGTAAGACAAACCTATCCAGGATTTTTTGGTAATGCGTCATACTTTATAGATGCTGCAAATTCTGAAGCAACCTGCACTAGAGATGTTGGATATATACTTGATAGCGTTGCATTTGATATATTGCACGGCGGCAATAGACAGGCTATAATGTCTGGAACATATTATTATAACTATAACAGTAGTGCCACACAAATTAATAATCAGGTTGTTCAAACAGGCGCAGCATATGATTTTATAGGTGTTTTGGTTAGAGATATAGTAAGAAATATAATTATTTCGCCTACATATCAAGCAGCAATATTACAAAACACTACGGCGTTTCCTGCAGCAACCATTACTGAAGCAAATTTGGTAATAAATAATATAGACCTAATTACTAATATTATCGAATCTGGTCCTTCAGCATCTCCTGGTAAGAGACCTATTAGTTATACACCAATTGTCAATTCGAATGTTATAAACGCTACTAAAATTATTCTTGCAAACAAAAATTATATAGTTGCAGAAGTTAGCAGATACGTTGATGTTAATTGGTCAAATATTAGTAATGGTTCTGTAGCATTTTATACTGTAGCAAACGCCACACCGTTAAGTGCAGGAAATGTTTCATATGTAACATTATTAGAAACAGTTACTGAAGATACAATACTTCCAAATGTTTCAACGAGTTTTCATCAACCAAGTTATATATCAGCTTTAGGATATACATTTGAATATATTGGATCAGGTACAACTTTAGCAACAGCTTTACCGTATGCTGGAGGAGTTCCCATACAGGAAAATGAAGTTACTGAAGAAAAAGGTGGAAGAGTATATTTCACAAGTACAGATCAACAGGGTGATTTTAGAATTGGCGATAATTTAGTGTTTAATAGAGTTGATGGTACCATTTCTGGTAGAACATTCACCAAAGCTTTGTTCGCAACTATGACACCATATATATTAGCAATAGAAGGATAAAATAAAAAATGGCAACCGCATTAAATGTTTTTAGAACAATAACTGCAGATCTTACAACAGACGACAGAATATATTATACTGCTCCTTCTAGAAAAACGGGCATATTTTTATCAGTACAATCTACAAATCTTACAAATACAACTGTAAGAGTATCTTTTTATCATGGATCAAACGCAAATGTAAAAACAGCTCTTGCTAAGAATTTTAAAGTACCTTCCGAAGATGCAATGGCAATTATTAGTGCAGGCTCTAAATTAGTTTTAGAATCTGGGCAAAAAGTATTTGCTTCGGCAAGCGCAAACAATTCTGTACAACTAGTAATGAGCATATTAGAATCAGCAAATGACTAAACTAATATCCGGCAGAGTAGCAAAAGTAAATAGCGCTAATGTTAGCGCTGACCGTTATGAATTTCTGAGTTTAGATGAAGCTGAACCAGATTTAGGTTTACCTACGTCTGAAGGTCAAGTATTCACTTCTAATGTAACAGGAACAAGATCTTGGTTGACTTTAAATACAACAAATGTTGTAGAAGCAATCAATCTTTATTACACAAATGCTCGCGTAATAACTGCAGTTACTCCAACATTAACAACTGCAAATGTTCTTGAACGAGCAGGCAATTTATATTTTACAAATGCGAGAGTAGTATCCGCTCTTACTGCAGGTCAAAATATAACCATTGAAGCAAATGGCAGAATTTCTGCAACTGCTGCTGCAAATGTTTCTGCCGCAGAAATTCGTAACGCATTAACCAATGCAACTGTTCCCGGCAATTTAACAGTTACCGGTAGAATAACTTCTAACGGATTAATTGTTAATGGCATAGAAATTGTTACAGGCGGATCTAATGAAGCGAATATTGTTGCTACAAGAATTACTGCTAATATATGGAATAATCTTTATACTGCAAATGTAATTGAAACTTCTGGCAATTTATACTTCACCAATTCTCGTGTTGTTTCTGCTCTTATTGCTGGTCAAAATATTACAATTGAAGCTAATGGTAGAATTAGTGCAGTAGCAGCAAATACTTCAACTATTTTAGCTTCTCTTACAGATTCTACTATAAGAGGCAATTTAACAGTTACTGAACTATTAACATCAAATAGTTTAATTGTAAATGGCCCCGCAGAAATTAAAGGTAACCTTAAAGTTGGCTTAGGAATAGGTGGTAATATTCTTGGCGTCAACTTTATGACAGCTGAGAATTTTCTAGCTAATACTACAACCGCAAATAACATGGTTATTTACGGTAATGTTGTTATCGGAACGGGGTCTGGCGGTAGTATTACAGATGCATATTTAATATCTGCAGATTATGTACGTGCAAATGTTATGTATGCTAATAGCATTAGCACCAATAGTATTATTGTCAATGGACTTGAAATTGTTTCTGGGTCAACACTAGAAGCAAATATTATTGTTGCAAGACTTACTGCAAACATAATTACCACAAACACTATTATTGTTAATGGGCTTGAGATTGTCAATGGTACAAGCGGTGAAGCCAATTTAGCAGTATCAAAAATTACTGCAAATATTATTTTTGCAAATAATTTTGTTCTTAACGGAGTACCAATCTCCAACTTACAATCTCAAGTTAATAATTTAACTACAGATCAAGTAGCAGAAGGTACCAATAATCTTTATTATACCAATTCAAGAGCAAGAACAGCATATACTGCGGGTCAGAATATTACAATTGCCGCAAATGGTCGAATAGATGCATCAACAAGTGCAATACTTGGTTCATTGGCTGAATCAAGTATTCAGGGCAATTTAAGAGTTACAGGTACAGTAACTGCAAATGGTTTTGTTTCTACAGGCGTAGGTGTACCAACATTAGTTTCTTCATCTAATATCAATATTATTGCATCTAGTGGTGAAGTTACAATAACTACAAAGAATTTAAGAGTTGCCGGCAATTTAATTGTTACTAATTCTATTACTGCAAATAGTATTACTATTAATGGTATAGAAATTGTTACTGGTGGCACAAACGAAGCAAACATTGCAGCTACTAGAATTAATACAAATAGTATTACTGCGAATATTTGGAATAATTTATATACATCAAATATAATTGATAACTTAAATGTATTTTCAAATACAAATTCAATAGCAGCTACAGTTATTCCATTCTTAACAACTGCTAATGTAGTTGAACTTCCGGGTAATTTATATTATACCAATTCAAGAGTATTATCTGCAGTTAATCCGTTATTAACAACTGCTAATGTAGTTGAGAGTACAAACAACCTGTACTATACTAATTCCCGTGTTAGATCTGCATTTAGTGGTGGTACAGGAGTTACATATGATTCTATTGCAGGTACAATATCAATTGGTCAAGATGTTGCCACAACTTCTGATGTAGTATTTAAAAACTTATCTTTAAACGGCAATTTATACATACTTGGTAATTTAGTATCAGTATTTGCTAATACATTGACTGTGTCTGACCCAATGATTCAATTGGGATATGGTAATCCTGGGGATAGTTATGATCTAGGATTTATAGGACATTATTACGATGGTGCTACGGAAAGACATGCTGGTTTAATTAGAGACCATACGGATGGTAAGTTTAAATTCTTTAATAACTTAGTAACAGAGCCGGGTTCAAATGATCTTGATACTGGTCATGATTCTTTTAGATATGCAAATCTTGTAGTACAAAAATTAGAAAGTAATTTGCTTGTAACAGATACAATTACTGCAAATTCTTTTAATTCTCCAGGTGGTGATATAACTATAAGAGGAAATTTAATTCCCTCTGTAGATTCTGTATTTAGTTTAGGTACTTCTGCAAATAGATGGAAAGATGTTTACCTATACGCAACTTCAGTATACTTAGGTAATACCCAACTTTCATCAAATTCTGTTACTGGCGGATTGGATGTAACAACTCCTACTGGTGCAAAATTAGATTTATCTACAGCAAATCTTTTTGCTTCTGGTTTAATATATGGCGATTTAGTTGGTAGAGTAAGTACTCTATCTAATCACACTACATCGAATTTAGCAGAAGGTACTAATTTATACTTTACCAATACTCGTGTTGTGTCAGCATTGATTGCTGGTCAAAATATTATAATTGAGGCAAATGGTAGAATTAGTGCAAATATCACTACTACACTTGCTAATTTACAATCTCAAATTAGCAATTTAACTACAGATCAAATACCAGAAGGTACAGTTAATCTTTACTATACTAATTCGAGAGTAGTATCTGCATTTACCGCCGGCGACAATATTATTATTGAATCCAATGGTAGAATTAGTGCTAATGTAACAACAACCATTGCTAATTTACAATCTCAAATTAGCGGATTGACTACTGATCAAATAGCTGAAGGTACAACCAATAAATACTTTACTAATTCGAGAGCCATTTTAGCTGTAATTCCTGCAGCTACTCAATTAACAGTAACTACCCCAGTATTCAATTATAATATAGATCAATATTCGGGAGACAATCCGACAATATATGTTAATGCAGGAGAAACCATATCCTTTAATTTAGACATAGGCGCTTCGCATCCGTTTAATATTAGAGTATCAAATGGTGGTTCAAATTATGATACCGGATTAACTCACATAGCAAATGATGGTACAGTATCAACTGGTTCTTCTGCGCAGGGAAAAGTTACAGGTAAATTATTTTGGAAAGTACCTTATTCTTTAGCAGGTAGCACTTATGTTTATCAATGTTCTAATCATGGATCAATGGTTGGTGATATTGTTATACAAAGACCAGTAAGCACTATAACTACTGCAAATGTTGCAGAAAATACTAATTTATATTTTACTGCAGCAAGAGCATTATCTGCGGTTAATCCTAGATTAACTACTGCTAACGTAATAGAAGAACCTAATTTTGTAGGTTTCATTAATGAATATTTTACGAATGTAAGAGCAGTTACAGCAATA
>Ga0315909_10005452_pt1 | contig 14607 bp, 7 predicted proteins | sample LakEriMetagenome_11_FD_203527 | JGI IMG/M metagenome (GOLD analysis project Ga0315909, IMG submission 203527) | Freshwater fungal communities from buoy surface, Lake Erie, Ohio, United States - Buoy 2 MA125 | ecosystem: Environmental > Aquatic > Freshwater > Lake | place: USA: Lake Erie, Ohio...
CTAATCTCTAATTGTCTTATATAGACCTCTTCCAAATATTGTTTGATACGATTTTTTTGTTTTAGGTAAGACATAAATATTGCGTCCTCCATAACCAATCGTCGGTTTTGTTTGTATTTGGGGTAAAGAATTCCACGTAAACTCGTAGAATCTTCACCATCCCAAAATACTACTACCTTGTCAAAGTTATGCTCACTGATAAACTTACGAAGTGTATTCATAAAATGATACAAAGCTCCGATGTGTTCTCCATTGTGGAAGTAATCCTTCACACCATGAAACCCAATCTTCATCAGATTATTTCCGTCAACAAGTAGTGTTTTTTTCACGAACTAAAATTAAAATGGTTCGTTTTCGTTTGTAAAAGTTTCTTCAGTCTCATCAAGGACTAACTCCCCTGTACCTGAAAGAATTGCGTTCCAATACTGTGAATACTCTTTTTTGTATTTTTCAAGAGCGTCTTTATCATCAGCAATATATCCTTGTGGTGTTGCAATAATCTTACCATCTTTATATCCCAAACCGTTAATATGGTTCTTTAGGACAGAGATTTTGGTTCTGATAGCGTAAGACACCGTTCTACCATTTTTAGTTGCAGTAATGTGATTAATACCAGCATTTTTCTGATTACCAAACAAGAACACAAGAGCCGATGCTAACCAAAGAGCCTCACCACCTTTTGCTTTAATTGTTGGTTGTCCAAATGGATTGTCAGGTAACTCAACCCAAGGTTGATTAACTACTACCATTGTGTTTGTATATGGATAATCTTCCTTACGGGATTTGGTAATACGAGCTTGGATACCCATACCAATCTTATCCGCCAATACAGATGCGTTATGTTGTTTACCACCTTTGCCATCAAAGGTCATCTTACAAGGAACTGAACCAACAGAATCCCAAAGGAAACAAAGAGAATAAGGAATATTACCTTTTTCTTGTTCGTCTAATAATTCGTTGATATAGTCTGTGACTTGTTCAATGTAATCAAAATTATCATTGAAAATGAATTGTCCATCCCATTCACCATCGGTCATTTCAGCTTTAAGACCAAGTTCTACTGCGTGGTCCCAACTCCATTTTTTCTCGGTGATAATGAAAACAGGCAAATGCCCCTTCTGCTGAGCAGACACAGCGGCTTTGACAAGCGCGGTCGTTTTTGAAGAGTTCGAGTGACCCAAGAACATGTTGATGTTACCCAAAGCAGGACCAGGTAAACCGCAACTATTATGGAAAGCTTCACCGACTTCATAAAAGTCTGTTTCTTTATATTTTGTCTTGGTTGAATATTTGTCTTTGATTGCATCTAATGAAAATTCTTTTTTCTTTATTGCCATAAATGTCTATGATTTAAATTGTTTGTTGTTTAAAAATAGCAAAGGTTGGACACTTTGTGTATGTTAGTATCCAACCTTTTATAAATTAGAATGGTAAATCACCATCCGGCTCAGCTTCAGCCTGTGGGTCAACATATGAACCACCGATAGTACCTTCATCAGATGAACTATCACCGTAAACATATTTACCCAAATCAGATGACCATCTTGGAGTTTCTCCACGAGCAATCGCTTCTAAATACTCAACAGGTTTTTTAGAGTAAACGTCAGCCCAAGTAAGTGGGTCTTCAATCCATGACTTAGCCATTTCAGCATCTGTGTGAACAGGTGATGGGTCGTCATGCATAACTGTTTGAATAACCGTATAAGTCGCTCCTTTTGGAGTCTTAGCCTTTGTTAACTCAATGATAAGGTCACGTCCATTAACAGGGTCAGTAATATCACCTTTAGCTTTCCAAATTGGAATAATTTTGTCAAGGATACCTTCGTTCTTGTAATTGTGTTTAAAACGCCAGAACTTAACTCCGTCCGCCTCATTATCACGGTCAATTACTTTAACAATGTAAAATTTACGAGGTTTGTAAGATTTTGCAAGTTCTTTATCAGACTCTTTACCTGTTGACATTAATTCGTCATGAATTTCAGTCAAAGGTGAACGCTCGTTATCGTTCTTTCCTGGGTCATAGATTTTATTCCATTTACCCTCAACTTGTACTTCGTGATACCATACTTCTTTGAAAGGTGATGACCCATCAGGTGTTGGTAAGATACGAAGACGTTTCTGTCCTGAGTTTTCATTTTGCGTTAAAATCGCCGCAAAATATTTTTTCATTCTGTCTTCTTGAGACATTTTGTTTGAGGAGTTACCTCCACTTTTTGCTTTTTCATACTGAGCAAGTACAGCATCTAAGGAATTTGTCGCCATTTTGTGTATATAATTTATTAGTTAATATTCAAGTATAAGTGTGTCAGCCGTGATAGTCAAATTTGAAATTTAGAATTTCAAAGGTTTGTATTGTGATTCGTCTCCGAAATCATTAAAAGTTGTTTTAATTTCTGAAGGAGTGAAATCTTCAACTTCATCAGTTGTTAAAATATATTCATTTTTTCCCGATTTTTCCATCTCTTGTTCTTTATCTACAAAAAAATCAGATAGTTTTTGATTGAATGGTCCTGAGTCTAAACTTCTTAGTTCAAGTTTTTCTTGTGGAGTTTTTTCTCTGTATTTTTCAATCTTAGCTTCGATATCATTTAATTTTGTAAAGATACCTTCCATATCTTTCAATTTACTTTCTAAACCATTTAATTGGTTGAAAAGGTTATTGAAATATTCTTCTTGTTTAGTTTCAATATTTTTTTGAGAATTTACTAAATCTGTAATTTCAAGTTCTTCCGATTCATTTTCTTCTTCACCCACTTTTTCAACATCAGGGTCTGACGCCACATCAATAGGTTGTGGAGCAGTATCAGTTGGTGTCGGTGTTACCTCGTCAGGCGCCGGTGGTAACGCTCCCGCGTCAGGTGCCGGTGGAACTTCACCTTCAGATGCTGGTACCGTAGCATCTTGTTCAAAGATATAATTATTTATATTTTTATATCTTGATATTTCTTCTAAAATTTTTTTATCTATTCCTGACATTTTTTTAACCGTTTAATAGTTGTTTGAAACCTTGTGTTGTCTCAACGTTTATTTTTCTGTTCGTTCTTAAAGTGTTATCAACTCTTTCAATTAAACCATCTTTCATTCTAATTGAGTAACAATCTCCAGTGTCTAAATCACAAACTTCTTTAAATCCATTACCAATTTCTTTTTCGGTAATACGTGTGTTTTTACCTAAATAATTATCTAAAACTTTTTTTGTGTCCATAGTAGTTTTTTATTATAAATATATGTTAAAGCTGAAACTCAATTTTATCCAGTAATTCTTTATACTCAGTTGGATTATTTTTTTTATAATCTTCAAAAACAGTAGGATATTCTTTTACTTTATTGTAAGGAAAATACTCAATCCAAATCTTTGCAAATTGTTCTTTGAATTCTAATTTTTGAATATCATTTTTTTGATTATAATCTGTAATAGTTTGATTAATTGTTATATTATCATCAAATATTTCTTTAAAATATTCCGTATATCTTAATTTAACTAAATTAACACAATCAAAAATACTATCAAAAACTGCATATGGTTTTGTTGTTTTATTATTTTGGGAGACACAGACAAAGTTTGGTAAAAATAAAGTAGATAATTCCCCTTTATATGGAATATCTAAAGTAATATCCGCAAAATTAAATGAGGTTGCGTTAAACGAAGAATTATTTACATTATCTTTAACATATGAAGCAATTTTAAATATAAAATAAGTTGTAAAATATTCAGTTGTTGTTGTTGTTGAATCAAAAATAGCCAATCTAACAGTCTCAGGGTTATGTGCCGTTATTGGAGTATTTAATGCTACATATGTTTGATAATCCGCAAACAGCATTGAAGAACAAGTTCCAACAGTAGCCACCACATCATTATTTTTAATACTATTAGTTATTTGAACACTTATGTTATTTTTATTTTGTGATAAGGATGTGTTACTAGCAATTTGATTATTGTAGTTTTTATTTAAAGTTTTTAATAGTTCAGTTTTTAATGTTTGGAAAGTATTTTCAACTTTAGGTAAAGTATATTTATTTTGTCTTGTACCTGTAAATGAAGTTTTAAAACTTTCTGTATTAATAGTGTGAGTAACTTCAGTTATATAATATGAACCCGCAAATAATGGTACGTTTCTTAAAACAAAATACATGGTTGGTTGTATCATAGCGTTACCAAAACCATCAACAGAACATGAATAACTTCTGTCTTTATATATATTATACAAACTAACATTCTGAGTAGATGAGTTAGTTCCAGCAGTACCATTTGCCAAATTATATTCTGCAGTTAAAGACTCAGAAGTTGCCTTACCTAAATCTTGACTAACATTAATATTTTCAAAAACACTTTGGTTTTGTAAGTTAAAATCTACAGCAAACCCTACTACTTTATTAGATTTTGCAAAATCCTGAACTTTACTTGTATCACATTCTCTCAATGTATCACCATCATTCATGATATTTAATCCATCGTCTTTATATCCGTTATTTTTACTTTTGTTATTTAATTGTGTTGATGGCTTCTCAACATATACACTCACCAATTTAGCGGCCGTTTTTTGATAATCAACATTTTTAAAAATTCCAAATAAACTATCCGAAAAACTATCAGGGTCTTCCTGTTTGTTTTCTGAATTTTTAGAAGGAATATAGTTGTTATAAAAATTAATATAGGATGGCATTGAGAATGTTATGAAATTATGTGTTTTAAAAATAGAGTCCAATATTGTAAACACATTTGTTTTTGGTGATGTGTTTTTTAAAAACTTAGTAATTGCATTGATATCTAAGTATATTTCCCCACCAATGTCTCTATTTGCTCTATCTAAAAATAAAAAATCTTCAAATAAAGTTTTTTCATTATAGTCATTAGCCGAAACCCATTTATCATTAACCGCCTTAAACATGTCGTAAAGTTCAATCTTACTTTGAAATCCTTGTATAACACTATCAATTTCCTGTACTTGTGTTGTGTCAGTTTGGGGTAGATTTTTTTTAACGTAATTAGTTACTCCCTGAAATATTTTTTCGTATAAATTATTGTTATTTAACATAACATCTGAAATTTTACCTTTAAATAATTTACTAACGTTTTGAATTGTCGAAGTGTGTTTATAACTCGCATACATTTTTATTATAGTTGAAAACCTTTGTATATTTTCAACATTAAAAGGAATATTAAAATCAACAAAAAAATCAGTTAAAGCAGAACCTTCATCAGTATAACTGACACCATTAATTGTTGAGAAACCAACTTGTAATTGTAACTCCTTCCATGATTCAGGATATTGCTCTTGTGATTGTTGTAAAGTTATTATCGAGTCAGGTAAACCAGGTGGTAAATTACCTGTATATCCTAACTCAACATTTATTTTTGGGTTACTTGTATTATTGCTAAAGTAATTAAATGTCGGTAAATCAAATCCATCGGTGTTGCCTTTTTTGAATAATGTATTATTAGTCATTAATGGCGGTAAAAGAGTATTTAAAGAATTTAATTGTAGTGTTTGAATTCCCGAAACTAAATCATTCTCACTTGAACCTGTTACAACATAATTGTTTGAAATAATATTTAATAAAATCTTTTGGAAATTTATTGGACTTAATTCAGCTTCTTTCTTTTCGGAAAATCTTAAAAATTCCGACTCAAATAGGTCTAACTCAGTTTTTGTAAAAACTCCAAAAATTTCTTCGATAGAAGAATACTCATTATCAGTTCTTAATTCAAAACTTTCTTGTTCTATTAAATCATTATAAACTTTTTTTAGATGTTGTCTTACTGTTGGTTTAACTATATTTGTACTATTAAAATAACCATAATTTGGAGCTCCCCATAATAATCTAACTGACCCATTAAACAAATTTCCATCCGTGTTTATTGCGGATATATTGTTTGAATATAAATTTTGTAATTGGTTTTTACCCAACCCAAAAGAAGGTAAAACATAATAATTTTTAAAAAACGGATTTTTTATTAGAACAGACCATGTTTTAACTGTTTGAAAAGAAGACTCCGATGGTGATAATAATATTAAATTACCTAATCTAATTTGAGTATTAATTTTTTCAGTTATCTGTGTTATAGTGTCGGATGGTAAAAATAAATTTTGGTTATAAATTAAATAATAAAAATCATTAATAATTTTTGGATAAAATCCTAAATTTATTTCATTTAAAGTACCCGAAGATGTTCCTGTAGAACCTGAACATTTAATTTTGTATTCATAATTATTACCATCAACCGTTTGTCCCGAGAAATAATAAAGATAATCTAAAGTAGGATTAGACGTAGGGTAGTAATTATTTAAAACGTCAAAATTATTCCATATGGATGTTAATATATCCTCATCATTTAAAATATAATTTTTATATCTATGCCAAATAGAACCAATTTTACATACCCATATTTTTGGTAATGAATGAACTCCTGAAAATTTATTTAGAGATGCTGAGATAAAATTTAAATGAACATTCTCATTATTTTGAAAAGATAAATATTTTTCTCTTAATGTTGATAACGGCAAACTATTTAAAAACAAATATGCCGCAGCTTTAAATGGGTAAGGAGTATTATTTCTTAAATTATTGATTCCTTGTTGAACCGCATTAATAAAATATGGTGTATTCATTATTGAGGTAGTTTCTTCATTTGTTGAATATTTTGTTCTACCTTCAGTTAAAATATAATCTTTTGGTTTTCTGTTATTATAAAACACATTTAAATCAACAGGTAATGCAATTGTATTGTAAAATGGTTTAAAATTAGTAAAAGGTTTAATAAGATTTTTTTCATTATTAGTTCCGTATCCAAGTGGTGTAAGATAATTACTAATTTTTTTTGTATATGTATTGTAAAATAATGACTCTTTAGTTTTATTATAAGAATTTTCAAAAGAAAATTCAGATTCCCCATTAGATAGATTATTTACCCTCCAATTTTCATTACTATATGGTAATAAATCAAAAATAGTTTTAGCATCATGGACAGAACTTGACATATACTTTGTCATATCAGGTTCAGTCTTTGTTAAAGTAATTTTAATAGATGGTAAATCGGCAATTAAAATCTCACTTGGTGTGTCTATTATTTTTTCTTTTAAATAGGTTGTATTAAAAATACCCGCTTCTTTATTATTCCAAAATAAACCAGTACCATCATTAGATATTGATTTTAAATACACATCAAATTCATCTTTGTTTGTAAATGGTGTGTTTGTAAATTTAGAAACTAAACTAGGCGAAGAAGTTAAAATAGAATTCACAACATTAGTCCCTTCAGAATCTGATAAATAATTAATAAGTTGTTGACTATATTCAGTGTCAGCTAATTTTTTTCTCAAAAATCCATTATATTCAACTAATGATGTTAATCTTTCATAAAATTCATAAAAGAAACTTACTTCTTCTAAATTTGAATATGGAACATTTGTTGGTATGGTATCAAAAGCTGACACCATTATTCTTTTAACCTCACTTGTTGGTTCTAAAGGACTAACTGGCGATGGAGGTGTCTGTCTTTGCATATAACCTTTTAAAAACTCCTCAACAAATTCTACTTCAGGCCATATTTCATAATCATATGCCCTTGTGTCATTAATTACATCATTATCACCAGGATATTTAATCTCATATTTATTACATTCTTTTATTCGGGTATATAACGGCCATGGATAAACTGGTGAATCAGGAAGTCCTTTAATGTCGACATTTCCAACAGAAGTTTGTTTCTTTCTGTTATTTCTAACTTGATATGCGGCAACATGAACATCATTCATTAGAAGTAAAAACGCTTCAGCTGACGCTAAAATAACACCCATAATATTTTTTAAAGATGGAACAAATCCTAAACCAGTCGCAGATGATATAAATTTAGCCAATTCATCAGTTAACTCTTTTTCAATTTTTTGTGAAGCGTCTTGTAAACTATCTTGTATTTTATTTAATAAATCATTAAACTGATTCGGTGAATCAAAGTCAAAATAATAATAAATTAACCCTGCACTAGTTAATTCGTCATTTATTAAATGTAAAGTATCTATTTCGGTTTTAATTGAGTTTATTTGTTCGTCAGTTGGGTCATTACCACCATATGGTGATGGTCTTAATTGATAAGTTCTTTTGTAATTAGGTGAGTTTGGTAATATAATTGCAACACTTTCCAAAGTTATATTTACAGGTATAGGATATTTCCCATTTTTACCAAAAGTCGCATTATTTAAAAGTTTATCATTAAAACTTTTAATTAATGGTTCTAATTCTTCAAATCCAGTAATTTTTCTACTATTAACAGTATCCCCACTTGACAAGATATTATCTGACCCTTTAATATCTGAAAATGTATAAAACTTTATTTCATTAGGTTCTATCTGTTGGTTATCATTTACATTACCATTTTTAATAAAAAATTTTTTCTTTGATAAATAGACATCAAACCATGATGTCCCAACACCCGTATAAATTGCCTTTCTGTAAGCCGTAATTATATCTGAATATTCTTTAACATCATTTAATGCCGATAGTGAAACTTGACCAAATTGTTCTAAACTATAATTAATAAAATTATCTAATTTTGTTATAAGTTCTTGTATTGTTAATTCAGGAACATTTTCATCAATTAAATTTCTTGTTTTATATTTTTTGTAAACTTCTTTTAATTTTTCCATCCCTTTTTGTTGGATGTATTCATTAGAAGTCTGTGTTTGTGGAGCTAATTGTTCTCTAGCCGCGGTTTGTCCATTAGATGCCTGTAAAGGAATATTTGTTGTAGTCCTTTTTAAATACATCTGAGGTACCGCAAAAAGAGATGCCATTGTGATATCAGTTAATACATTGAACTGATATGCAATAAAATTTAATGTTAACTCAAAATTACCAGTAGTTGAGTTAAATGATGAATTAAATTTTTGTAGTATTATGGGATATTTGATTGCTTTCCCATAATAACCTTTAATTGTAAGATAAAAAGTTGGGTATGGTAAATTAAAAAACGCCGAATAAAGAGAATTATCACCACTCTCCATTAAAGCTCTACCTTTTGAGTCTTCTAAAGTTATAGTTATTGTAGGAACAAATGATGTATTAACTTTATATGTAACAGTTTTTAAACCTAATAGTTCACCATTAATTATATTAGGGTCAGTTACATCAGTTTGTAATCTACTCCAATTTGTTGTTAAATAATCTTGGTCGTTAGGTTTTAAAAAATTAATTTTACCATACGCAATTTGTGTTGTAGTTTGAGTACCATCAATACCACCAATTAATCTACTTCTTGGTTTAATATCACATTCTAAATTGACATAATAAACCAAATCTTCCATAGGAATATTCCTATCTTCAGCGTTACCAAATTGGTTGGTAACTTTATTAGGATTAACTATGAAGATATTGTTTACATCTTTTTCAATAAAAATATTATTGTTCGCCATAATAATAGAAATAACGCTCTAAAGCTGATTTATAATCTAATAAAGAAGATGTTAAAGGGAAGGGTATGTTAAGAACGGCATTGTCAGGAATATTTAATTCCGAACCTCCATATTGTGAGTTTGATTGTAAAATAAACCAACCAAAATAAGGTGAGTCATAATAAAGTTGGGATATTTTATCCAAACGAGAAACTCCAAGTTTATAAATAAATTTTTTATCGGAGTTTTTTGCAGGAATAGTAATATACGGAATAGTATTTTGTTGGTCATTTGCTGTAAAAAGTTGATACCTGTTTAAATATTCGTTAGCCATTAGTTAAAATATTTCTTTCCGTTATATGTTGATTGATTATTATCAATATTAACATTTTTATAAATGTTGGAAACATTAGTTTGTTGATTTGATGTTGAGCCAGCTGAAGTAAATGTAAAATCTCTGTCTTTTCCTTTTACACTAACACCATCAACTTGTGGATTATAATTCTTATAAATCAAATAACTTTGACCTGTAAAGAAATTATCCACATATGTTGTTTGAGCATTTTTTTCATCAGTAATTGATTGTGAAATAGAACCCAAATACGTTAAAACTTTTGTCTTTGTGTTTTCACTTACAGGTGTATAGTTCTGTGTTAAAAAATTCTTTAAATTTTCAATAGATTGATTATCTGTAAAATCGTTTGCAAATAATGTAAAAAATAAATTTAACCCACCTGTTGAACTATAACTAGTGAACGGAGTAAAATACAAGGTTGAAACTGCCGGTTCAATAATTAAGTTATTAGATAACAATAAAGAGTAATAACTTTTAAAATCATTAGCGATTTGTGTATAATCAGTTCTAATATCAGTTAAAGTATCTGAAGTTCCGTAAGGTTCTCCAGTATTAGTCAACGCAAATATGGAACCATTTGAATTTAACTTACCATCAGTAGCGTCACAAACTAAATCCATTCTTCTAAATATTTGATAAATCTCAGATTGTTGATTAGTTATTGATTGTATTTTACTACCAATACCTTGTAATATTGTATTCTTTCTATTTTGACAAGCCGCTTTAAAATTTGATTGGACTATTCTAATTTCGTTTTGAGGAACATTTTTAGATAGTAAATACATAGTTAACATATCAGTACCGTTATCAATTTCGGTAATTAATGCAGACATTACACTTGTAATATAATTTGGGTAATTATTGAATTTACCCAAAATTTTTACATCTGAAACAGGACCTTGTAAAGAATTAAAAGTTCCGTTATTAAATAGTCTTTCATTATATATTTGAGTTAAAACACCATAGTTATATTCTTTGGTAACACTTGTGATGAAACTTTCAACTAAATTCATATAATTTTGACTATTATCAACTGCAAAATCAACTAAATTTTTATATTGTATGGTTCCTGTTAAGACACCATTTGTATTTGTAGATTCTGACACATTTCCAATAAAATTACCACCGTCTGTTGGATTTTGATTTGTTGCCTGATTACTTGCCAAGTTTTGATTATTAGTTTGATTTGACAAATTTTGTAAAGTCCTTAGATTTGAACCTAAACTATCTTCACCAGTTATAATCGCAGTTAATTTAGTTGTGTCGGTAGGAATTGACCTTTCATCATACATTTCAGTATTAGCATAGTAATTAAATGATAACGCATTTTGTAATCTGTCAATTGGTTCTTTCAAACCATGTCCACCAATCATTTTAAAACTTAATTTTGCGGTAACAATCATTGGTTGAACACCAATACCTTCAGGATTAAAATCTAATGTTTCGTATGAAAAACCTAAACTTTCAGGTACGATTTTACAATTGTAAAAATCACCAATTCTTAACACTAAAATAGGTGGCGAACCAAAATTTGTATTTAAAGAATCTTTAGTTTCAAATTCACCTGAAGACGTTTTTGTTGGTATTGTATTACCAGGTCTAACACATTGGTTTAAAAAGGTTAGTCTTGAATTAAATCCTTCAGGTGTAATAGAGTGAAATGCTGGGTTAAAGAATTTAATTTTTGTTTTAAAACTATCGTATAAAAATGGGTCTTCTTGTTTGATTATTTCAAAATAATTTTTCTCATTTAATAATTCTGATAGAATTGTTTTACTTAAATTTTTAACTTTAGACTCAACACTTTCTTTTTTCTTTTTCTTATTACCAAAAACATCTGATAAAAATTGTCCAGTACTTCTTCTTAAATTACTGTTAGTATCATTACTGTTTGTATTAACCGCCCCACTATTTTCACTATCAGGTGATTGTGCGGTAACCGTTACATTTTTTACTCTCATACCTCTACAAGCCATCGCTTGGATTGAAGATGGGGTATTAGTATTGTTAATAACTGTAGTACAGTCAAACGAGTCAAAAGGTTCACTTGATTTTATAATTGCGGAAGATTGTATTTCACTACTTAATGTAATTTTAAATTTACCATTTTGAACATATTTGTTAGTTAAAGTACTTTCAAAAATATAATCTTCAAAAAATATTTTAATTGATGATAATCTATCATTATTATATGTTGAGGACTCACTAGCATTTGTCTCAACATCCAAAGTACCAACAAGTTCTAAACTTACTTCACCACCAGCAATTAAAATTTCAACAATCTCATCTCTTAATGATAGTATTGTATTATAATTTTCTTTTATAACTTTGTCAAAAAAACTACTTATAGGTTCTTCAGGTTGTTGTTCAACATAAACTGGTTCTTCAATTATATAATCTGCATACAAAATTTCGTAATCAGTGCTTGATTCAACACCATTGTACGCTTCAAAATAAAATCCAAAATCATTATAGTTTTGACTTAAACCAACTCTTTGAGAGTCAGTAGGATTACCTTCATCCTGTGGTAGTGATTCTAAAGCTTCAAGTTTATCTTCTTCAGATGTTTGGTCACTTTCTAAAACTTGCTGATATATATCTTCTATAGTGTTTAAACTTAGACTTCCGAAGTTTTTAGCTAATTCATAAATGTCGTATTTTCTACATCCCGCAAAAAATGAATTAACAACACCATTTATTAAATCACTATTTTGATTTTCTAATTCTCGATTAACAATTAAGTTTAATACTGACGGATGGTCAACAACAATTTTAAACGAAATATCTCCTTGTCTTGTTGTATTGTTATATGTGTAAATTGGTTCAGGTCTTCCGATAAAATTAGTTGGGGTAAAGTTCGCACTTGAGTTATCTCCAAAAGTTAATTCATATGGTGGAAACCACATAATTCTCCCCCCATTTGGGCCCTTTTCAATATCAGGTAAGTTATTAAATTCGGGTGTTGATTTCCAAGCTAAGTTCTCTAATGAAAACATATATTTTTTAACACTTCCTCCTTGGGTTGAGGTTCCTCCATTTTTATACGGAACAATATTAAGGTTGTAAGCACTATCTAATACCGAATATGAATACCTTCTGATATTACCATTTGTATCCGTACCACTTGTATTAGCGTAAGTTCCTTGTAAATCTCCGTAAGTATAATAAGGTCTGTCTTTTGAGAAAATTCTACCATATTCAGTTCCAACAATAGAACCATTTTCATTAACATATTTTTTAACCTTAGAACCCTTTGTCAACTCCTTATACCCGTCCCAAAAAACTTTTGACACTTGATTCATTGCGTTACCAACATGAGCCAATCTATCTTTACCCTGTGCAGGTGTGGAGTCAATTATTCTTTGAGTAACGTCTAATATAGAACCTGGTCTGAAATCATAACCTGTAGATAATACCTGTTGATAAGATGAACTTAGTGGTGTAAATGTTTTATTATTATTATAAATTCTACCGTCTTGTCCAACAGTTCTTCCGGCTTCAACCTTCGTAAGTTCTGAAATCCAAACAAATCCACCGTCAAAAACAGGTCTTTTACTATAATCTTGTCCCGCTAAACCAAATTGAAAGTTTTGGTCACCTTCGTAAAGTATTCCAACCTTATCAGGTCCGTATACAGGTGTCCTTGTTGGTATACCATAAGCGTTAGTTGGACTAGCTCCTGGAGGTGATATAACATTTGTAATATCCGATTCTTGTCTACCAACATACAAATTACCAATAGAATTAGGGTTTTCAAAAAAGTCAGAAAGAAAAGTACCAAGTTGAGTTAGATTAAATGAATAATCAGGCTTATATCTGTTATACGCAATAGTATTAAATAAAACACTTTTTTGTCCTGAACCCGTATTTTGTAAAAAAATTATAGAAGGATTTTGTCTATTTAAAAGATTACCACCTAAATTACCTAAAGTTTGTTGTGGTTTAATTCGTTGTCGTTCAACGTCTGAAAAATAACTTCCTTCAATTGGTGAATAAGGTAATAAAAAACCAGCAACTCTTTGTAAGAAGTAAGCTGCGTAATCTATAACACCATTAGGAACTGTAATTGTATAGTTTCTTTGTATAAAAGGTTCTTGACCTGTTGCAACTAATGTAGCTTCAAACGGACTTGTTAAAACACCTAAATTAATTGCTCCAACTGTATTTCTTTCAATTTCACGAGCGATTCTTTGTTCAAATGCATATGTTAATCTTTCCGCACCAATTCTTTGTATATAAGAATCACTAATTAATTCAGGGTCGTTATTTAATATTTCAGTTACTGTATAATCACCTTGAACAAAATTTATTGGGAATAAAACACCATCACCATAAATTCCGCTTTGTTCTAATGTTTTTGCCAGTATTTTTTCATCAACCACGAATAAATCATCATAACTACCTTCAGGTGTATATCTATTTACAACTGCCGCGTTGTCAATAAAACTTTCATTGATAATATCAAGTTTAGTAAAATTTGGGTTATATTCGTTTTGTCCAATTTCTTCACCTGTAGATACAGGTCTTGGGGGTTGTGGTATATCAAGAGAGTTAACTAATTCGGCTCCGTCAATGAAATTTCCAGCTGGTCCGTAAATGTTTATAATTGTATTTAATTTTGGTTCCTCGTATATACTATCACTAACATTAGGAGTATCAACAGGTGAACTATCCGTTAAATTTGTTGTATAATTTTGTTGAGATTCGGCACTAGAAAATGAACCCTCAATTTTATAAGGTTTTAAGTTTCGAGAAACAAGTGTTTTTCTAAAATTTTCCGAACCGTTAAAAGAAAGAATATTTTCTTGCATCAAATCTTTTTATAATAAATAGAATGAAACAGATTTTATCAGGCGGTTAAAC
>Ga0315909_10005453_pt1 | contig 14605 bp, 8 predicted proteins | sample LakEriMetagenome_11_FD_203527 | JGI IMG/M metagenome (GOLD analysis project Ga0315909, IMG submission 203527) | Freshwater fungal communities from buoy surface, Lake Erie, Ohio, United States - Buoy 2 MA125 | ecosystem: Environmental > Aquatic > Freshwater > Lake | place: USA: Lake Erie, Ohio...
GTACCGTCTACTCCGTCAACTCCTGAAGTTCCGTCTGTACCTGAAATGCCGTCTGTTCCTGATGTACCATCAACCCCGTCTGTTCCTGATGTACCATCAACCCCATCAAGTCCTGACGTTCCATCTACTCCGTCAACTCCTGAAGTTCCTGATGTACCTGAAATGCCGTCTGTTCCTGATGTACCGTCTACTCCGTCAACTCCTGAAGTTCCGTCTGTACCTGAAATACCGTCTGTTCCTGAAGTTCCATCTACTCCGTCAACTCCTGAAGTTCCGTCTGTACCTGAAATGCCGTCTGTTCCTGAAGTACCGTCTATTCCGTCAATTCCTGAAGTTCCGTCTGTACCTGAAATGCCGTCTGTTCCTGATGTACCATCAACCCCGTCTGTTCCTGAAGTTCCATCAATCCCATCAAGTCCTGAAGTTCCATCTACTCCGTCAACTCCTGAAGTTCCGTCTGTACCTGAAATGCCGTCTGTTCCTGAAGTGCCATCTGTTCCTGAAATGCCGTCTGTTCCTGAAGTACCATCTACTCCGTCAATTCCTGAAGTACCATCAACCCCATCAAGTCCTGATGTTCCGTTTATCCCTGAAGATCCAGATGTGCCTCTTGTTCCTGAAGATCCCGATGTGCCTGAAGATCCCGATGTTCCGTTTATCCCTGAAGATCCCGATGTGCCCCTTGTTCCAGAAGATCCTGATGTGCCTGAAGATCCAGATGTGCCTCTTGTTCCAGAAGATCCTGATGTGCCTGATGTTCCCGATGTGCCTCTTGTTCCAGAAGATCCAGATGTGCCTGAAGACCCTGATGTGCCATTTGTAGCTGATGTTCCTGATGTACCGCTGGTTCCTGTGTCACCAGATGTTCCAGTACCCATCTGTGTCCAAATTGTTCCATCGGATTTATAGATATAATTGTCTGTTGTGTTGTAGTATATTCCGCCTAAAACGGGGGTGGGATCTGTTGTATATTTCGGTATTACCAATTGTTCGTCTATTATTACCCCATAAGACTCAATTGTTCCCGATACGGTTAGATTTTCTACAATAGATCCAGTACCATCTAACAGTGTTCTGTCGTCTACTGGATCTGTTTGTAGTAATCTATAAAATGATTCGGATACTGATAATTCAGATAAATTTCTGGTTATTTTTGGATCTGCCAATTTTTTTCTCTCACTATATCAAAAAATGTATTGTAATGGAACATTTATTGAAATTTAGAAATGTTTTGTTAAGCTACAGTACTTGCAGAGTATATCTCAGAAATAAATATCATTTAAAAAAATATTATGTCAATCAACTAACAACTTTTTTTTCTAATATGGGTTTAACCATATCAAATGTGATAGATTTGGTACATTCAAATTGTTTTTCAGTTCCTTTGTGGTCAGGACACCAATTCCAATCACCCGCATCTAATCTGTGTCTGTTAAAACAACTATTACAAACACTATCATTAAATACACGGTCAACCGAATCGTCAATAAATTCTGATATTGGATTACTAAATCCTGATATTAATACTATTGGCAAATCTAATGTCCATGCCAACCAAGTTAATCCTGAACCTATTCCGATGAAAAACTCACAGGTTAGCATTTCTTTAATAAGATCTGTTATAGATCCTGCTGGAAATTTTGTTGCTCCTATTGGGTGATTATTACCCATGTAACCATCCCCTTCCTTTGATAATATTACGGGTTCATATCCATGTTCCAATAAGTAATCGGTCACTTGTTGCCACCCCGTTGGATTATTCCAATATTTTGCTTGTGCAGTGGAATGTATTCCAAACCCAACTTTCTTTTTCTTTTGAACTTGCGGTAGATTTAATTTAGCTTTAACATGTTTAAATTCCAATCCTAAAATATCCGAAGCTGTTTGTTGTAAAGATATTTGTCTAAAATCTTTTGGATTTCTTGAATAATCAAAAACACCATTCTCATTATAATACCAACCCAATGTGTACATGGCATACAAATCTTTAACAGGTGTTCCAGGCTCAACAAATTCTATATCAGGGTATTGATCCTTGAATAGGTAATTCCAAAAAGTTGAACATACTACTTTACATCCCCATTTTTCTCCAAACTCTTGAGCATAAGGAAACCAAGCTAATGTATCACCCAATGATTTTGATTCTAATGCAATATAAACACGTTTTCCACGAGCATCATATTTGTGTTCGTGGATTAGTGTATCACCATCGTATACCTTACAGGTATATTGGTCAAAATATTTTTTAGTTGTTCTCGCCCAAGAATTTGAATTTATAATAGTTCTATATTCACATTGTCCATTATTGTTCCAAAATTCAACTCTATATTGTTTATCGAAAACGGATTTTATTTCAACAGTAGCACCACGAACAAAATTAACTATAACCTCAGTGGCTATTGTATTGTTTACCAAATTATCATTTTTATTTATATTATCGTATATCATAGTTCACCTATTATAATAAATGTTTGAATCTGTATTCCTCGCTTCTAATCTCGTCTTTAGTATATTTTTCAATAACGATACAATTTGGATAATATGATATTGATTTTATATGTAAATCGTTTGTATGGTTACTGTAGTTATTATTTACAGAATGGTTTAATTTTACGAAATGATCTATTATATTTTCTTCACCAACCACATATCCATAGATAGTACTGTTTGGATTCCAATAGCTACATTCAATATCTTCTATCACATAAACACCACCCCAATCCAACATATTCTCAAACAAATAATAAAACGATTTTAATTGATGGTCTATGACATGACTACCATCATCTATTATTATTTCACATTTTCCTATTTGATTTTTAATACGTGTCAAATCATCTAAGTTACTCTGATCAGCTTTAAATACTTCACCACGTTCATATTTCAATTCAACACCTATATCCATACCGTATATTTTTGCCTTTGGTAGAAAATTTTCCCAAACTTTCAATGATTTTCCGGCATCTATACCAATTTCAAATATAGTACATGTCTTATCTCTGAATTTTTTAAGGTAGGTGTCGTATGGGTATTCATACCTATGATCTATAGATTTATCACAACCAAATGCCTTTGATATTGTAGCGAAATCAGCACCTTCAAGATTATCTGCTGTTTCAAACTGTGAAGTACCCTCTCTATCCAATACATTTTCTGCCTTTAATGTTTCATATATCTCATAATTAATTTTTATACCATCCGTTTTCAAATAATGTCTATGTAATTTTCCCTCTAAGATTGCAAACCCTTCACTGTTACCACCTGAATAGTATTCGTCCTTACTTTTATATTTTTGAAAAAAATCATTGATAGCTTCTATTTTTCCGGATATTATACCTGAACTGACACTATCTTCCATATAATTTGTAGTGGTGTGTTTATAGAGAATCAAATCTGACTCTTTTAATGTTTCGTAATTTTTAGCAAAAACGCTATCATTAATTAGGTAATCGTAATTAATAATGTGTGTAATTTTTTTACCTAAACTCTGTGCATACCGAAGTGCATTTTGTATTAACGTGTACACAGCATATCCATGTTCATAATCAAATAGTTTTGAGTGTCTAACACCATTATCATCTGTTTTAAAAGCATAGTAAGCAACATCATATTTTTTAAACTCATCACTATACAAAATTGGATTGTTCTTTGTGTAAAGAACATGGTCACATAACTTTTCAACCGATTCATCTACAAAATAGTTAGTAGATAGTAAAACTTCTCTATTGATATTTTCTAAACACTCCATCAATAATCTTTTTTTATATGGAGTATTTGGGTGTGATAAAACAATTACTATTTCATCATCATTTTTTTTAGTTTCCATTTTTTGCCTTAAATTTTGTATGTTTAATCGTTTGTTATCTGTTATGTATGTTACCACACCATCATAAGCATTTTTGTATGTATCCAATTTTTTTATAAAAGTTGGCAACCCATAACTTAAAGCCTCTTTTACCACCAATGGATTTAATTCAAAATTTGAAGTGAAATAAAATACATCAGCTGCCTTATAGAATTTATCAACATCATTTCTTTCACCGTGCCAAATACAATTATTTGGAAACTCCTTCATAATAGGTTCCCAATAATGTTTAAAATTTATAGCTTGATTACCAACGAAATGAAATAATACTTTTTCATCTTTAAATTCTTTTGCTAATTCTATTAACTCACCCTGATTTTTTCCAGGTGTAAATAAACCAACATTGAGTACGTGTTTGTAATTCGAGTCAAATCCCAATTCTTTTTTCGCCAAATCTTTATCATACTCAATGTTATCGATGGGATATTCCCAAACATCACATATAGACTCGTCAAATACTTCAGTAAATCTATCTTTACTCCATTCAGATACTAAAATATATTTATCAGCACCGAAAACTATTTGTGATGGATTGGTCATTGAACCGTGTGTTGTAACTACAATTGAATACTTTCTGTTATTGTGATATATTTTTTCTAATAGATCCGCCTTCACAAAAGATTCAGGTATTTCTTGGAAGTGTATAACATCGGGATTTACTTCTTCTATTATTTCTAATATTTTAGTCTTGTCATCTAATAGACTATAAAACTTTTCACCCAATATATTAACCACTTGATTTCGTTGTACAACAAATACCCCACCTGTATGATTTGAGTATTCTATACAATACACTTCATTTTCTTTACTGAATTCCTGTATCATCTTTAGTGTGTACTGTGGCAATCCACCTGTTGAGAGATGTGGTACTATATGTAATATTTTTTTCATATCATCCTCATTTTAAAAATTTATAGAAGAAAATCCCTTTTCCTTCTTTATATCTATTTGACTATCTACAATATCACGGACTACATCTATGTGTGATATTAGTATAATAAATTCCATTTGTGTTTTTAAGTAATCTAAAAACAAAGAGAAATTATTCAATACTGTTGCATCTAAAGAACCTAATCCTTCATCTATTACCATAAAGTTTGGTCTTGGTAATGATGATATGTTTATAAGTGCAGTTCTTATTGCAAGCGATGAAATAAACTTTTCCATTCCACTTGATAACTCTAAAGCCCAAAAATGTTCATCGTCATAAACTATGTATGTGTTTATACTCTTACCATCGGTATCGAACAATACTTGAAAATCTACGATATTGGATAAAATATTATTTGTTTCAGCTTGTACTTTTGGTAGAGCTTGTGCTATTAATTCATATGGTACACCGTTTCTATTTACAGCCTTTAAGTAGTAATCATAAGCATGAAATTCGGTTTCCAATTCTTTTAATTTATTTATGGATTCATTGCACTCATTTATAATCTGTTGATATACTTTTACTTCACCACTACATTCTATTATTTTATTTTCTAATTCCTTTAAACGTAATGTTGAAAGATTATACTTTTCTTTTTCTATCTCTTTCAATTGTTTAAGTACCGTTTCATTTTTTAAAATTGCGTCTTGATTCTCATGGTATCTCTGTATTAGCTCATCTATTTTTGTTATAGATTCTATCAATTCTTTTTTGGAATCATTCTTTGAATACAAAGTTTTTTCTAAATTATGTATTTGTTTTTGAACGTCAAATAGTGCATTTTCAATATGATATAACTTATCTAATTCACTATAAACAGATATGCCGATTTTTAGTTCTGTTTCTATTTCATTAACTTTGTTTTGTGTTAATTTCAAATCTTCCATGAAACCAATCAAATCATTTTCTGCCTTTTTAGCATCTTTAACAAAAACATTATTTACACAGAATTTACAATTAGGATCATATTCATGTGATTTCAGATTATCAATTTTTGATTCACAATGATTTACACTTGATTTTATTGCACGAACATCAGATTCATACTTTGCCAATTCTGTTTTGAGAGAATCTATTTTATCTCGTTTATCAATTAATGCTTTTCTATCTATATTTGATAGACCAACCTGATAATCATTAACCTTATTGTTTAGGGATTTTATTTCTGATTCCAATTCTTGAATTTCAGTCTTTACGGATTTTCCTTTTTTTACGAGGGTATCTCTTTTTTCTTCCAAATCTTCCAAAGATTTATTTTCCAAATTGACATCTATTTGTATTAGTTTTTTATTCAGTTTAATAACTTCTTCACTCAAATCTTCGATTGTTTTGTTTGTCAAATCTCTATCATCAATTAACTCATCTAATTGTGTAGAGTATTGTTTAAACTTTACTTTTGATTCCGCTATTTTTGATGAGTAGTCTTTTTTACTAAATTCCTTTATAAGGGTTTGAACACTTTTTATATCATCAGAAGCAATGGCATTTAATTCTTCAAACAAATCTAAGTCTAAAAATTGAGCTAACAAGTCTTTACGTTCTCTTTGTGCCTTATCAACAAAATTAGTATTATTACCTTGAAGTGACATGGTTGTTATGATGAAATCATCATATGTACCCAAGTATTTTCTAATTATAAAATTGGTAGAATCTCTATCTTGGCCATTGAGACTTGTTTTCACACCATCTTCTTCTGACCAAAAATCAACATTGACTTTTACATTTCCTTTTTTATCTTTAACACCGTTTCTTTCAATCCAATATGATTTACCAGCAAGCATGAAGTTAAATTTACATCTAAAGGTTTCTTTGCTGTTATTCAAAACTTGGGAAGCTTTGTATGTCCTTGAACATTTATCGAATATACAGAACATTATTGCGTCCATTATTGATGACTTCCCACTTGCATTGGCAGCAAATAATCCATATACACCATTCATTTTTGAGAAATCAACGATGTTACCTTCACCATACGAAAACATATTCTCAAATTCAAAATACATTGGTTGCCAAATAAGGTTTCTTACTATGTCTGATTCGGACAACTTAGTATTTATGTTTCTGTTTATATTAGCAATTTTTTCCAATATGTCATCTGTTACATTATAACGAGAACGTATGAAATCTTTTATCAAAGAGTTTTGATGTTCAACATCACGCACGTCTCCAATTGGATTTGTATTTATTTGTAATTGACTCGTCAATTTATTACTTATACGTTGTACACGAATATCAACTATGTTTGCTTTAGATTTTAATTCGGTAACAATATTGAATATATCTGAATTATTGGTGTTGTTGGATTTTATTCTAACACAATTAAATTTTGAATATTCTGTTGGGTATTCCTTTACTACCCCGTTGTCAACTTCAACAGTATGATATGTCCAATCGTTTCTTATTCTTAAAAATTTTGATTTGTCATTCTTTATATCCCACTCTATTATACCGTGAATAAGACCTTCACCAAAATTTTGTTGAATCAAAGATCCAGCATAAGCAAATTTACACGTAGGTTCTAAGTATTGAAATTTATGAATATCACCGAACATACCATAATCAAAGCCATCAAATTTTTCTATAGTTATGCTTTTATTTTTCATAGTGTTTCCACTATCAGTAGAAGACATATCTATTGCACCATGAAACAACACTATTTTCTTGTTATCACTTTGTACATCTTTTGCTAATATAAAGTTTTCAGGATCTTCATATACAGAATTTAACACAAAATCTATATCACCAATTGTGTAAACACCCGTTTCTTTTAGGTAAAATAGTTGATTAAAGTCACTATCAATCAATGATACTATTGGAGACAGTGCATCCATTCTACTCATATTATTTAAATTGCAATCGTGGTTTCCTGCTATCAAAATTGTTGGTGCTATCTTTGAAAGTGTATCCAAGAAATTAGTAACCATACTAATTAATTCGGGTGTCATATCCGTTTTTGCATGTACAATATCACCTGCAAGATATATTATTGTATTTTTATTTTCGGATACCTTTTCTCTACACAATTCATATAGAGATTCAAACACACTATTGTATTCATCGTGTCTTTTAAAATTACGAATGTGAACATCGGCAATGTGTAAGATTTTTTCTACCTTACTCATTCCCGATAAGTGTACATATTCTTTAAGCATATAATATCCTTTGTTTGATTATATCGTAACTGTCTGTTTTGGGTGTTTGTTTTTTTATTACGGAAAAATTATTGAAACCTAATTCATTTACATCTTTTGCTTGCATGTTTAATATTGAAACATCAATACCATTTGACAATAAATAATTTGAAATTCTAAAGGCATCTACTTTAGCATCATTATCCAATGCAACAATAACTTTCGGTGGTCTTCTTAATATTATCTTTTCTTTTAACTTATTTGATAGAGTTTTACCAAAAAGTGGTATTGCATTGAACCGTGCTGTTATTGCATCAAAAGCACCTTCAACCAAAGTTATTGGTTCATCCCAATTTATAAAGGACTCAAACCCTATAACATCTTTACTTACTTTTGGATTTTTATGTTTGTATAGTTCATCTTCAAAAACGGTTCTTGATACAAAATAGTTTAATTCGTAGTTTGCATCGTAGGATGGTATTATTATCCTACCGAAGTATTTTCCTGAAGGACAGTATCCTATATCATAACGTAGAATATCTGTTTTTGTTAAACCACGTTTTTTTAGATATTCTATTGCACGTTTTAATTCTAATCTTAGTAACTTGTCGGTTTGTTTTGAGTAGTCTGCTAAACGTATAAATTCATTAGGTAATGACAATTCTTCGTGTTCATTTTTATTAGAATCATCAGCATATAAAACTCTTGTTCCTAATATTTTATTTAAATCATCATAAAATGAACGGTTTACTTTCATACTCTTAAACAGAGCCTTTATATTTCTACCCTTCGCATTAGAAACCCAACAATGCCACGGATTGTCACTATTGTTATTCACCGTTAAATTTATTTCTAATTTAGGTTTGTAATGAGTTATAAATGGTGAGAAGAAAGCGTAGTTGTTTCCCGATGTTCGTCTTCCTTTACCCAAAACCTTTTCTAACAGATTCAATAAATCGTAATTTATCATAAATACACGTATGTAAATAATACTTTTTTATAAATATACGAAATTTATATCATATTTACAAGCAGTTTTTTAACCATTCGTTAGGTATTTCTTTTTTTGCCCAAAGCCAACCTTTCTTATCACAATACTCTGCGTAAGTTGTTTTACTTCCTTTGTATAATTTTGCATTAGGATTTTGAAAAACGAATCGAATATCTATTCCTGGATATTGGTTGAATATCAAATCAAACTTTAATCGATCAGTTTTTACCCAACGGCCTTTGGATTCTATGTACATTTTTGTACCATCTTTTTTTGTTAGTATAAAGTCTGGTGTGTAGTTGTGTTTAGTTTCTGGTTGGATATACGATATTTTTTCAGATTCATAACCAAATTGTTTTTTTGATTTGTTCAGTGATTCGTTTATAGTTTCTTCTAAACCACTTCTAAATCCGTGTTTTAACGCAACTTTATTTCTTTTCATTTCAATCTTCCAAAAACCCAATTATTCAAAAGATATTCATTTATTTTAGATTTCATAACTTGTGATTCTATTATAGTATTATTCATCCATTTAGAACCAATATGTGATTCACTCATTTTTTTTATAGATTCTTTTGATGGACTTTTGCCTATAAGTTTTGATGGTTTTCCCAATTTTGCATTTCTCATTTTTTCTTTAGATTCTTTTGAAACTATTTTTCCAGAATGAGCCATTCCAATTTTACTACGTGTTTCTGCCGATACAATACGACCCTTATTGCCAATACCTATGTTTTTTCTATGTTCAATTGATAATTTTTTCCCACGGTTAGCTTCTGACAATTTTTTTTTAGTTTCTTCTGTTCTTGGCTTGCCATATAGCGGATGTTTGTCCCCAGCTTGTATACCTATATGTGATTTTCTTAAATTTTCTCTGTATTTTTCTGTGTAAATTTTACCAATTACACCTTCTCCGCCATCTGTCATATTTACTAATTTACCTTCACCCAAATCCATTCGTCCATATTTTTTTATAAATTCTATTTCTTTTTTACCCGCTAAAACCCAAGCTTCCTCTTTTGTCATATTTGCATTAGATTCCCATAATATTTCCACTCTATATCCATATTTGTTGACTATATTATGCCAATATTTATTTCGATTAGTACGAGATACTGGTCTTTTATAGTCAATACCACGACCTATGTAAAAAATATCGTTAGTATCTAATCGTATATGTGCATAAATAATTGCCATTTTAGCAATCAAACCTTATAACAATATTAATGTCCACATCTTTTCTTTTTTTAATTGGTGTTGCTAATTTTGCAACCGCTAATAAATTACCAAAATCGTCATATAGACCTATCGTTGTAAAATACGGTCTAAATTCTCTATTAGATAAATATTGTTTTGGTTTCTGTTTTCTATCATATTTTATAATAGTTGAAGCATTTTGTGTGATATTAAAATCAGTTTTTGGTATTCTACAAACTACCTCGTGTTCATAAAATCGTGTAGAAGTTTTAAATTGAGCATTAAATCCATATTCGTTATTTTCATAGTCTAATATTCCAGTCTTACCCAATAAAGCATTAGAATATTTAGGCCTAAAATCCGATATGATCAATATGCCTTGATCATATAATATAGATCCTATTTTATTAGATTGATAAGCATAGCCATGGCTATAGCTGTTGTCACTTAATTTATTAATTTCATTAGAGTTTAAAGCTTTACTAAAGACTTTTATTTCATCTAATGATCCTGAGAAGTGATTAGATCTACCATCACTGCCTATTAAGAAATGTCTGTTATTCTGAACATTATCTGAAATCACAAAGCTTTGACTAACGTCTAATGTCCCATTAATCCAAATTTCATATTGGCTTCCACTCTTTTGACACAAAACATGAGTCCATTCATTCGGTGTTAGTCCCGATGAAATTAAATCAACTCGTTCTATATTTGAACTTTGTGCAAAAACAATTGAATATGGGTTTGCATCCGTTCTATTTGTTATGCTTATATTGAATGGGAATTGTTCAATATCCGAATATTCTCGTAAAGATACTATTCCTGTTTTAGAAGAAAATTTATCTTGCATATTGATAGATTTTTTATTAAATAACGGATTCACACTTACATATTCAACTGATTGTGTTTCAGGTGTTTTTACCCAAAAACTGAAAGCAAAGTCTAACTCTCCTGAAAAATTGAAAGCAACATCATCTGTTACTTCTAAGTAAGCACCATCAAAATTTGCGCATACACCAGTTGACTGTTCCGTTCCATTTACGTTTATGCCAGGTGAGTATGATATACCTCTAACATTATTGACAACAACTGAATTTAATCTATTTGATGTATCTATTACGTATGGTTTCTTTTTATTTACAAACCCGTATTCTCTGTATTTTTCATTGAAACCGATTGAAAGGATTTGAGCTCTGTAATCAACAAACTCTGATTGGTTAAAAGATGTATCCAATATATTACCTTTACCGTCATCAATTATTTTATATTCCATTGATGTTTCGGGATTTACCATTGTCATATTAAATGTTCCTGGTCTTATTCCTTCGCCATAAAGGTTTCTCGGTAAAACTAAAATCGATCCTGTGTCAGCCAATAGGTTACTTTGATCATCATCAATAGCTGTTGATGCAAACTTATCAGGGAAATAATCTTTGTAAAAATTATGGTCTAAATAATACCATAATATTTTTGGGTCTATTGGTTGGTGTGGATAATCATTTGAATACAATGATGATGATATATTAATAACATTACCAAAATATTTGTGGTTTTCTGGATAGAAGAATCTATAAGCGTTTATATGTATATCATCAACTGAGTTTAATTTTTGTATGGTTACGTTTTGCGTTCCTAAATTTAATATCCAACGCTTTACCATATCTATCCAACTTGTATTTATATTTCCCCAAACTAATTCGTCTCCCGAAGCAGAACGTCTCATGTCTATATTATTTGACGAAAAGTTCCATGTCTTATTAGCACTAAATGGGCGTACAGAGTAGTCACCGTTTCTAAGATTTTTGAAAAATATATTTATAGTATTAGATTGCATTTAGTATTAAATCCTTCTTAACTTTACATTAACAACGTATTCATAACTACTGTCTTTGAGTAAAGGTTTTTTAAATTTACCAACCGCTAATAGATTATTTGAATCATCATACAAACCGATGCCTGTGACATAAGTTTTTGTTGTATTATTTACTTTATCGGTAAAAACCTTCATTGTAGAACCCGATGTATATGTATAATTATTTGAGTAGTTAAATTCATTTCTATTTATTCTACAAAAATAATTTTCGTCAGCATACATTTCAGCAGAACGCATATACCAATATTCATGTTCCGTTCTTGAATTATTTGGTGAACAAGATCCACTTATTGACAAGAATAATTTTTTTGCATTGTCACCATCAATTGAAGCTGTTACCGTATTGAAGTTACAATACTTATTCAGCATATCTGCATCAAATAGTATAATACCTTTATTCGGAAACACATAACCCCAACCGTCCGCTACTTCATAGTCTATTGGACCGTCTTGTAAAGTACCTTCTACTATATTATAATATTCATCAAGTGCCCTTGGTTGATCTGAGTATATCGTTGATACCAAACTATCATCTATTAATTTAAATATAGTATCGTTTTCCTGATCAAATTCAAAGTTACTTCCAGTATTTATCAACTGATTTGAACTTGATGATATTGGAGCTAATGATATTTGAAAATGTCCATTATTTATTTTATCTTTAAACAATTCCCGATTAAATTGTAAGATATAAAAATGATCACTTCTCTTACCATTCTTAAATACTATGGAGTCATCTCCAGAAAAACATTCTGCCATGTATTTTTTATACAATCCTTTTGATGGGTATTGGTCTATGTCATATCCTAAATCACTAACGATATAAGATGAACCCGAACCTGATATATGTGCATAAGCTATGCTGAAAACGGATTCAGCAGAAACGCTTTGGTTGGTATCTGTTTTAACATTCAAATAGTATTTTGATTGTGGAAACTGTGGGTATTCCAAATAAAATACAGAATTTCTATCACTACCATTTGAAAATAATGGTTTTGTTTTGTAGAATAAATCTGATATTGCAAAATCACTGTTGTAGTCTAATCTCTTGTAAGCAAATTGCGGTAAATCGAAATTTGCAAATATAGATACAGGATTTAAAGGGGTTTCAGTTTGTGGTGGTGTTGTGGGCGTTACTGTTGTTGGTGTAACAGTAACATTAGTAAGAGTAAATGGTGACTCAAAATTTATTATACCATAACTTCCACTAACAGTTGATATATCATTTAGACTTGGGTAATTATTTTCTGCCTGAAATTGTGTGTATTTTTGTAGTAAATTATAAATTTTTTGATTTACCACATCTATTGCAGAAGAACTATTTGGCGTATTAATTTCAAATGCATTGTTTATTGAAGATGCTGTTTCACTTATTACATCTAATTCATCACCTATATCAACATCTTCAGTTCCATCATTTTGTATATTTGAAACAATTGATTCTATATTAAATATGTCTTGAACCTCTGTAAATATTTCAGAGACAATCATATCTTGAACTAATTGTAAATCTGTTATGTCAGATTTAGCCGTGTATAGTTTCTTGGTAGATATTGTGTTTATAACCGATTCTGCATTTGGTCTATTTATTGGTTCGGTTACAAAAGATATTAGTCTTTTAAAGTTAGGTTCTTCAACTCTTGGTGGTATAGTTGTTAACGGGTTATGTACTATAGAATTTTGAAATACTGTTCTTTTTTCTATGTTAGAAGAAAAATAATCCTTTATTACCTTTAGCATATGGTCTGAAACTAAAAATACAAAGTTAGCATATACGGCACCATCCATTTTATAGTAATCCGAATATACTAAATTGTTAGCATCATTTTCATCTATTGAAAAACCGTCCCACTCATAGCTTAATTTTATTTTACTGAAGTCTATATCATTTGGGTATTCACTATCGAACAGGAATAGTACATCAAATCTTTTTAAGAAGTCAGCTGATACTCCGGTATCCTCTTGTATTTGCATCAAATGATTGTGTGATAATTTACCCAATCTATAATATTTTTTTGAAAACCCAATATCGTATGGTATCTTTCTACTGAGATCCTCCAACATATTGTTGGTTTGTAGTGGTGTTGGCCATTGCAATTTGTTGTTAGATGTGAAGAATATAGACTTTTCACAAGACATATACTCTTTTGGAAAATTACTTGGGTTATATGTGAAGTCTGAAATTCCGTATGTATCGGTAACGCAAAATTCTGTGCTTGTTGCATTTGTTATTTTAACAGTTTGACCTATAGTTTTTATAACCAAGTCGGTAGTTGGAGCAGTTGGCTTTGTTCCGTTGAATTGAACGAATTGAGGATCGTTTTTATCACCCATAGATATACGGCTTTCCAATATACCTGTGAGTGGATTTATTACCCATATATTATTGTCGGGAACACCTAGGGTTATACTTTTTTTTATATCATCGCCGTCATTATCGGCCCTTTCTTCTATAAAAGATCCTAAGTAACCAACATCGAGTGCCTCAAATTCTTTAGCCATATTACCAATTCAATCTTATTTTTATTAAAATATCTTTGTCTGGAGTTTTCATTATTGGTTTACTTACTTTAGCAACAGCCAACAATTCATTAGCATCGTTATACAAACCAACAGT
>Ga0315909_10005454_pt1 | contig 14605 bp, 13 predicted proteins | sample LakEriMetagenome_11_FD_203527 | JGI IMG/M metagenome (GOLD analysis project Ga0315909, IMG submission 203527) | Freshwater fungal communities from buoy surface, Lake Erie, Ohio, United States - Buoy 2 MA125 | ecosystem: Environmental > Aquatic > Freshwater > Lake | place: USA: Lake Erie, Ohio...
CAGGAGGTTGTGCCAGCGAGGGCCCGCATAGCTGCGCGGCCTCTGGCATGTCGGCAAGGTCATAAAACTGGTTGTCGACTCAATGAAAAAAGAATTATAGGCGGACTGACCCGTGGTATCCCATCAGGACTTGAGAACTCTGGCTTTTTTGGTAAGCCTGGGCTAAAGTCATCACATAAAAATGGTCTTGGGGGCATCGATGAAAGTTTCCGAAATTCTTAAGGTTAAGGGCAATATTCTGTTTACGGTCTCTCCGGAAACTCCTTTGCTGGAGGCTATAGATACGCTGGCAGAGAAGGATATTGGTTCACTCGTGGTAATGAAAAGCGGCGCCTTAGTTGGTATGCTGAGCTTTCGGGAAGTGATGAAAGCCGCGCATCAAAGTCGGGGAGTTATCGCAGGCACTGTCGGAGACTACATGGATCGCGACATGTTAACTATTTCTCCAGATACAGAGATCAATGACATACGTCGTATGATGCTCCAACATCATGCACGTTATGTCCCGGTACTTGATGGTTCGGTACTGATGGGTGTGATGTCGTTTTATGATGTTGCCAAAGCACTTTTTGAAGAACAAAATTTTGAAAATAAAATGCTCAAAGCCTATATCCGTGACTGGCCATCCGAATCGGAAGAATAAGGATAGCTCAGAGTGAGATCAGGGCAGTTCTCGTTGCTGTTTCAGGTCCGGTTTGGACCGTTTTTTGGTGCTCAGTTTTTGGGTGCGTTTAACGATAATTTGTTCAAGACAGCCTTGGTGACCGTGATCACCTTTGACGCGGCCTCCTGGACATCGATGAATGTCGGCTTACTCAATAATTTAATTGCTGGTTTATTTATTCTGCCTTTTGTACTTGCTTCAGCTACTGCTGGTCAGTTGGCGGATAAAATCGACAAGTCACGCTTAATGCGTATCGTTAAGGTGATAGAGATAGTCATTATGCTCATAGCCGCAGTGGGCTGGTACACCCACACACTGTGGATACTGATTATCGCTGTCGTCGGTATGGGTTTGCACTCGGCGTTGTTCGGTCCTGTTAAACATTCTTATCTTCCTCAGCACCTTGAAGTGAGCGAATTAGTGGGTGGTAATGGCATGGTTCAAATGGGCACCTTTGTGGGCATACTCACTGGGCAGCTCATAGGAGCATCATTGGTCAGCTGGGGTCCCATTGGTTTGCAGGTCATTATTTGGGCTACCGTTATCGTGGCCATAGTAGGGCTGCTGTTTACGCTACTGGTACCTTACACACCTGCGCCAGATCCTGAGCTCGTCATCAGTCGCAATCCTTTTCCAGAGATGGTCAGTAATCTCAAATTCGCTGCCAGTCGCAGCGATGTGTTTATCGCCATGCTGGCTAATTCGTGGTTTTGGTTTTTTGGCGCAATGTTACTAGCGCAGTTCCCGGTGTTCGCTCGTGATGTATTACACGGAGAGCCAGAAATCTTTGCTTTGCTGCTCACTGCATTTTCGTTGGGTATAGGTGCAGGTTCACTCATGTGTGAGCGCTTGTCTGCACGCGTTGTTCAATTAGGTCTGGTTCCACTCGGTGCTATCGGGCTATCTGTGTTTAGTATCGATTTATATGTTGCAGGTAGTCAGACTATGCCCGCCTCACTTAGTGCTGCCGAGTTAATGCTGGGCGAGCATTTCAGAATATTTGTCGATTGCCTGCTCATAGGTTTGTTTGGCGGCTTGTATGTAGTTCCTCTTTTCGCATTAATTCAGACGCGCGGCGAGCGATCGCATTTGTCACGCATCATCGGAGGCATGAATATCTTGAATGCTGTATTCATGGTGACAGCTGCGCTCATGGCCATGCTGTTGTTAAGCTTAGGTATGTCTGTGACAGATATTTTTGGGTTCACTGGCATTGTCAACGCCGTGCTGCTGATACTACTTTGCATCAAGCAGCCTGAATATCCGCAAGCCTTTGCTTCCTGGCTGTTGTCCCTGGTGAAGAAGCGCCCACTGGTAGAATGATGTTTTTGGCGCGGATTTATAGTTTAGGTGTGTAAATCTCGCGCACGTTGATTCCGCTATTTCTATCTCTAATATCTCATCATGTCCGGCAATACGATAGGCAAGCTTTTTTGCGTTACCACTTTTGGAGAATCTCACGGCCCAGCAATAGGTTGCGTGGTCGATGGATGCCCTCCGGGCTTGGCGCTTTCTGAAGCCGACATACAGCCTGAGCTTGATCGTCGCAAACCAGGTACCTCGCGCCATGTTACTCAGCGTAAGGAATCCGATACGGTCGAGATACTCTCCGGCGTGTATGAGGGCAAGACGACCGGCACTCCCATCGCGCTACTCATCCGCAATGAAGATCAGCGTAGCCAAGATTACGGCAACATTGTTGATCGCTTTCGGCCCGGTCATGCGGATTACACTTACTGGCATAAATACGGCATTCGTGATCCACGCGGCGGTGGTCGTTCTTCTGCACGTTTAACTGCTCCCGTAGTAGGTGCCGCTGCGATCGCAAAAAAATGGCTGCAGCAACAGTACGGAACGACTTTTCGTGGTCACATGAGCCAGTTAGGTGATATAGCCATTCCATTCAAATCATGGGATCACGTGCGCGAGAATCCTTTTTTTGCTGCCAATGCCGATATCATTCCCGAACTTGAGGCCTACATGGATGCCTTGCGCAAAGCAGGCGATTCCTGCGGTGCGCGCATAGATGTGACCGCGCAGCATGTTCCAGCCGGATGGGGTGAGCCGCTATTTGACAAGCTCGATGCCGATATTGCCTACGCCATGATGGGTATCAATGCCGTCAAGGGAGTGGAGATTGGGGCAGGCTTTCGCTCAGTTGCACACAAAGGCAGCGAACATGGTGATGAAATTACACCGGATGGTTTCATAGGTAACAACGCTGGCGGTGTCTTGGGTGGTATTTCATCCGGTCAGGACATTACCGTGTCTATGGCCATCAAACCTACATCAAGCATACGCACCCCTCGTAAATCCATCGATCGAGATGGCAACCCCGTTATGGTTGAAACCTTTGGTCGGCATGACCCGTGCGTAGGTATTCGTGCCACACCCATTGCAGAAGCAATGCTTGCGCTCGTACTGATGGACCATGCATTGCGGCATAGAGCACAGTGCGGTGATGTGAAGTCGGAGTAGTGTCAGCCGCATCACGACCTGCGCAGTCTCTCAATTTTGCGCTATTTTTCTTTGCGTACTATGGCTACGTTGGCGTTTTTTCGCCCTACGCCAGCTTATATTTTGCGGATCGGGGATTGTCGGCGACGCAAATAGGCATCTTGATGTCATTGATGCAGGTCATGCGTATTTTTGGTCCTAATGTATGGGGCTGGGTGGCCGATCAATCCAATCGGCGGGTATTGGTTCTGCGCTTAACGTCGGTTGCAGCTGCGCTTAGTTTTTGTGGCATGTTTTTTGGCCAGAGCTTTGTCTTTTTCTTTACCCTGATGGTTACGGTGAATTTGTTTACCAGTGCCCAGGGGCCCATCTCAGAAGCCTTAATGCTGTCCTCTATGCGCGGTGATTTGACCCACTATGGTCGCGTGCGTTTATGGGGGTCAGTGGGCTTTATTGTATCGGTCACACTCTCCGGTTACTTGCTCGATTGGCAGGGTATACAACTGATGCCCTGGATAGCTCTGCTGCTGCTGGTGATGGTCACGAGCGTGACTTTCAGTATGAAAGAAGAGCAGGTCGCGCATCATGCGCATCAATCGACGTCTGTGCGGCAGCTACTAGCGCGTAAATCGGTGCTGTCTTTTTTTGCATCGACGTTTTTAATGATCGCTGCTCATTCATCGCTGTATGTCTATTACTCTTTGTACCTTTCCGATATCGGTTACAGCAAGACTGTTATAGGCCTTATGTGGTCGCTAGGTGTGATTGCTGAAATTCTTTTCTTTTTTTATCAGGCGCCTTTGTTTAGACGCTTTGGTGTACGCAAACTGATGCTGCTAAGTTTAGCTATCGCAGTTCTTCGTTTTCTGATGATAGGTTGGGGTGCAGAATCGCTGTGGATACTTTTGTTGGCACAAGTACTGCATGCAGCAACGTTTGGCGTTCATCATTCAGCCTCTGTCGCTACGTTGCAGCGCTGGTTTGCCGGCCCTTTGCAGGCAAGGGGTCAAGCCTTGTATATCAGTATTTCTTATGGTCTTGGCGGCACCCTGGGTGGCTTGCTGCTGTCAGCTTGCTGGGATACATTTGGTGCCCAAGTGGTCTACTTACTGGCAGCGGTGATGTCTTTGTTAGCTTTTGTCGCTGCCAAGCTCAGCTACCGGTGGCAAGATAACGAGATAAATGCCTAGGTAAAGCACACAGGCACTTACATGGATTTATCGGAAATTTTTATGCAAACCCAACACATTATTTCAAGCTGTCGCAAGGTGTTTATTGTCGGGGTGATGATGGTCCCACTGACAGCATGTCAGACAGTCAAAACGACCCAGGCGGGTGCAGTCGGTGTCGATCGCCAGCAGCGTATGTCGGTGTCGGCACAAGCTATAGAAAAAAGTGCAAACAAACAGTATGCGCAATTAATGGCCGAGGCCGCTAAAAAAGATAAGCTCAATGCAGATACAGCGCAGTACGCGCGAGTAAAAACCATCGCAGACAAATTAATTAAACAAACCCCTGCATTTCGACCCGATGCCTTAAATTGGCAATGGGAAGTTAATGTACTGACCGCGGGTGAGGTCAATGCCTGGTGCATGCCAGGTGGAAAAATCGCTGTGTATTCAGGTTTGATAGAAAAACTCAACATCACCGATGACGAATTGGCGGCCGTCATGGGGCATGAAATTGCCCATGCTTTGCGCGAGCATTCGCGTGAGCGTGCATCCGAGCAAGCCATCGCTGACGTGGGGATCACTATACTGGCCACTGTAGCGGGTTTAGGACAGCTGGGCCAGAGAGGCATGGAGTACGCCTATCAAGGATTATTGGGCCTGCCCAATTCACGCGAGCATGAAACCGAGGCTGACCGTATCGGTGTTGAGCTCGCTGCGCGCGCTGGGTACGATCCGCGGGCGGCGATTAATCTCTGGCAAAAAATGGGACAAATCGGTGGCAAAGAGCAGCCAAAATTTATGTCTACCCACCCACCACGCTCTGACCGCGTTAAAGACCTGACTCGTTATTCTGAAAAAGTGCTGCCCTTGTACGAGCAGGCCAAGGCACGCGGTTAAGAACTTTACTTACTAGGCTGCTTACGGTGTTGGCCGCAATTTGTACTTGGTCACGATGTCCCACCATAGCGCTTCCCGCCATGGCCCGAACGAGGTAGGTTCTACGATTCCGCGTTTAATTCTGGAGGGTTGCAGGCAAAAAGTCGTGTCCAAGAGCCAAGAAGCATGGGCCGGTATGGCATAATTTGGGGCTATTTACCCTCTACTGGTGCGCTTTTTGCGCAATCTCGTCATGGCCCAAACTCTCTACGACAAACTCTGGCAATCCCATGTGGTGCATACCTCCGAGGATGGAACGTCGATTCTTTACATCGACCGACACCTGATACATGAAGTCACCAGCCCACAAGCCTTTGAAGGTTTAAAGCTGGCGCAGCGTAAGCCCTGGCGCAATGCAGCCAACTTGGTGGTAGCCGACCACAATGTACCTACTACCCACCGCTCTGAAGGTATTTCTGATCCGATTTCACGTCTTCAGGTAGAAACGCTGGACGATAACGCCAAAGAATACGGCCTCACCTATTTCAATATGAACGACCGGCGTCAGGGCATCGTGCACGTGATCGGCCCAGAGCAGGGCGCGACCTTGCCCGGCATGACGGTGGTGTGCGGTGATTCGCACACCTCAACACACGGCGCTTTTGCGTGCCTGGCACACGGTATAGGTACCTCGGAAGTTGAACACGTCTTAGCCACACAGACATTGCTGGCAAAAAAATCCAAGGCCATGCTGGTGCAGGTCGACGGCAAGCTAGGCGCTGGTGTGACTGCCAAAGATATTGTGCTGGCCATCATAGGCAAAATAGGAACAGCCGGTGGTACAGGTTATGCGATTGAATTTGCGGGCTCTGCGATACGCGTGCTGTCTATGGAAGGTCGTATGACCGTTTGCAATATGGCGATTGAGGCAGGCGCACGCGCCGGCATGATCGCGGTGGACGACGTCACAATTGAGTATGTAAAGGGCAGACCGTTTTCACCGGTGGGCCCGCACTGGGATCAGGCAGTCGCCTACTGGCGCACGCTGCATACCGATAAAGATGCAAAATTTGATGCAGTCGTCACCATCGATGCGGCCACCATACAACCGCAAGTCACCTGGGGCACATCACCTGAAATGGTGTTGCCGATTGATGCGCGCGTACCGGACCCCGACAAAGAAAAAGATCCAGCGCGTCGTGATGCAATCGAAAAAGCCTTGGTCTATATGGGCTTAAAGCCCAACACACCGATTACGGATATTCGTATCGACAAAGTGTTCATTGGTTCATGCACTAATTCGCGTATAGAAGATTTGCGTGCGGCCGCAGCCGTAGTGCGCGGTAAACAGCGTGCATCGAACGTGAGTCTGGCCATGGTAGTGCCCGGATCAGGTCTAGTAAAAGAGCAAGCCGAACGCGAAGGTCTGGATAAAATTTTTCGTGACGCCGGTTTTGAATGGCGGGAGCCGGGTTGCTCCATGTGTCTGGCGATGAATGCAGATCGTTTGGAGCCAGGTGAGCGTTGTGCTTCAACGTCCAATCGTAATTTCGAAGGACGTCAGGGTGCAGGTGGGCGTACCCATCTGGTTAGCCCGGCAATGGCTGCCGCTGCTGGCATTGCAGGACACTTTGTTGATATTCGCGCACTGTAAGGGAGATAAACATCATGAAAAAAATACACATTATGTTGGCGATAATTTTTTTCGCTCTGACTGGCTGCAATACGATGCACGGCATCGGCAAGGATGTTGAAAAGCTAGGTGAAAAAGTTCAAGACGCGAGTAAGAAATAACATCATGAATAAATTCACTCTCCTTGATGGATTAGTTGCGCCGCTGGATCGTGCCAACGTGGATACCGATGCCATCATTCCTAAGCAATTTCTTAAATCAATTAAACGAACAGGGTTTGGTCCGAATCTGTTTGATGAGTGGCGCTACTTAGACCACGGCGAACCCGGCGTGGATAACAGCAAGCGTCCGCTTAATCCTGACTTTGTGTTGAACCAAGCACGTTATCAGGGCGCATCGATACTTTTAGCCCGTAAAAATTTCGGTTGCGGCTCTTCACGTGAGCATGCGCCGTGGGCTTTAGATCAATTTGGCTTTCGTGCCGTCATAGCCCCGAGCTTTGCCGATATTTTTTTCAATAACTGTTACAAAAATGGTTTGCTGCCGATAAAGCTGACAGAAGTTCAAGTCGATCAGTTATTCAATGAGGTCATCGCGTTCCCAGGTTTTCGACTCATAGTCGATCTGGAAAAGCAAACGGTATCCACATCGAACAGCAGTTCTGTATTCCATTTTGAAGTCGATGCATTCCGTAAGCATTGCTTACTCAATGGTTTGGATGACATAGGCCTTACATTAATGCATGCAGATGCTATCCATACATTTGAAGAGCGCCACATCCGAAGTTTTCCTTGGTTGGCAAATACGATTTAATCCATTAATTGACATCTCTCATGAAAATCGCAATCTTGCCGGGTGACGGCATAGGTACAGAAATTGTTGCTCAGGCAGTGAACGTATTGAATGCTTTGGGCCAAAAATTTGAAATGGAAACCGCACCTGTAGGTGGTGCAGGTTACGAGGCTCATGGCCATCCGCTACCCGATGGCACATTAAAGCTTGCGAAAGAAGCTGACGCTATTTTATTTGGTGCTGTGGGCGATTGGAAATACGATACGCTCGAGCGTTCGCTGCGCCCAGAACAGGCGATTTTAGGTCTGCGTAAACACCTGACCTTGTTTGCTAATTTTCGCCCAGCGATTCTTTATCCTGAATTGGTCGGCGCATCCACACTCAAGCCCGAAGTCGTGTCGGGTCTGGATATATTGATCATTCGTGAATTGAACGGGGATATTTATTTTGGTCAGCCGCGCGGCATGCGTGAAGCACCGGATGGCCCGTTCAAAGGTGCGCGCGAAGGTTTTGACACCATGCGCTATGCGGAACCCGAAATTCGTCGCATCGCTCATGTGGCGTTCAAAGCAGCACAAAAACGCGGCAAGCGTTTAACCAGTGTTGATAAAGCCAACGTGCTTGAGACCTTCCAGTTCTGGAAAGATATCGTCACCGACGTGCACAAAGAGTATCCCGACATCGAGCTCGATCATATGTACGTAGATAACGCCGCCATGCAGTTAGTGCGTGCACCTAAAAAATTTGATGTCATCGTCACGGGCAATATGTTTGGCGACATACTTTCTGATGCCGCTGCGATGTTGACCGGCTCGATAGGCATGTTGCCTTCCGCATCGCTGGACGCCAACAGCAAGGGTTTGTATGAACCTTCACACGGTTCTGCTCCTGATATCGCTGGTAAGGGTGTAGCCAATCCGTTGGCAACGATTTTGTCTGCTGCCATGATGTTGCGTTTTTCATTAAATTTACCTGCCGAAGCCGACCGCATAGAGAAGGCAGTTAAGCACGTGCTCGCCCAAGGTTTGCGCACCCCCGATATTTATGAGGCAGGTACCACCAAAGTAGGTACGGTTGAAATGGGTAGTGCGGTGGTTAAGGCATTGGCTTGATTTTCTAGGAACGTATATGAAACTCGTAGGATTAGTCGGCTGGCGTGGCATGGTGGGTTCGGTGCTGCTGCAGCGCATGCAGGAAGAAAATGATTTTGCTCACCTAGAGCCTGTATTTTTTTCCACCTCGAATGCTGGCGGTAAAGCGCCCGCTATTGCCAAGAACGAAACTGCATTAAAAGACGCCAACGATATAGACGCGCTTAAAAAATGCGACATTATCTTAACTTGCCAGGGTGGTGATTACACCAGCGACGTTTTCCCTAAACTACGTTCTGCTGGCTGGAATGGTTATTGGATAGATGCGGCCTCGACGTTGCGTATGAAAGATGACGCCATCATCGTGCTTGATCCGGTAAACATGGATGTGATCAAGCATGCACTGAAAGCAGGTACTAAAAACTACATCGGTGGTAACTGCACAGTGTCGTGCATGTTAATGGGTCTGGGTGGTTTGTTTGCGCATGATTTGGTTGATTGGATGACCTCCATGACCTATCAAGCAGCTTCAGGCGGCGGTGCCCAACACATGCGCGAATTGCTCACTCAGTTTGGCAGTATTAACGCCGAAGTAAAATCCTTGTTAGATGATCCAGCATCCGCCATCCTCGAAATTGATCGCAAAGTTTTGGCGCGTCAGCACTCTATGAGTGCTGACGAAATCAAACAATTCGGTGTTCCTTTAGGTGGCAACCTGATTCCCTGGATAGATAAAGATTTAGGCAATGGCCAGTCACGCGAAGAGTGGAAGGGGGGCGCAGAGACCAATAAAATTCTTGGTCGTGGCGCCTCATTTGGTAAAGATGCCAAAGCAGCGATTGCAGTGGATGGTCTGTGCGTGCGCATCGGTGCTATGCGTTGTCACTCGCAAGCGTTGACGATCAAACTAAAAAAAGACATACCGCTGGATGAAATCACCGACATCATCGCTAGCAATAATCCATGGGCAAAAGTTATTCCAAATACCCGCGAAGCGTCCATGCACGATCTAACGCCTGCGGCTACCACCGGTAGCTTAACTATTCCTGTGGGTCGTTTACGAAAAATGGAGATGGGTGGTGACTACTTATCTGCATTTACAGTAGGCGACCAATTGTTGTGGGGAGCTGCAGAGCCCTTGCGTCGCATGCTAAGACTACTTTTGGAAGCATAGATAGATACTGTCCTGGCTGCCAGCGCCGCTGTATGAGGTGAGGTCACATAAATCGTTGGGTAAAAACTCAATGTTGAATTGAGTAACGCGTCATGTTGATTACATCAGTGCTTACACAACAATAATTCATATAGAGTTGTCAAAGCACAACCTAACCCGCTTGTTTATCCTAAGTTGGACTACAGGCGGGTTTTTTTATGGCGCACCAGATTTAGTTAACTTGCGATACGCGATGGCCGGTGATAAGGTCTGCTGCGCTGGTTAATCTCAACTGTGAAAGTTTCTTTCACGCCGCATTTGTTCTCGTTATTTTCAGCCATGTTTTTCAGATTATTATTTTTCGCGATACTCGCTGTATTACCTCTGCAATCGCAGTCCCTTGGTATGGGTGAAGTAACCGTGCGGTCGGCTTTGGGGCAATTACTGGATGCCGACATCGATGTCACCATCTTGTCTGCTCAAGAAACAGAGTCTTTATCTGCTCGGATTGCCTCACCAGAAATGTTTGCCGAAGCTGGACTAGAGTACAGCGTATTGACCCGATCTTTGCGGTTAACAATAGAAAAAAAAGCAGATCAACCAGTAATTCATTTAAGTTCAGATAAGGCAATTACTGAACCCTATTTAATGGTGATGGTAGAAGTTAGCGCTGGTGGCAATCGCAGCGTGCGGCAGTATGCATTGCTACTCGACCCCGCACCCGTACAAAATGAGCTGCCAGCAAGCACGGTCGATACTGTTTTATCTAAGATATCTCCCGTAACTGCGCCAATAACTGAAGCGCCACCTCAAACAACGGTTACGAGCAAACGTCAACGTAAAACCACCGATTCAGAAAACCTTCCTGCATCGCCCGAACGTACTAACGCTACGCACTATGTTACATCTGGCGAGACACTGCACCAGATTGCAACCACCCTTCGACCCAAAGGTACAACGCTGGCTCAAGTGATGATCGCCATAGAGCAAGAAAATCCAGAAGCATTTAATGAAAACAATATTCATAAAATGAAGGCTGGGTCTATCTTAAAAATTCCAGAGGCAGAGCGCATAAAAGCTATAGATCCACAGTTAGCGCGTCAGAAACTGATATCGCAAACCAAAGAATTTAAAAAGGGATCTGCTCCAGAAAAAAATACAGCCTTAGCTTCGAACAAAAAAATAGACGCAGCTGATAGTAAACCAGCTATCCGTAGCCACAGTGGTCATATACGCGAGCAAACGATAGAAAAACTGCTGCCAGAACCGCCAAAAGATCAGCTCAAGCTTAGCCCGCCGAATTCATCAGATACACAAAATAAATCATTAGGGATTAGCGCGCTCGACACATTGGCGAATGAAAAATCGCTCGCTGACTCTACACAACGGATTGCTGAATTAGAAAAAAATATACGCGAACTACAAGATCAGTTAGCACTGCGTAACCCACCATCTTCAGTACCACAGCAGCAAGACCCTGCTGAGCAGTCTGCACAGCAACCTGATGCTAAGTCAACGCAAGTAAGCCCGACAGGTAGCCCCACTGCGCAAACCAAGATGGCATTCAACAGGCCAACGACAGTGACACCTGTGAAAAATGAGTATGTGTATGAAATAGAAAAATTAATAGGTGTTGACGATTTTTTTAACCAGTGGGACAGCGAAATACTCACTGTCATCGGTATAGCAGGTGCCGCATCTCTCGCAGGATTATTATTGTTTATTCGAATCAGGCGGCGTAAACGCCTGCGTTCTGCACCATCAGTTCGTCGTGAACCTGCTGCTGATGAAGCCTCTGTTTTTGGGCAGGCAGGTGGCCGCCATGTGGATACCAATCACAGTGCATTTCATTCGAATTTTGTACCATCGGTAAGCCAATTAGATACGAAAGAGATTGATCCGATTGCCGAAGCCGATGTGTACATTGCCTACGGTAGAGACGAGCAAGCAGAGGAAATACTTCTTGATGCGTTGAAAGCAAACCCTCAGCGATATGGGGTTCACGTTAAATTATTGGAGATTTATGCTGCCCGTAAAGATCAAAAAAAATTTGCACATCTGGCAGCCGAGTTACGTTTACTAACTCAGGGTCTTGGTCCGGAGTGGCGGCAAGCAGCGCAATTGGGGCAGAAGCTGGATTCGGGCAATCCTTTGTATTCCAGCTCGGCATCGGCCCAGACAGTCAATGACTCATCCTCTGCCACTGTAACCACGCCGCAGTCTTACAATCAGTCGGTTAAATTTACTCCTAGCATCGTCAGGCAAGGGCCGACCGAGCATACTGATTTTGATTTTTCTTTGCGTCTGGATGGCAAGGTACAGCAGGGACAGCCTTCTTTAGGTTCAGTACACTTTTCTGGGTCTGATAGCCATGCCGAGGTTATTGACTTTACCCAGACGGGTGTAACGTCAAGTGTGGCAGCCACCCCCGCAGAGACAGTGGCCCTCAAAACAAAAATTGATCTCGCGCTGGCGTGTAATGAGATCGGCGATAGTACAGGTGCTCGCGACCTGTTATCAGAGGTCGCCTCATCGCATCATCCAGAACTGGCGGCGCGGGCAAAATCGCTGTTACAGCAACTCGCGTAAAATCCTGTTTTCAAAAGTTACCTGACTAAGCATCACGCTCTGGTTCCATATCATGAGCGATGCGCCCCTATCCGTGAAACGCATAGCTCTCGGCCTTCAATACGATGGCAGCTCATGGCAGGGCTGGCAAACTCAACCGCATGGCAAGACGGTGCAAGATGTGCTGGAAAATGCGCTAGCCAAATTTTGCCAACACTCCATACAAACAGTATGTGCAGGGCGCACTGACGCCGGGGTGCATGCTTTGGAGCAGGTGGTGCATTTCGACACCACGGCAGAACGAGAACTGTTTTCCTGGGTGCGTGGTGTGAATGCCTATTTGCCATCATCGATTGTGGTGCGATGGGCTAAGCAAGTTGAAGGTGGGAATGATGGGTTCCATGCGCGCTACTCAGCGACCGCGCGCACTTATCACTACCTTATTTATAACCACGCTATCCGCTCGCCTTTGTGGGAACAAAGAGCTGGATGGGTATTTCGCCCGCTGCAAGCCGAGTTGATGCAGCAAGCCGCCCAGGCACTGGTGGGTATGCATGATTTTTCGTCGTTTCGAGCGGCGCAATGTCAGGCTAAGTCTCCCATCAGAACCTTGCACCGCATACAGTTGCAAAGGCAAAATGATCTGATCCTCATTAGCCTGACTGCCAACGCTTTTTTACATCACATGGTGCGTAACATTGTGGGTTCCCTCATTCAGGTGGGGAATGGCAATCAGCCAGTTGCGTGGATAGCCGAGGTGCTGGCGAGCCGCCAGCGCGAACAAGCGGCGCCGACCTTTAGTCCGGATGGTTTGTATCTGTCCAAAGTCGACTACGATGTGCATTGGAGCTTGCCTGAGCCTCAGATTGAGTTGCCATTTTTTAAACATTCACTGTGATGACGCATAGAACACGAGTAAAGCTCTGTGGCCTGACCACTCCTCAAGACGTCAAGGCCGCCGCTTTGGCAGGTGCTGATGCAATCGGACTCGTCTTTTATCCGCCCTCGCCACGCCATGTAAATGCCCATCAGGCCGCAACCTTGCTTGCTGATTTGCCACCTTTTATTACCAGTGTGGGCTTGTTCGTCAATGCCAGCCTTGGTGAGGTCGAGCAGGTTTTGCGTCAAGTCCCGCTGTCTATGCTGCAGTTTCATGGCGATGAGGCTCCGGAGCAGTGCGCCGCGATTGCTGAGACGGTGGCGCGCCCCTTTTTACGGGCTTTCCGGATACGTCCCGAGACGACGGCCCAAGATTTGTTAGAATCACAGCGTTTATATAGTAATTGCAGTCCCTTATTTTCTGGGTTGTTGCTCGATACATGGAGCGACGCCTATGGTGGTACCGGAAAGGTTTTCAATTGGTCTCTCATTCCCGAAGAAATCGCGCATCAGGCCGTTTTGAGTGGTGGCTTGAACGTGCAAAATGTGACTGATGCCGTGCGCTCATTGCGCCCGCATGCGGTCGACGTCAGTTCCGGCATCGAAGCAAGCAAGGGCGTCAAGGACGCCGCGTTGATGCAAGCATTTGTACATGCTGTACGCGCTGGCGATAATCATTTAGAACACACTGATTAACTACAAACGTAAATTTTTTTGGCAAATGCGCAGGTGCTTACTACACGCACACTGTCACCATTAAATTTTCAAGCTAACAGTTTGTTCCCCAGCATTTCTAAGGAAAGACCATGGATCGCAATCCCGCACATCTCGGTAACTACAATTTGCCAGACGCCTCTGGCCATTTCGGCCCCTATGGTGGAAGCTTTGTTTCAGAAACGCTCACGCATGCGTTGGAAGAGCTGAAAAAGGTTTACGCTCATTATCAAAATGATCCTGAATTTTTGCGTGAGTTTCATCACGAACTAAAATACTTTGTAGGACGCCCTAGCCCTATTTATCATGCACGACGTTGGTCCTCTGAGGTGGGCGGTGCACAAATTTATTTTAAGCGTGAAGATTTAAATCACACAGGTGCACACAAAATCAACAACGTCATTGGTCAGGCATTGCTGGCCAAACGCATGGGTAAGCCCAGAGTCATCGCTGAAACAGGTGCAGGCCAACATGGCGTTGCAACAGCAACTATTTGTGCGCGTTTTGGTTTGGAGTGCGTGGTGTACATGGGTAGCGAAGACGTTAAACGTCAGGTTCAAAACGTCTATCGTATGCAGCTACTGGGTGCGACCGTTGTGCCTGTGG
>Ga0315909_10005455_pt1 | contig 14604 bp, 9 predicted proteins | sample LakEriMetagenome_11_FD_203527 | JGI IMG/M metagenome (GOLD analysis project Ga0315909, IMG submission 203527) | Freshwater fungal communities from buoy surface, Lake Erie, Ohio, United States - Buoy 2 MA125 | ecosystem: Environmental > Aquatic > Freshwater > Lake | place: USA: Lake Erie, Ohio...
TGAGTGTGCGGATGCGTTCGTTGACGATGGTGCCGTCGTGGGTGACGAGGCAGTCGCGGAGGATTTCATTCGCGGGATCGAGGCGGAATGTCTTCGCGGTGCGATCCCAGAAATGATCCACGAGGTTCGCGAGGTTACTCGAATACATCGCACTCGCTGCGCGCGGAACACGACCCGCGAGATTTCGCCAGCCGATGATTTTCACGCCGTTCACCACGATGTCTTCATCGGGTATCGAGCACTCGACGTTACCGCCGCTCTCCACGGCCATATCCACGACGATGGTTCCGGGCTTCATTTTTTCGAGCATTGCCTTCGTGACGATCACGGGAGCCTTCCGGCCAAAAACCTGCGCGGTCGTGATGACGAGGTCCGCCTGCGCGCAACGCTGCTCCATGACCTCGCGCTGCTTGGCGAGTTGCTCGGGGGTGAGTTCCTTCGCGTAGCCCTGCGCGGTCTGTCCGATTTCGCCGAGGCCCACCTTCACGAATTTCCCGCCGAGCGACTTCACCTGCTCCTCGACGCCGGGCCGCGTGTCGAACGCCTCGACAACCGCGCCGAGCCGCTTCGCCGTCGCGATGGCCTGAAGCCCTGCGACGCCGACTCCGATAATGAAGACCTTCGCCGGCGGAATCGTCCCCGCAGGCGTCATCATCATCGGAAAAATGCGGTCGAGCCGGTTCGCACCCAGCAGCACGGCGACATAGCCCGCGAGGCTCGCCTGCGAACTGAGAGCGTCCATCTTCTGTGCGATTGTGGAGCGCGGAATCATCTCCATGCAGATCGCGCTCACCCCCCTCGCCGCGAGCGCGCGCACGGGCTCCACGTCGGTGAACGGATCGAGAAAGCTCACGTGGATGCAGGCGCGTTTCAGCGCGGCGATGTCCGCCGACGGCGGCTTGCGCAGCCGGAGAACGATGTCCGCGGATGCGAGCGCCGCCCGGCGGTCCGCGACGATCTCAGCGCCCGCGTCGCGATATTCCGGGTCGGAAAAATTCACGCTCGCGCCGATGCCCGCCTCCACCGCGACCTGCGCGCCGAGGGCCGTGAGCTTCGTCACACTGGCCGGGACAATCGCCACGCGGCGCTCGGAGGACTCGGTTTCAGTCGGGGAAAAGATCCGCATCGGGCGTTTTCAATGCACCATGATGCCATCGCGCGGGAATCAAAAAGTATGACTGCTCGAAAACCACCCAAGGCTCCCGTCACCCACCCCGGCGGTTGCAAACCGCCGCTCCTTGCGCGCACCGCCCGCGCATCCGCTCAATCGTCCCCGCTACATCGGGCCGAATGCCACGCTGTCGTCGTCGAACCGCGCGATGTTCCGATCCGGATCCATCGGCTCCTCGGCCACATCGAACTCGTCCTGACTGATGTTCAGATCGCCGGTGAAGACTCCGCCCTTCTCCACGGTAATCGCCCGCGCGTACACGGTACCCTCGAGCCAGCCGGTCTTGCCGACGATCACCTTGTCCGCCACCACGCGCGCGCGCGCCTTGCCGTTCACTTCGAAAGTTTTCGTCCGCACGAGCCGCGCGAATTCCACATCGCCGCCCTTCTCCACGAGCATGTGCGGCGCATCGAGCATCCCGGTGAGCCGGCTCTTAAACTTCAGCCGCGCCGTCCCCGTGCACACGATGCACCCGCGCAGGCTGCCTTCGATCAACGCCGAACCGCACATGAGTCGCGTGCTCGTCACATCGCCCTTCGCCGCGACATGCACCTCCCCCGCTGTCTGCACGCTGCGTCCGAACGGGCTCGTGATTTTGAAATCCCGCAGATCCATGTATGCCCCGCAGCCGGGGCACATCGTGCTCTGCGCAGACGTGCTCAGCACCTGCTTGTGCGCGCAGGAAAAGCAGCACACCTCGCGCTCCTTCTCCCCAAGCACCATCCGCGTCAGCTTTGAAAAAAGCGACGGCGCCTTCACGATGCTCTTCTCCCCCGCCAGCGCGCGCTCCAGCGAGTAGTACTCCTGACACTTCCGGCAAACCGTGCTCTTCGCGATCACAGACTCCTCCTGCGTGAACCCGCAATGCGGGCACACGGCGGACATCTTGTCGCTGTTCTTGCGTTCGTTCTTCGCCACGGCGGGATGCTCCGCCAAGGTCGCACGCACCGCATAGGCGGACAATCCACCTGTGCGGCGCGCGCGAAAAACCTTGGAGGGAAAACTGCGCTCCGACTAGCTGCCGGAACGGGCTGCTCCGCCGCGCACGATCTCCGGCTGCTTCATCGCCACCTTGTTCGGCGTCACCTCGGACTTGCCGACAAAAGTCGCGCCGTCCTCGATCACGAGGCGCGTCGCCTTCAGGTCGCCGTAGAGGCTCGCGCGCCCCTTCAGCTCGCAGCGATCCTCGACCGTGATGTTGCCATGCACCTTGCCATAGACAGTCACAGACTTCGTCTTGATCTCGCCCTTGATCTCCGAGTTTTCGCCGACGGTGAGGATGCCCGCGGAATTGATCTCGCCCTCGATCTTTCCGTCCACGGTGAGTTCGTTCAGGAACTTGATTGAGCCTTTGATTTCAACGTCGCTGCTCAGGAGGTTTTTCTGGTTGGTCGTGATGTCTGCCATGGTCTTGTTTGGAGTTGTGTGTTGGAATGGTTTGGCCGTCCGGCAACCCGGCGCGGGCCGGTCTTCAGTCGGAAAATTCAATTTTTCGTCCGAAACCGGGCGGCGAGTATGGGTGCGGGCAAATGAGTGTCAATCACCCTGCGAGTTCCTCCGCGGGGTACATCCAGATTTCGCTCAGAGTCGGGTGATAGTGCGGCGTTTCCGCGAGCTGTCGCGCCGTCGCGCGGAAGCGCATCGCCACGACGATCTCGTGGATGAGTTCCGCCGCGTGCGGGCCCACGCACGCGCCCCCGAGAATCTCGCCGCCGTCCGCAGCGGCGATCAGTTTCACAAACCCGTCAGTCTCGCCCATGCAGAGCGATTTGCCGTGATCGTTGAACGGATAGCTCGCCGCCCGGAATGCAACGCCCGCCTCGCGCAGTTCAGCCTCGCCTCGCCCGACGACTGCGATCTCCGGATCGGAAAACACCACGGACAGCTTCAGCCGGTAGTCGCTCTGCTCCATCGCCTCCGTGCCGCCTGAGATCAGCCGCGCGGCATTCCGCGCTGCAAGTTCGCCCTGCTGGATCGCGATGTGGACGATTTCATACGGTCCGGACACATCGCCCGCGGCGAAAATGTGCGGCTGGCCCGTCTGCTGCGTTGCGCCTGTCGAGGGGCGACCATTTTCGACGCGGATATCCGCAGCATCGAGCGCCAGTCCGCGGGTATTCGGCGAGCGTCCGAGCGCCTGCAAAACTCGCGACGCCTCGGCGATCACAGTCTTCCCGTCGTGCTCGAAAATGATGCGCTTCTTTCCGTCGGCATTTTCAGCACCGACCAGCCGCGTGCCCGTGAACACGCGCACACCGCGGTTGCGCAGCCCGTGCGCGAGCGCTGCGGCGAGATCGGGATCGGTGCCCTTCAGAAGCTGGCCGCCACGCTGGATCAGCGTCACTTCGCGTCCGAGGCCTGAATAGTAAGTTGCAAATTCCACCGCAGTCGCTCCACCGCCGAGAATGATCACCGAGGCCGGAACCTCCGCGCTGTCGAGTGCATCGTCCGTGCTCCAGCAGCCGATCTCCTTCAGCGCCACGAGCGGCGCTTCGCTCACGACCGATCCCGTCGCGAGCAGGAAAGTTTTTGCAGTGATCCGTCGCGTGCCACCGTCGCGCAGCGTCGCTTCGATCGTGTTCGCATCGAGAAATCGCGCCCAGCCCCGCACGAGTTCAAATTTCCCGCCCTGCAACTGCTCCTGCCGGTACGCTGCAAATTCACCGATGAGCCGACGTTTACGCTCAAGAATCTCCGGGCCGCGCACCTCCAGCCCGCTCGCGCGCAGCCCGAATTCCTCAGCGCGGCGCAGCGTGGAAAATCGCGACGCGGATTCGAGCAGCGTCTTGCTCGGCATGCAGCCGCGCAGGATGCACAGCCCGCCGAGCTCCTCCGCGCCGTCCACGACGCCGGTCTTCAACCCGAGTGCCGCCGCCGTGCGCGCCGCCGCGTAGCCCGCACTGCCGCCGCCGATGATCAGGAAGTCAAAGTCCGCGCTCATGGTTTTTCCCGTTCGACATAAAAGAGCCGCTGCATCTGCGTGAAGACAATTTGTATTCCTTGATTCCGTGGATCGCTCTCGTCCTTCGGCGTGATCTGTGTCACGAGGCCGAGTTCGTGCGGCTTCACCTCGCGCAGAAATGACGGCGCCTGCTTCGGATGGTAATTCAGGATTTCGCACATCGGCTCCTTCGGCGCGGCCACGCCCAGCACCTTCTCCGAATTCGTCACGCCGTGCAGCCGGTCGCGCTGTTCGATATCCGCCGAAGGATCCACGATCACCCAGCCCACACGCCGCCGCTGCAAAATCTCCGCCGCCTTCTCCGCATCCGCAGAGAGGAAAAAGCGCGCCGTGTCCACGATGCCCGGCAGGCTCTGATGGCTCGTGCCTGCGACTCCCGGCTGGCCCGACCAGTATGCGATCTGCGGTGAGTACCACCACGGCGAGATGAATCCCGAGCGCTCTCCGCCCTTCATCTTCAGCGCGATCGTCCGCAGCCGCGTCTGCCCGAGCTGATGCCACGCCTGATCCTCCTTCGCCTGATCGAAGATCGCCTCGTTCGCGCCTCCGCGGAGCCGTTCCTTCACCTCCGGCCACCACGATGACAGCATCGGCCACAGGCCGACAGCAAATGCGAGCCACGCAATCCGCACATCGCGAAATGCACGCAGTTGCCACGGCAGCGACACGGCAAAAGTGACCAGCAGAAAATATCCCCAGCGCCGCTGCCACGCAGTCAGCGCAAAGAGGATCACAAATCCGCCGAGCAGCACGAACGCGCAGCGGTCCTCCCGGCCCGCGAGGCACAGCAGCACGGGGGTCGCCAGCACGAGCAGGCCGAGCCATTGCCACAGCAGCGGCTCCGTCGGCTTCAGCGGGCGCAGTTCAAGGATCGTCGAGGACCAGCGTCCGAAATTTTCCCGCAGCTCCGCACCGGGAACGTCGATGCGCCAGCCGTCCACAAGCAGGCCGAGCAGGAAAAATCCAAACAGCGCAATCCATTCGCCGCGGCTGCCCACGCCGAGCAGCGTCTTCCGTTCGCGCAGGAGCCGGGCGGTAATCACCGGCACGAGCAGCACGAGCGGCTCGTAGAGCGACACCCAGAGCGCAAGCCCCCAAGCGGAACCTGCCGCGATACCCCAGGCGCGGTGCGATTTTTTTGCATCGTCCTCCGGACGGATGAGCCACAGCTCGCAGCCGAGCGCGACCGCGAGCAGAAACATGAGCAGCGACTGGTGATCCGGCCTCCCAAGCACCGCGCCATGCACCGCGACCGGGCTCAGTGCAAAAAGCAGCACCATCGCGCTGCGAAACCGCAACTGCATCGCACCCGCCCACCACCACAGCCACGCCGCGGTGAGCACGCCGAGCAGCGGCGAGATCAGCGCGCCGGCGACATCGAGCGTCTGCGCGTGGAAAGTATTTTTCCACTGCGGGTCGGTGATCTTGAAGGCGAGATCCACGGCGGGCTTCAGCCCGACGATCATCCAGTCGAGCAGCGCCGTCGTGTGCGGTGTGACGCCCTGCGGCCAGTTTTCGAAATCGTGATGCCGGATGATCCAGTGGCCCTCGTTGACCATCTTCGCGCGCGTCATGCGCGAGTAGCAGTCGCCATCCACGAAGAACACGCCGCCATCGTGGAAAATCTGCGGGCGGTTGTGGCACCGCGCGGCAAACGTGAGCACGAGCAACAGCAGCAGCACGAGGCGGCCTGTCCACTTTTTCCAAATTGGATTCACCCCTGCATTGATGCTCACTGCGCGTCCTTCACGCATCGGAAGCCGATCCACTCAGCGGAAAAGTCCGGCGCTTCCTTCCCTCGCACCGACACGCGGCACTCCTCCGCCGCACTCAGAAATGATCCGCCGCGCACGACGCGCTTCGACACGCCCGGCTCGGTAGGATCGCTGCCCGTCTCCGGCCCGCGCGGATTCTTGTGCGCGGCAAAATTCGGATCCGGTCGGAGCTGCGCGTAGTAGTCGTGCTGATACCAGTCCGCGCACCACTCGGCGGCATTGCCCGCGAGATCGTGCAGCCCCGATCCGGTTGCCGGAAAATGCGCGACCTGCGCGAGCCCCGCAAATCCATCGAGCGCGTCGTCCTTCAGCGGAAAATCTCCCTGCCACGAATTCGCGTGCCATTTTCCGCCCTCGGCGATCTCGCCGCCCCACGGATAGCGCGTGAGCAGCACGCCGCCGCGCGCCGCGCATTCCCATTCCGCCTCGGTCGGGAGCCGCTTGCGTGCCCACTTGCAGTATGCGAGCGCATCATCGTGGCTCACATGCACGACCGGAAATCTCTCCTTTCCTCCGATATCGCTGCCCTCCCCACGCGGCCTTCGCCAGCTCGCTCCCTCGACGAATGCGATCCACGTCCGCCGGTTCGCAGCCTTCGCATCCGGACCCCGCTTGAAGCACCACGAGCCCGCCTGCGCCTGTCCTTGCCGCTTGATCTCCGCCGTCGTGAGGTAGCCCGTCGCCTTCACGAACCGCGCAAATTCCGCATTCGTAACCTCGGCGCGATCCAACCAGAACGGGTTCACGCTCACGTTGTGTTTCGGCTGCTCGTCGCGCGCCCCGTCGTTCGCGCCCATCTCAAACGAGCCGCCCGCAACCCGCACCATGTCGCTTCCCGCGCGCTGATCGCGCGACTGCGTCTCGCGATCGCGCATGATGCGCTTTGCCTCCGGCACGAGCCAGGCGAGCACCATCGTGATCGCCGCCACGACGATCACGCCGAAGATGATCCCTGCCCGCCGCACCGCCCGCGCTGTGTCCGAGGCTTCGCTCACGGCAGATCCTTTACGCAGCGAAATCCCGTGTTCTGGAATTCCGTGTCCGGCGCGACCTTCATCCGCGTCGCAGGGCGGTAGGCACGGCAATAGTTGTCCGCGCACATCCACGAGCCGCCGCGCGTCACGCGCTCCGCTGTCGTCACATATTTCGTCGCCTCCACGAACACCTCGAACTGCGCATTCGTCACCGAGGTCTTGTCCATGAAAAACGGCCTCAGCGTGACCTCGTGCACTGGCTGCTCGTCGGACGCGCCGTCCTTGCTGCCCATGGAAAATTTTCCGCCCTTGATGAGCACCATGCCCTCGGGCGGCGCAGGATCGGCGGCATGCACGAGGCAAGTCGCGCCCATGAGAATTGCGGACAGCAGGGAGAATTTCATCGGCAGGAGAACTAGTCAGGAAAGCTGCGGGCCGCAACCTTCACCGCGCGCGAACGGAGCAGTTTCGGAAGCGAGAGCCTGTGCTCCCCGACAGTCGCCATCACACCGCGCACAGCACACGCGCGAGGATCGCCGCGGCTTCTCCGATCTCCTCCCGCTTCACGTTCAGCGCCGGCAGCCAGCGGATCGCGTGCGTACCGCTCGGGATCGTGAGCAGCCCGGCGTCGTGCAGTTTTTCCACGAGAAAAAGCGCGGGCGACTTTCCCTCGGAAAGTTTCGCGCGCTGCGCAAAGTCGGCAGCAAGCTCGATCCCGATCATCAGACCGAGGCCTCGCACTTCCGCAATCAGCGGCGACGGAATTGCACGCAGCACCGTGAGCGCGTGCGCGCCTAGCGCCGTCGCATTTGCGAGCATCCCCTCCTCCTCGATCACCGCGAGCACCTCGCTTGCGCCCGCGCACACGAGCGGCGTGCCGCCGAAAGTCGTCCCGTGCGTGCCGGGCCCGAGCAGGTCGCACAGCTTCTTCACCGTGCCGTCCTTCAGCTTCACCGCGCGCTCATTCACCCAGATCGCGCCGAGAGGGAATCCGCCCGCGATCCCTTTCGCCCAGCTCACGGCATCCGGCATCACGTCGGGTGCGATGGATGTCCATCCGCACCATTCGCCCGTGCGCCCGAGGCCGCACTGCACTTCGTCAAACATCAGCAGCAGATCCCGCTCGTCGCACAGTTCCCGCGCGGCGCGCAAAAATTCCGCGCTCGCGGGATGAACGCCGCTCTCACCCTGCACCGGCTCGATGAGCACCGCAACCGTGCCCGGCACGTCCACAGCCGATTGCAGCGCCGCGATGTCGTTGAACGGCACATGCCGGAACCCCTCGACCATCGGCTCAAATCCCTTCTTCACCTTCTCCTGCCCCGTCGCGGAAATCCCCGCGAGCGTCCGCCCGTGAAAGCTGCCGAGCATCGTCACGATCCCGAACCGATGCGTGTCCGATTGCACGACTTCCCCGACCGAGTGCTTCGGCGGCGGCGGCGCTCCGTCGTTGCCGTATTTCCGCGCAAGCTTGTACAGCGCCTCATTCGCCTCCGCGCCGGAGTTGCAGAAAAAAACTTTCCCGCCCGCGCCCACGAGCCGCGTGAGCCGCTGCGCAAGCAGCGCCTGCGGCCGCGTGTAGTACAAGTTTGAGGTGTGCACAAGTGTCGCCACCTGCTCCTGCAGCACACGCACCACGCGCGGATGCGCGTGCCCGATGCTCGTCACCGCAATGCCCGCGCCGAAATCGAGATACCGTTTTCCCTCCTCGTCCCACACCTCGCAGCCGCGCCCGCGCGCGAGGCGCAGGTCGAAGCGCCCGTAGGTCGGGATCACATGCCGGTCGTAGAGTTCGCGCGTGGATGTCTGGCTGTCGTGCATTTTGAAAAGGCGGCGAACATTGCGTCCCCGCGTACGGATGCGAGCGAAAAAGCAAACCTCGCGCGCGTCCGCAAAGATCTGCGCAGCAGTTGATGTGAAAGTATGCTCGTGTCTGAATGAAGGCGCGGCAGCGCCGATGGAGCGCGCCGCTCCGCGCGCGCTTCTTTTGGCTGCAAGCAAGCCTTCCAACACAGACCGAAACGCGCGCGGAGCGACGCGTTCCACCACGCCGCCCAGTCTCATGGCGGCTACACTTTGACTTAAATCTCCCCTGGCCCCGCTTGTGAAAGCGCGGGCTGATTCCGCTGCGCGAAAATGCAATGCGTGCCCGCGCTTTCACAAGCGCGGCTACGGACGCATCACGCAGCGCCGCCCGCTTCTTCGACCGCGGCGACTCCCTCGCTGTGCAGATCGCCGCTCTTGCCGAATGCCTCGGCGATACTCGGCACCGGCGTCGCATTTTCCGCGCCGAGAATGTCGCGCCCCTCATGCGCCTCGCTGCGCGCGCGGAATTTCACGCCGACGAGCTTCGACACGCCGTGCTCCTCCATCGTCACGCCGTAGAGTGCGTCGGCGCGCGCGATGGTGCGCTTGTTGTGGCTGATGACCACGAACTGCGACTGCTGCACGAAGCGGTCGAGAATCTTGATGAACCGGCTGATGTTCGATTCGTCGAGCGGCGCGTCCATTTCGTCGAGGACGCAAAACGGCGACGGCTTCACCATGTAGATCGAAAACAGCAGCGCGACGGCCGTCATCGTCTTCTCACCGCCCGAGAGCAGCGTGATGCTCTGGAGCTGCTTGCCCGGCGGCTTCGCGATGATCTCGATGCCGCTCTCCAGCGGGTCCTCCTCCATCGAGAGCACGAGGTTCGCCTGCCCGCCGCCGAAAAGCTCCTTGAACATCTCCTGGAAGTTCACGCGGATCTTTTCAAACGTGTCCGCAAACAGCGTCTTCGTCGTCGTGTTGATCTTGTTGATGACGTCCGTGAGCTCGTTCTTCGCGGCGATCGTGTCGCCGATCTGCTGTTCGAGGAAAGTGTGGCGCTGCTCGAGTTCCTCAAACTCCGCGATGGCGTCGAGATTCACCGGGCCCATGCTCGCGAGGCGCGTGTCGAGTTCGCGCACGATGGTCTCGATGCGCGCCCAGTCGAGATCCTCGGCCACCGGGACTTCGATGCTCCCACCTTCTTCGGATGGCTCGGGTGCCGCTTCGGTTGCGGGCTCGGGCTCGATTGCCTGTGGCGCGGAATCGTCTGACTGCACCTCAAACTTCCGCACGCGCTTGCCAATTTCGCGCACGCACGCGTTCAGCGCGTAGCTGTCGGGAGTGAACTCACGCAGGTCCACCTGATAGCGTTTCGAAATGTGATCGTGGATCGAGTTGGCTCGCAGCTCGAGCTGCGTCACGCGGACCTCCAGCGCGCCGCGCTGCTCCACGCAATGGCTCTGCTCGCGGCGCAAATCGCGGAGAGTCTCCGCGATTTCCTGCGCCGAGGCCGTGATGACGTGGCGCTCCTCCTGCAATGCCGCAACGGCCGCCTCAGCCTCACCGATGCTCCCACGGAGACACTCCATATTCGATTCGATCTCCGCATTCTCGGCCTGCAGCGCGGTGCCGCGCTCGTCGTAATTCCGAATGTCGTTGCGACGCTCCTGCATGAGCTGTTCGAGTTCCTCGATGCGCGCCTCCATCGGCTGCCGCTGATGATGGAGCAATGAATGCCGCTGCCGCTCCGTCGCCACCTTCACCTTCAGTTCATTCAGGTCGGAAACAATTTCATTCTCCTGAGCCCGCAGCGTCTCGATCGCCTGCTGCGCCTCGGCGCGCCGCGCGATGCAGCTTTCGAACTGATCCATCGAAGCCTTGATCTCACTCTCCAGCTCGGCGGTGCGCTGGTTCGCCTCGGCGAGTCGCGCGTCGGCGTTCTGCTTCTCGATGTCGAGCGACATCACCTTCTTCTCGCCCTCGCCACGCTCGCGTTCGAGGAGCTGCACCTGGTTGCGCAGCGTCGAGACCTGCACGGTGGCGTTCTCCTTTTCCAGCCGCGCCTCGTCAATCGCGTGGCGTGAATTTTCCACGGCGAGCGTCGCCGCGTCGAGGCGCACTTGCTGCGCCGCGAGCTGTTCGCGCACTGCTGCGATCTCCGTCTCCAGCGCGGCGATCTGGTTTCTCCGCGCGAGGATCGAATTATTCTCACCCGCAACCGCGCCGCCCTGCAAAATGCCATGCCCCGTGATCACCTCTCCGGTGAGCGTCACCACGGCCGAGCCGCGGATTTGCGGGAAGATGCGCAACGCCGTCGCCAGATCGGGCACGAGCACGGTGTGGTTCACCAGACGTTCCAGCAGCCGCGCCACTTCGGGCTGCGGCTTGATCTTGTTGATAAGCCAGTCAATCGCGCCCTCGGGGAGCTGCATCGTCTCGTTGCGGACATGCACGAAGACGCTGTCGAGATCGCGCAGGGCCAGCGACGCCTTGCCGAGCTTTTGGGCGGTGAGCGTCTTGATCACCGATTCGGCCACCATCGTGTCCTTCATCACGATCGTCTGGATTTGCGAGCCAAGCACCGCCTCGACCGCGGGAATGAATTCCGGCGCGACATCCATGCACTGCGCGAGCGCGCCGTGGATCGCGGGTTTGAAAAATTCCGCATTGTCTAGGCCGCGGAGCACGGCCTGGGTTCCCTCGCTCAGTCCCTCGCCGCCGTCGTTGAGCTGCTTCAGCACTTGCAGGCGCGACTCGCGATCCGCCAGCACACGCAGAGTCTCGCGCATTTCAATGTCCAGCTCACCGACCTTCGCCTGCGCGTCGCGGTGATGCACCTCGGCCCCGCTCAGTGCGGCGGTGCGCTCCTCGAGTTCGTGGAGCATGCGGCCCAGCTCGGCCTGCGTGCTGGCCAGTTCCTCGTTCGCGCGCGCAAACGCAAATTCAAGCTGGCCGATCTCGCCGGCGAGCGCGGCCAGGCGGGCCTCGGCTGCTTCGCGCTGCTGGAGCACGGAGCCGACCTGCGCACGCAGGCCGCCCAGCTTGCTCTCGGCACGGGCTGCTTCGTTATTCATCGCCGAGATCTGCGAATCCGCCTGCTGCCGCTGCGCGCTCATCCCGGAGGCCTGTGCCTGCACTTCCTCCATCCGGCGGAGTTCCGACGCGAGCAGCTCGGTGATCTGCTCCATCTCGCCATCCATGTCGCGGAGCTGCGTCTCGGCCACGCGGAATTTCTCCTCCGCCCCGGCGATGTCCACGCGATAACGCTCCATGAGGCTCGCAAATTCCGTCGCGCGCTCCGTGTTGAAACTCAGTCTGCTCTCGTGGTTCGCGATCCGCGCCCGCAGATCCTGCACTGTCTGCCGCGCGCTGTTGAGCCGCCCTTCCATTTCTTCCACCGCGGCGCGCTGCGCATTCGCCTCCTCTTCCTTCGCCGACACCGCGATCTCCGATTCGTAATGCCGCACCGACAGCGCCTCCAGCTCCGTCATGTTCGCAGCGCGCGAGCCGTCCAGTTCGTCGAACTGCCGCTTCGCCTGGTGCGTCTCCAGCGTCCGCAGATCCTCCAGCATTCCCTGGTAGCGCCGCGCCTTCGCAGCCTGCCGCTGCACGCTGCCGATCTGCCTCTTCACTTCCTTGATGATGTCCGCCAGCCGCACGAGATTCACCTCCGTCGCCTCCAGCTTGCGCAGCGCCTCCTTGCGCTGGCTCTTGTATTTCGTGATGCCCGCCGCCTCCTCGAAAATCGCCCGCCGATCCTCGGGCCGCGACGACAGGATCAGGTCAATCTTCCCCTGCTCCATGATCGAATACGCGCTGCGCCCGATGCCCGTATCCATGAACAGCGTGTGGATATCCTTCAGCCGGCACGGCGTCCCGTTCAGCAGGTACTCGCTGCCGCCCTCGCGGAAAACGCGCCGCGTGATCTTCACCTCATGCCAGTCCAGCCCGAGCTGCTCCTCGCATTCGCTGAAAGTCATCGAGACCTCCGCCATGCCGAGTGCGGGCCGCGAATCAGTGCCGGAGAAAATCACGTCCGTCATCTCGCCGCCACGCAGCGCCTTCGCCGACTGCTCGCCGAGCACCCAGCGGATCGAGTCCAGCACGTTCGACTTGCCGCACCCATTCGGCCCCACGACGCACGTCACGCCGGGGTCGAAATTGAGGACGGTCTTGGGAGCGAAGGACTTGAATCCGAAGATTTCGAGGCTTTTGAGATACATGATTTAGGGAGAGAGAGGCTGTGAGTGAAAATGGGCGCGGCCAGCGGTTCGCTTGCGGCAACTGGATTTGGACGCTTCGGATGACGGTTCGTTCGGTGCTTTTGCAGGCTGCTTTTGGGAGGAAAACCGTGCGAATGAAGCCGCCCCGGAAATCCCGTGCAAGCACAATTACGAGTGGTCACGCAAAACCCGGGCCACTGCATCTTGTGTAGAGTCTTCCACCGGGAAGCCGATCCAACGTAGCTGCCGACGGCAGGAGGCGGGCTGACTTTTAAGACTGAAAAATTCCGTGTGTCGAAAGACGGAAGACGCATCAAAATCGCGGCAGCAGCGAGCAAATAGATGTCCGAGCGCGTGGTGAGCGTGTCATTTTCCCCGCGCGCCTGCTCGGGCGACATGTATTTCGGAGTGCCGAGGATCGTCCCCTCCATCGTCATCGATCCGGTGTCGCTCGAATCGTTCGCCGCGCACACCCCGCTCCGTTCGGTCTCCTCGTAGATCGCGCCCTCCGCGGCGCGCGCCGGGACGAGGATCTTCGCCAGCCCCCAGTCCATCATGAGCACCTCGCCGTATTCGCCGAGCATGATGTTCTCCGGCTTCAGATCGCGGTGCAGCACCTTCTTGCTGTGCGCAAATGCGACGGCATCGCACACTTTTTGAAAAGCGGTGAGCAATGTCGCGGGCGGATACTGCTTCACCGCGGCGGCCTCGCCGTTCGCGAGCCGCTCGATCACGGCCTTCAGCGTTGCGCCCTTCACCAGCTTCATCGTGTAGAAGACCTGATCGTATTCATCCACGCTCAGCTCGTGGACCGGCACGATGTTCGGGTGCTCGAACTGCCCGGTGATCCGCGCCTCGTTGATGAACCGCTGAATCTCATCCTTCGATGCCGGCCCGAGCATCGTCTTCATCGCCACGCGCCGCACCAACGCCGCCTCCTTCGCATCGAGCACTTCGCCCATCCCACCCACGGCGACGATATTGCCGATGTCGTATTTCTTTTCCCGCAGCATCTCGGGCGGCAGCGCCTGCCCGACGAATGCCGTGGTCGGCGAAAGTGAAAGCTCCGACGCCTCCCGCGGCAGCCGCAGCTCGATCGTCGCCGCGCCGCACTGGACTTTCTGGTTCGGTCTCAGCCGTGTCCGCCCATGCACCGGCTTGCCGTTCACGCGCGTGCCGTTCGACGAACCGAGATCCTCGATGAACGCATTGTCGTAGTCGAGGATCAGCTTTACATGTTGCCGCGAGACCTGCCCCGCCTCGACGCACACGGCGCAGTCGAGGTTCCGCCCGATGACATAGTCGCCAGGCCTGAAAAGATAACCCGAATGCTCCGTTCCCCCCACGGTGACCAGGACTTCAGTCTGGGGTGCAGCCATGCCTGTCCAGTGTCAGGCCGCGATACGATGTTCAAGACTGATAAGCGTCGCATTTTGCATGAGCTGCAAATCGCGACGCTCATCCGTGGACGCGCCTACTTTTCCGTCATCGTGAACGCCCCGTCCCAATCCGCGGACGGCGGCGTCTCAGCGTAGAGATCGCAACGCGTCGCATACATCGCGCACAGCGGATCGTCCTTCAGCTCTTCGCCCAGCTTGCGGAAAACCTCCGCAGCCTCGCGGAACATCCGCGCATGATAGAGATCCACCGCACGGTGATATTCCGCCAGCCACACCGGCGCAGGCGCGGG
>Ga0315909_10005457_pt1 | contig 14600 bp, 23 predicted proteins | sample LakEriMetagenome_11_FD_203527 | JGI IMG/M metagenome (GOLD analysis project Ga0315909, IMG submission 203527) | Freshwater fungal communities from buoy surface, Lake Erie, Ohio, United States - Buoy 2 MA125 | ecosystem: Environmental > Aquatic > Freshwater > Lake | place: USA: Lake Erie, Ohio...
CGTTCACACGGTCAAGCTCTGCCTGTAAGACAGAGGTCAGTTCGTCTTTGTCGGTCATGCGCTCTCCTCGTTGAATTTTCTGAGCAGGCACTCGTAGTGGCGGTCACCCCACAGGTGGCATCCGGGTCCGTGTGTGCCGATGCGCTCTGAGCGGTCCTGTTCCCACGTCAGGGCTTTGTTCAGCCGTGCCACTTCGTCCATCAGTTGCTGGTTGAACGACACCAATCGGCGCAGTTCGGCGGCGGCAGGTTCGCCAAGCGTCCACATCTCAAGCTCATCAGCCAGTCGTTCGGCTTCGGTTTGTGTGCTCATACCCACACCTTCCAAAGAATAATCACCACGATGCTGCCCAGCGACCCTAGCACACAGCCCAGCGCGAACAGCACCCAGCCCTTCAAAGACCTGCGCCATGCCGATGGTGGGTACGGCTGTGCCGCGTGATGACGCTGGCCGATCTTGCCGGGGCTGATGCCGAAGTGGTCGAGTTCAAATTGTTCTCTTGCGTTCACGCTCCGTACTCCTGAACTGCGCCTTCAATCGACACTCTCCATGTGATGAAGTTGTGCTCCTTACTTTTCTCGGCCACCCACTCGCTGAACTCTTTGACCAGCTTGTCCGTGGGTATTGGGTAGAACGACGCCACCTTTGCGGTGAACACCAAGTCTTGTGTTACTGCGTGTACGCTGCTCATGATTAGCCTCCTGTTGCTTTGTCGATCGCCGCACGCGCTTTGTCAACCCAAGCCCAGTACTCTTCATCAGTCGCGGACATGCTTTGCGGCATAGTTTGAAGCGCATCCAAAAGATCAGGTGCGGCAGCAATCAGTCGGGCGTTTGCAGCCGCTTGTTCCATCGTTGACCGCTTGTCGCCTTTGACCTTTGCTATCGGCGCGTACCCGCCGGATGACCCCTCGTCCCGAATATCAAACTCATCTGACTTGATCGCGGCGCGCATCCTCCACGGACCCGGTGTGTGTTGTGCGTTCATTTCTTGTTCCTTTCACAGTATTGATTCATTGCTTGTTTGGCCCGTGGCTCACTGCCATCGAACCACCACCTTGTGCAAGTCTCTAGGGCTTGCGGGGACATGAGCGCTCTCTCCTGCCCCTCGACGTAGCCTTGTTCAAAGCCACGTGTAAACGCCATCCCGGTCAGCTCGTAGCCGATTACCACGGACAGCACCAGCCAGATTGCGGCGAGGTACTTCATGACTCAAGTGCAAACAGCACGACCAAAAAGATCACAATCGCAGGGGCTACCCACAGCATCACTTTGTCATCCCAATACATCTCAGGCTCTGCGTCTTGCTCAACCACAGGGCCGCCCGAGCCGAACGCATCTTGCAAGGTTCTTGGGTACACGTAGTCAGCGTTGGCGATATTTTGTTTAGGTACTTTGTACATGGTGCGCTCCTTTCAGGAAAACAACTTCTTGAGTTCTTCGTACACGGCACGGGCATCACGCACCGACAAGCCCTCGACCACGTGCTTGGGGTCAACGCCCACACGAAGCATCTTGATGGGTTGCGCGGCTTGCGCTTGCTCGAACTGCTCAACAGTAGGCACGGGCTTCTTCTTGGGTACCAACCTCTGCACAGTTTTCTCTTTGTTGGCTTTCTCTTTGTTGATAGAGAGACCTGCCAGACCTGCCTTGCTCTTAGCCTCACGCTCTTGCTTAACCTTCGCCATTGCTTCATCAAGCGTCATGGCTATGGGCCAGTACCGGTATGAGGACTTGTAGTCCGTGCCTTCGGGCGGCAGCTTCACACGCATGACCAAGCCTCGGTCGTACAACAACTTGAGCTGGCCACTGATGCTGTCGAACCAAGGGTAGCCCATGTCTCTGGCGCGCTTTTCTAACTGAGAGCACGTCACCTTGGGTGTCTCGACAAGCATCTTGTAGACGGCTCGAACTTGTGAGCCGCGCTCGGGGGATTGTGTGTTGTCTGTCTGTGCGAGGGTAAGGGTTTGTGGTGCTTGCACGATTGATTTCTCCTGTGTTTGATTGAGTGCTTGAGGTTGTGTATCTGGCTCGTCATCGAACCATTGCTTTGTTGCGCCAGTCATGGCGTTTTTGAGTGCGTGTTGCAGTGCGTTTTCCATTTCTAAAGCTCCTTGGGGTTAAAGAAAGAATGTCCAGTGTTAGACATTCTACACAAAAAGAAAGGGGCCGCAAGCCCCCCTCCAAACTTAGTTACTGATGGCGTCATAGAGCTCGCACATCACGGAGTCCACGTCCATACCTTGGTACAGCGAAGTCGCCGCACTCTCGATAAGCTCAGGCGTCAACTGTGAGATGTGCTGGTTGACGAAGTGCATGGCCTCAGCTGGGTCGTCAGGCAGGATAGCGTTGGCCATGATGCGGGCGAGGTTGGCTTTACTGCCCTGCTCTGCCTCGGTCAGCGCGTCAATGACCTCGTACATGTAGTCTTCGTCCGAGATGTACTTGGCCCACTCACTGTCGTCGTACTCTTTGTACTTGCCCCACGTACTGTCTTTGTCCCATGCGTGCTGCTTGCCGTGCGTCTTGTTGTCAGACCATGCGTGTCCGTAGTCTTTCCAATCAGCATACAAGTCAGGCTCAACAGCAGCCGGGTCACGCTCGGTGGGCAACTCGTCCCAGTCGAACGACAACACAGCGTCAGCCAACTCACGCAGGTGCAGGATGTCTTGGGCCTCGTCACTGCTGTGCTCGCACAGGTAACCGATGCTGATGTTGGTGCACTCAGGCACGACACGGATGAACTCGGCAGTGTCGGTGTACACGCCGCCATCGCATGGCATATACAACATACCGGCATCGTTGAGCTTGTCGCTGAGCGCTTGGGCAAACGCATCGGAGGAACACCGACCACCTGACTGATGCGTGATGATGTCGCTCGAACCCCTGCGGTCAAAGGCAATGGCTCGGTCGAACTGGCTGAGCAGCTCGGTGTTGTGCTTGCCCACGTGTGTGGCACCGATGCCGCCGCACTCCTCGCCAACAGTGAACAGGTAGTAGGCCCGCACCTCGTTGGTCATCAGGTGCATGAGCATAGCGATACCCGAGCCATCATCAGCGCCCAGCTGTGAGCCGTCAGCAAACCACACGGAGTCGGTCTTGCGTATGTGGTTGATGCCATCGTCACGGTGCACAGTGTCCACGTGTGCAGTGAACAGCGTTCGGTTGGTGGCGTGTGCTCGGTAGTCCACGTGCAGGTTACCCACCTCATCGAACGACCACGCAGCACCCTCGGGGATGCCCCGCAGGATGTATCCCAGCGCATTGCGCTCATTGAACCCATCATGCGGACGCTTCATGCTGAGCAGCTTGTCGAGCGTGGTCATGAGCATGGAGCCCTCGTACTTGCGAGCCAGCGTCACGTCAGCGGCTGAGAGCGCTCGCTCTTGCAGGGTTGTGCGTTTGAACACAGGCGCAGGGGTGGTCACTGTTTGCAGGACAGTAGGCGTGGTGATGTAGGTCTTGGCGCTCATGGCGTTGCCCTTCTTGGTTGATTTCTTGGTGGTCTTGTTTGTCTTGGTAGCGTAGCTCATTCTGTTTCTCCTTCTGTGATTTCAATCTGACCGATGTCAACGTACACGTCCTCGTCAAGGGCTGACTGCTTGATGGTCTTGCCGATGTCATCGGTGTGCCAGCGGTCGCCGTAGCAGTCCAGCACGGTGTCATCCATCAGCGCATACTCGCCTCGGTGCTCGCCGTGCTCAAGCTCGACGATGGTCTCGCCCACGTCATCCTCGTGGAAGTAGCAACCGCACATGGTGGTGCGCACATCATCAGCATCAAGGTACTCACCGCTGTGCTTGCTGGCGTCATCGAGGCGCAGCAGGTCGTCACCCACATCATCAACGTGCCAGTAGTTGCCGTCAATGTCACACACAGTGTTGTCGATGTGCGTGTAATCACCATCGTGGCATCCGTTGTCAAGGCACACGTAGTCCTCAGCTGAGCGTGAGCCGGGCACGATGGCATCGCCCTCGACTGTTGTCACCACCTCGTCGTTGTTGATGTACGCGCCACCATAGCGGCTGGCGCGGTCAACCCACGTGAAGTCGGACTCGATGCAGTCCTGACACACAGAGTAGTCGCCGTCAACACCGGTGCCGTGCAAGTCATCCTCGCTGACACGTGCACCGCAGTGCTCGCAGGTGCAGCTCTCGATGAACTCGGCTGTGCCGTTGGTCTCGCGCAACTGATACTCACCATCGCCTGAGATGCGCCAATGATGCCCGCCGTCAGCCGTGGACACCAAGTCAGCGTTGTACCTGTCGCCGTCAATGTAGGGTGCAAGCATATCGCCATTTCGCACCTCCTCGGTGTACAGCTTGGTGCCAGCAGGCCAAGAGTTGAAGTGCTCATACCCTTGGTCTTTGAGCCACGCTTGTAGCTTCTCGTCCGAGTGTGAGTAGCCCGTGTTGTTGGGGTTATCGTTGTCCGCCTTGAACGTACGCACGAAGCACTTGTGCTTGTCGGTCTCCAGCACCAAGGCACGACCGACAAACTGATCGCGTCCGTTGCGACGCACAGCCATGCGCCAACCATACTGCGGGTCATAGCATCGGTATGGGTGCTCACGTGTGCAGGCATCCTCCTCGTCCTCATCGTAGCTGTCCCAACGCATACATGAGCGAGGCCCAGTCTGCACCACCTTGATGTAGTCCTTGGCAGTGTCAGGCACAAACTCGCAGGTGTTGGACTGCTTGGCGTTGTAGGCATCGACCATCTCACGCAACACGTGGTCAGGCAAGTCGGCATGCGCCCAGCGCTCACGCACATACTTGTTGACGGATGTCACGACCTGTCGGTCATACTCACCGCCCTTCTCGTCACGTGTGTATGCGATGCGGGTAGGGTCAGACTCAGATACGTGAGGCCACTCAAGCACGACACGGTGCCAGTCGATAGGGCGAGCACGTGTGGTCATGAGGTCATACACAACGGGGTGTATGTAGAAACGGCACTGCAGGACATGGTGCCAAGTGCGGCTGTGGTTTAGCACAGTCATGAGGCAGTGCAGGTTGTAGTTTTGGATGGTATCCATGATGAAAATCTCCTGTTGATGTGCCGATGAAACCGCATCGGCTACGGATAGGGACACGTTGTCCCTGAATTACTTGGCGTCTTGCACAGTCCAGCCAGCGGCCACCATGACACGGCGCACACTGGGGTCAGGCGTATGCCCCTCACGGATAGACGCCACCTTGCGCATGCCATCCACGATGCGGACAATCAAGCCGGAGCGGGGGACTATCCAGATACCCCCATCGGCTACGCGTGCCAGTTGTTTGTTGTTCCACTGCACAGCGTTGGTCATGCCTTCTTCTGTGTCGAGGTCGTAGTTCATTTCTGTTTCTCCTTTGATGCGTTGACCATTGTGTTGACCACGACCATCAGTGCGGTCATGGCGGCGAGGCGGTCACGCTTGGGTAGCGTGTCAATCAGGCGGTAGGCAAAAGTCAATGCCTCGTCCACGTCAGTGCCTCGGTCACCGAACAGGTTGTTGCGGTATTGGTTCAGGTCTTTCATGCTGTTTCTCCCATCAGGTTGTTGCGCCATTCGTTGAGTTGGGTGAGCACGTTCTCACGTGAGCCCTTGAAGCCCATCATCTTGAGCGTGCTGTAAGCAGTCGGGCCTTTGCTTTTACTCATGCCCAGCATCTCCAGCTTCAACATCTGGCGCAGGGTTAAGAGGCGGGCTGCTTCTATCTGGTGTCCGGTCAACATAGTCATTTCATTTCTCCTTGGTTGCGTGATAGGTGGGCAAACTCAATCAGCTTGTCCTTGTCGGTCAGCAGTTCACTGCCGAACATGTAGCGTGTCAGCATCGCCTTGTCGTTGTGCGTTGTCCATGGGAAGTCTCGTGCCACATACAGCGCATTGCCAAAGTAACTACTGCCGTTGGCCGTGGCCTCCAGCTCATCCGCTATCTTCTTGTTGTCGTATCTCATTTGCTTTCTCCTTATCGGTTGGTCAACTTGATGCGGCGTGTGGTGGCCTTGATGCGGCCCCAGTCCAGCTCGTCCTGTGCTTGTGCTCTCTCAGCCTTACGCATGAACTCATCCGTGCGGCGGCTCATCTCTGCTCGCTCTGCGAACTCAGCACGCAGGGTGCGGAGCTTTGCGAGTTCTCTCTCTTTGATGTTTGACATGTATGTCATGACGATTCTCCAGTTGATGTGTCGGTGATTGGGAGCCGCACCGACTTCGGCTTTTTGTGGACAGGAACACGTGTTCCTGTCGTGTCACTCTGGTTGTGGGATGACGCTGTTACCCAGCGCCTCCCTTACTAAGGCAGGTGCCTTGAGCCTGTGTGTATGCTCGTAGGGCAGTTGGTTGAACCATATGTCCCGCAGGTCACCGACTGGCTCGGGCAGGTCGGACAGTAGCTCGATGAGTCTGCGTGGGGGTGGCGGCAGGTCGAAGTTGGCACGTGTCCTCATGTATGACCACACCTTCTCGCTCATGTGCTTATGTAGTACGCCCCTGTAACGCGTTACGAAAGCGAACAGGGCTGTATTCTCTCTGCCTGTGCGTTTGAGCAGACCCATCAGACTGCTGGCCCATTGGTAGTCCGTGTCCAAGACCTCGCGCACTGGCTTCCATGCCGCCTTGCGTTTGGCATGGTGGTGGTTCTTCATGTTGTCCGTGCTGGTCATGCTCCGCGCCTTGGCACGCTCCTCACGTAGCACGTCAGCCTCGTATTGGGTGATGACTCCGTAATACACGGCGTTGGCGATTTCTTTGAGGCTCATGGGGTTGAACGCTTTGCGGGGCTTGCGGCACTCGGCGCACATCGAGCGCTCTACCTCTACGGCATGGACACCATTGAACCCTTGCTTGCGTGCTTGCAGTCGGGTCAGGCGCTCTTTGAACATGGCGCTGGGTTTGCACTCGCCGCACTTGGGGCACAGCGTGAGCGGGTTCACGCCCTCGTCAGTCGGGTCGGGTATGAGCAGGGCGTAGTCGCCGTCAGGTTGGATTTTCATGGTGGCTCCGTGGTTGAGTGGACAGGAACACGTGTTCCTGCTGTGAATTGTAGTTTGACGTACTGAAAGTTTCAATACTTACTGCCGCTGTCCAGCAGATTACAAACTACTTGGCAGGTAGTCGGGCCAGCTGGAAGCCTCGCAGATACTGGGGTTGCGTGGTTTTGGGTCGTGTATCAATGAAGTTTGGCCGCAGAAACAAAGGAAGCCAAGCTACAAAGTTTTTCCCGCAAAAAGATGGCAAAACAAAAAGGGGTGTATATATATATCTTTTAATTAAATAAATTTATATATATAGAGCCACCTTTTTGGCAGGCGCTAGGTTTCATGCGGGTTGCAGATGACCGCTATGGTTGCCAGTTACGCTTGAAACTACTGGACAGCGCGGCAAGTACTGTATGGATGTGCAGTGGTCAGGCATAGGACAGCATGAGGGTGGCAGTCAAGGCCGCTATGTAGCCGAGGGCGTCGAAGCCTGAGAGGATGCCGAGGTTAGAACCAAGCACGACCAAGAGGATGCACAGGACGATGGATGCACGCAAGAGGGTTTGAATGATGTTGAACATGATGATTAGTCCTTGTAGATGTTGAGCCATGCCATAGCGTCTCGTTTGGTGTAGCACGTCCGCATGGTCTTGTCCCCGACACGCACGACCCATTCGATGAGCGGTGTTGTGCGGCTGTTGTAGGACTCTTTGCGGTAGAGCGATGCCCTACCAAGGGTTGTGATGAGTTGCATGGGTTCTCCGTTTGACAGGTTTTGAAACACCGCACAACCCAGACGCTCTGAGTCGTGCGGAAGAAAACAGGAACACGTGTTCCTGTCAGGCGAAAGCCGCCAAGACTTTGCGGCGCTGTGCTGGCGTGAGTTTCTCCATCGCCTTAATCATCTTGGCCACAGGGTCGGCGGGCTCGGTCTTGAACGATGCCTTGGGCGATGCCTTGGGCGCATCAATGGTGAAGTGAACCCGCACGTTGCGTTGCCATGACATCCGTGCGGCATTGTGGCGACCCTCGTAGGTGTATTTAGCGCCGGTGTAGAACTGCGCCTCGCCTTTGTCTGACCACGACAGCTTGCATTGATACTTTTCCGCATGGACAGCCGCAAGCTCGCCAAGCAGTTCAGGACATGGCTTGCCCTTGAGTTGCGTGACGGCTTCACGCAAGGCTTTGGCGTATTCGGAACCTGCCGTGAGGTAATCACGATAAGCGGTAATGACTTTGTTGAATCGAGACATGATGAAACTCCAATTAAAAAGAACAAACAAAAACAGGAACACGTGTTCCTGCTATCTAACCACCTCGATTAGATGACTCTATTATACCATACAGGGTTATTTGGTGGCTTTGCGGTTTTGCTATTTTGGCGTATTCGACACCCTACCCACCGGGGGGAACCCCTTTTGGGCGTGTGTGGTGGCGCTGTACAATAACACTGTTCCATAACCACCCCCACCATTTTTGTCTAATGCTGTCAAATCAACCAATTAAAAAACACCCCACCCCCTCCAATTAATTAACGCCTACCCCCACCTATATTATAAAAAATTCCAATTAACCTTGTCTAACAATGGACATGGCCAAATAAAAAAGAGGCCCCAGTCTTGCAACCGGGGCCAAACTCAAACAAGGAGAATAGCACTGCAACCCGCTTGCGCGGACTGCGGTGGTAGTATAGACTGTCTACATCGAGGTTGCCAACCTACGCAAATATGCTTGAACACCTTATCGTGGATGACCCCACGCAATTCACCCCCGCCGTGCAACAGCACGACGCCAAGATGCTTTTGCCTTTGGCAAAGGCAGACCCAGCCAGCATTGTCGATGCACAAGCGGCCACCAGCGCATTTCTGGAGGGCTTCGACGATGTAGACCCTGACGCGGCAGTAAGCGATGCCCAGCGCCAAGCAGCGCGAGAGGCGTTCACAGCCATGACGTCCGGCACCGATGTGCTCGACATACGCACCAAACTGACCCAGATCAAGGTACCGCAGGCGGTACAGCACTTGGTGGGCATGCTCAGCGCGTATGACTGGGAGTTCATGGAGCAAGCCAAGGAGCTGCGCGGCTACGCCGTCTCGCAGATTCTGGAGGAGACCAAGCACCCAGACGCAAAAATTCGTCTGAGGGCGCTTGACATGCTGGGCAAAGTCACCGAAGTGGCGCTGTTCACTGAGCGAATTGAGGTCAAGAAGACCGCGCTCTCTGACTCTGATCTGGACGCCAAGATCAAGGAAAAGCTCAACCGCTTCATGGGCGTGATTGACGCTGAGGACGTATCTGGAATGGATGAGCCCCTGCCTGCGGAGCCCGCTGACGGGGCTGAAGCCCCCGTAGACCCACCGGCCGACGCCGATGCGCGTTGAACAACTGACCTCCCTCTCCAAGCGGGAGCTCGAAGCCCTCCAGAAGGTGCTTCCGACCATGACCGTCAAAGAGAAGATGGACCTCTTTGAGATGCTCGAAGAGCGCGAAAAGCGCTTGTCCAACGTGCTTGGACGCTCGGACATGATTGAGTTTGCCAAGTACGTCTACCCCGGCTTCAAGGTGGGGGCTCATCACCGCAAACTGGCCAAAATCTTCACCGACGTGGTCGAGGGCAAGAAGAAGCGGGTGATCATCAACATCGCCCCTCGTATGGGTAAGTCCGAGTTCAGCTCCTACCTGTTCCCGGCCTACTTTATGGGGCGCTTCCCCGAGAAGAAGATCATCATGGGCACGCACACCGCGTCGCTCTCCGAGGACTTTGGCCGCCGGGTGAGGAACTTGATCGACACGGACGAGTACCGGCAGCTGTATCCGGGCACGTTGGTGGCCTCCGACCAGAAGGCGTCGGGCAAGTGGTCCACCCAGTCCGGTGGCCAGTACTACGCGGTGGGTGTGGGCGGTGCGCTGGCCGGCCGGGGTGCCGACCTCTTCGTGATTGACGACCCGCACTCGGAGCAGGACGTCAAAATTAACTCGCGTCTAGCATTTGACACGGCGTGGAATTGGTTCCAAACAGGCCCCCTGCAGCGTCTGATGCCGGGGGGCGCGATCATCGTGATCATGACCCGCTGGAGTCTCTTGGACCTGACCGGGCGGCTGCTTGACTTCCAGACCCGCAACCCCGAGGCCGACCGCTGGGACATCGTGGAGCTGCCGGCCATCCTGCACGAGGGTGAGGAGAACGAGAAGTCGCTCTGGCCCGAGCAGTGGCCACTGGACCAGCTCCAGTCCAAGAAGGCCAACATGGACCCCCGGTTCTGGAACGCGCAGTACATGCAGCAGCCCACATCGGACACCTCCGCGCTGGTCTCACGCAAGATGTGGCGTATCTGGGAGCGCGACGACCCGCCGTCGTGCGAGTACATCATCCAGAGCTGGGACACGGCCTTTGAGACCAAGAACAACTCCGACTACAGCGCCTGCACCACGTGGGGTGTCTTCTACAACGAGGAGGCTGGGGGCAAGCCCAACCTGATCCTGCTCGACGCGTTCAAGGCCCGCATGACGTTTCCGGAGTTGAAGGAGTGCGCCCTGAAGCATTGGAAGGAGTGGCAGCCAGATGCGTTCATCGTTGAAAAGAAGGCGGCTGGTGCACCGCTGATCCAAGAGCTGCGGGCTACGGGTATACCCGTACAAGAGTTCAGCCCCAGCCGGGGCAACGACAAGATGGTGCGTCTGAACGCGGTCGCTGACTTGTTTGCCTCCGGCACGGTGTGGGCACCCGACACCCGTTGGGCGCGGGAGGTGATCGAGGAGATCGCAGCCTTCCCCGTGGGAGAGCACGACGACTACGTGGACACCACCACACAGGCGCTCCTGCGCTATAGGCAGGGGGGCTTCATTGCGTTAGACTCCGACGAGCAAGAAGATTTGATGTACCGCATCCCACGGCGTGCGGCGTACTACTGAAAGGTTCTGACATGAGTATCGAAAAAGGTCTGTATGCCGCCCCCATGGGCATTGATGAAGCTGCAGAAGAGGAGTCCCCGATCGAGATTGAGATCGTGGACCCCGAGGAAGTCAACATCGGCATCGACGGGTTGGAGATCAGCTTGAAGCCCGGTGAGCCTTCGGCCGATGACTTCGAGTCCAACATCGCCGAGTTCATGGAAGAGCAGGACCTGCATGCGCTGGCCGAGACCTTGAGCGATGACGTCAAGAACGACAAGGACAGCCGCAAGGACTGGGAAGAGACGTACAAGGAAGGCTTGAAGCTGCTGGGCCTGAAGTACGAGGAGCGCACGGAGCCGTGGAACGGTGCCTGTGGCGTCTTCCACCCCATGATCACTGAAGCCGTTGTCAGGTTCCAGTCCGAGACCATCATGGAGACATTCCCGGCCAAAGGCCCGGTGATGACAAAAATTGTTGGCAAGCAGACAACGCAAAAGCAAGAAGCCGCCCGCCGCGTTGCCGAGGACATGAACTACCAGTTGACCGAGGTCATGGTTGAGTTCCGCCCTGAGCATGAGCGCATGCTCTGGAGCCTGCCGGCCACGGGTTCGGCGTTCAAGAAGGTCTACTACGATCCCAACTTGGGCCGCCAGACATCGGTGTTTGTGCCTGCCGAGGACGTGATCCTGCCTTACGGCGTGACGGACATCTTCACTTGCTACCGTGTGACCCACGTGATGCGCAAGACCGAGAACGAGATTCTCAAGCTGATGAACGCCGGGTTCTACCGTGAGGTGGAGTTGGGCGAGCCCAGCCGCAACATCGACGACATCCGCAAGGCCAAGGACGAAGAGACTGGCTTCAGCTCGATGAACGACGACCGTTACGAGCTCTTGGAGATTCAGGTTGACTTGGACCTCCCCGGCTTTGAGGACAAGGACAAAGACGGCGTGGAGACGGGCATTGGCCTGCCCTACATCGTGACGGTGCTGACCTCAACCAACGACGTGCTGGCCATCCGCCGCAACTGGTCCCCTGACGACAATCTGCGCTTGAAGCGTCAGCACTTCGTGCACTACCAGTACATCCCCGGTTTCGGCTCGTATGGCTTCGGTCTGTTCCACCTGATCGGCGGCTACGCCAAGAGCGCCACCAGCTTGATGCGTCAGCTGGTCGATGCAGGTACGCTGTCCAACCTGCCCGGTGGTTTGAAGACCCGTGGCCTGCGTATCAAGGGGGACGACACCCCGATCGCTCCGGGCGAGTTCCGCGACGTGGACGTGGGCTCGGGCAACATCCGCGACAACATCTTACCGCTGCCTTACAAAGAGCCTTCGCTGGTCCTGTCTGGCCTGATGGACAAGATCGTCGAGGAAGGTCGCCGCTTCGCGGCCTCGGCCGACAACAAGATTTCAGACATGTCGGCCAACGCCCCGGTTGGCACCACACTGGCTATTCTGGAGCGGACCCTCAAAGTGATGTCTGCTATTCAGGCCCGTGTGCACTTCTCGCTCAAGCAAGAGCTGAAGATGCTCGCCGCCATCATGCGCGACTACGCGGACGACGATTACGACTACGAGGTCGAAGACGCACAGCCGCACGCACGCAAGGCCGACTTCAGCCACGTGGAGATCATCCCCGTGAGCGACCCCAACGCGGCCACGCTGGCGCAGCGTGTGGTGCAGTACCAAGCGGTGATCCAGCTGGCGCAGATGTCGCCACAGATTTACAACTTGCCGCTCCTGCATCGCCAGATGCTCGACGTGCTGGGTATCAAGGATGCCAACAAGTTGGTTCCGATCGAGGACGACCAGAAGCCCACGGACCCCGTGCGCGAGAACATGGACCTGATCAACGGCAAGCCCGTCAAGGCGTTCTTGGAGCAGGACCACGAGGCACACATCTCTGTGCACATGGCCGCGATGCAGGACCCCAAGATGGCGCAGCTCATCGGCCAGAACCCCATGGCCCAGCAGATTCAGGCGGCAGCCATGGCTCACATCAACGAGCACATGGCCTTCGAGTACCGCAAACAGATCGAGCAGCAGCTCGGCACCCTGTTGCCCTCGGAGAAAGAGAACGAGAACATGGCCCCAGAAGTGGCGGCCAAGGTGGCTCAGATGGCAGCGCAAGCCGCCACCCGCCTGCTGCAGAAAAATCAAGCAGAAGCTGCTCAACAGCAAGCCCAACAGCAAGCACAAGACCCAGTCATCCAGATGCAGCAGCAAGAGCAAGCTCGCAAGGATGCCGAGACGCAGGCAAAAATCCAGCAGGGCGACAAGAAAATCGCCATCGAGGAGAAGCGTCTGGCTGTGGATGCCGCCAACAAGGCCGACCAGACCGAACTCGCCAAGCAGCGTTTGGCCGTCGAGGCACTTGACAAGGCCGACAAGACGGAGCTGGCCGAAGCTGCGGCCGTGGCCAATGCCATGCAACGTAGTACGAAAGGTAACCAATGATCCCTGAAACTGATGCGTTCATCCGTGTGCTGCGAGAAAAAATTCGCACGGACATGAACAACTACGCCGATGACGTTGCCACCGGCGCTTGTCAGGACTTTCCTGCGTACAAAGAACTGTGCGGTGTCATTCGAGGTCTGGCGATTGCTGAACGCCACATCTTGGACATCGTGCAAGCCGCCCGCAAAGCCAATGGCGACATGGACGACGACTTGAATTGACCTCAGCTCCCCGTTTGGTCAACGGGCCGCTCGTAGCACGGTTTGCTACGCCTCTGTGAAAGTGAAAAAATGAGTGAAACACTCGACTCTCCTGTGATCGAAACGGTTCAGATGCCTGACGAAGACGCATCTCCTGCCGAAAAAGCACGCATGCTACCGGACCCAACCGGCTGGCGCATCTTGTGTGCAATCCCCACCGCCAAGAACACGTTTGAGAACTCCAACATCCTCAAGGCCGATTCGGTCATGCGGGTGGAAGAGCAGACGACGGTCGTTCTGATGGTGCTCAAAGTTGGTCCCGAAGCGTACAGCGACAAGGAGAAATTCCCCTCCGGCCCGTGGTGCAAAGAAGGCGACTTTGTGATGGTGCGTGCGTATGCAGGTACCCGCTTCAAGATTTTCGGCAGTGAGTTCCGGTTGTTGAACGACGACCAGATCGACGCCGTTGTGCAAGACCCTCGCGGCATCATGCGCGTTTAAGGAGAGAACATGGACCCAGATAACTTCAAGTTCCCCGACGAAGTCGAGGACAAAAAACCCAATACGGGGGCCGACGAAGAAGACTTTGAAGTCGAGATCGTTGACGACACACCCCCTGCAGATCGCGGCCGACAGCCGCTGAACAAGAAGGTTGAGGACCCAACCGAAGACGAGCTCGAAGAGTACGGTGCTCGCTCCCAGCAGCGCATCAAAGAGCTGACCCACGCACGTCACGATGAGCGTCGGGCCAAGGAAGCCGCTGTTCGTGAGCGCGAAGAAGCCTTGCGCGTGGCCCAGCAGTTGATCGAAGAGAACAAAAAGCTGCGCGGATACGTCAACACCGGTACCGAGGCTTACGCCCAAACCATGACGAAGAACGCGGAGATGGAGCTTGACGCAGCTCGCCGTGAGTACAAGTCTGCACAGGAGGCGTACGACAACGACGCCATGATGGCCGCGCAGGAAAAGATGCTCGACGCGAAGTTAAAACTTGAAAGTGCAAAAAATTTCAAGCCAGTACCTTTACAAGAGCGTGAAAGTGCTGTACAAATCAACCCATCGCAACCCGCAGCCTCCAAGCC
>Ga0315909_10005460_pt1 | contig 14594 bp, 19 predicted proteins | sample LakEriMetagenome_11_FD_203527 | JGI IMG/M metagenome (GOLD analysis project Ga0315909, IMG submission 203527) | Freshwater fungal communities from buoy surface, Lake Erie, Ohio, United States - Buoy 2 MA125 | ecosystem: Environmental > Aquatic > Freshwater > Lake | place: USA: Lake Erie, Ohio...
AAGATATTGTCCAAGAAATGTACGTCCGCCTGTACAAGTACGTGGACGATGCCGAGAAAATAATGTACAACGAAACGGAGGTCAACACCTTCTTCGTGTACGTTACGCTCCGCAATATGTATACCTCCCTGATGAAAGCCAAATCAAGATTCGAGTTCGTAGACGTCTCTATTCTTGAAGATGAACTAATCTTTGAAGAGGCGAATGTAGAAGCAGAAATCGAACTACAAACCCTGTACGAGGAGATATGGGAGACTGCCGATGATTGGCATTGGTACGACAAAAAGATATTTCACCTATACCACAATACTGATATGAGCATTCGCACCCTTGCGGATGAAACCAAAATATCAGCACGTTCAATTTTCAATACCCTAAAAAATGCAAGAGAACGAATCCAAACCGACTGCAACGAAACCTACAAAGCGTGGCAGGAAGCCAAGCGGCTTGGGTGACACCATTGAGCAAATCACAACCGCCACAGGCATCAAAGCTGCGGTAGATTGGTTCAGCGAAGCAACAGGCGTGGACTGCGGATGCGATGCCCGCAAGGAGAAGCTCAACAAGTTGTTCCGCTACCGAAAGCCTGAATGCTTGACGCAAGTGGAGTACGAGTTTATTGGCAAGATGAAAGGCCGCAATGTCGTGACTGCATTTGAGCAGACCGAACTGAATAAAATCTACAACCGAGTATTCAACGACAACGTGCAGCCTACGAACTGCGGTTCTTGTATGCGTGGTCGCTTGCAGGAGTTAGAGGCACTATACAACGCCTACTGATGCTATATACCATCGACATCCCAAAGGATGTTTACAGGTCGTTAAACAAGAACGCCAAAATCAATCCATTCTTCGGCAAGGACATTGTTGGTGAGTGCGTCCGATTAATTTCTGACTACTACGAAACAACATCCGACCCAACTGATAAAGGATGGGAACAATACTACAAAGACGTACAGGGGTGGGATGGTCTATACATTGCTTATGATGCGCTGACGGAGCGTCTACCTGAACTTGATGAGATGACCATCAAGAGGTACATTTATCATCGTGTGCTTGGTCAGACGTGGAATGGGTTTGCAAAAGAGCTGATGGTCATTAACGACCTGAACTTGGCATTCCCTGAGGCGAACTTCAAGCGTACTTCGTTTGCGATAGACCACGACTACTGCATTGACGCAGAGATGTACCATCAGGACACGTTGATTCTTGGTGTGCAAATCAAGCCCGAATCGTATCTGATGATGAACACTCCGTATCAGCTCAAGGCGAAGGAGGGTCACCGAGCAAAAAACGAACAATACAAAGAACAGTTTGCACCCTACCTGTACGTCTACTACAATGAAGACGGCATCAAGGACAAGCCGCAGCTAATGAATCAAATCAACCTTTATTTACACTATGCCAATTCCCAAGCCCCAAGCAGATGAGAAGCAAAGCGACTACATTCAGAGATGTATGCAGGCCATCGCAAGCGAATACACCGACAAAGACCAAGCAGTAGCAGTTTGCTACACACAATGGAGAGAGGGCAAATAGCCCTCTTTTTTATTCAAAGTATATTCAGTTTGGTGCAAATGCTTGACTTTTAGGACTTGCCTATTGCAGGGTTAAATGGTCTACCTATATTTGAATATCATTTAAAACCAATCAGATGACACAAGAACAATTAGACTACATTGTCAAAAAGCAGCAAGAGCTTGCACGACTAAAGAGTTTGTATCAACGTCTTACGAAAGACCACTGCAATTACAATTCTGACAAATCGTATTTAGAGACACGCATTCGATTAGTCACTCGTTCTCTTATTGCTGAATTAGGGCTGCCCATAACATCTCAAGGGCTTCGTGCAGTATTAGATTTTTCATCAATTTAATAAAACCAATCACCGTGAAAAACACACTCACCTTCATCGCTCAATCCATCGCTTCTGCGGTAGTTGTATGGGCTTACCTATGGACTCTTCAAATCGTTGGGCTATGAATTTTGACTATCAAGATTTGAAGTTTTGGCTTGAAGACAAGGATGTTCTACCACAAGCTTATTGGGATGCCCTTGAGGACTACGACCCCGACAACCTGAACTCTGACCAAGTTCTTGCTAAATGGCTCGGCTATGACCACGTACAGGACTTCTACTCCTACGAGATGGACATCACCTACCACGAGGAGCAGTCGGATGTTGATGGCTACATTATGACCACCGCATACCCGACCTCATCTATCCACAACCCACCGCCCGCACTTGACTCGCAGATTTACTATGCGTACATAAATTGGGCAACAACCGTAGCATCAGAAGAATGAAAACAATCGCCCAACTACTCCGTGAGTTCGAGTCGTTTGACATCCCTGAATCAATACTCAAAGACATTGAGCTAATTGAAGAAGTCAACCTTCGCAAGGCATACCGAGACGCATTAGTGCGAGTTCAGTTTGAAGAATGGTACGAGTCTAACTTCTACACAATGGAATGGCACGACCAAACCTTTCACAAATAAACATTTTTGCTTATCTTTATCAAAACCAATCAGATGAAAACAATGAACTCCATATCGGGCGGACGAACGTCAGCCTACATCGCAGCGAACTACCCTGCGGATTATGACATCTTCTCTCTTGTAAGAATTGAAGACAAGAACTGTCTGTTCCCTGATGCCAAAATACGTCAACAGGTAGAAGACAAAATTCAAGCTCCATTCATTGGAACGGCAGAGGATGATGTCATTATATACACGATGCTTGACCTTGAGCAGTACATTGGTCGACCAATCACTTGGGTGACGGGCAAGACCTTTGATGAAACGGTAAGACGTGGCAAGGATGGCCGTGTTCAGCTTCCAAATGCTATGCGTAGGTTCTGCACGGTTGAGATGAAGATTCAACCTATGTTCGAGTTTTGGCGTGACAACATCGGTGAGATAGTAGAAACACGAATCGGCTTTCGTGCAAATGAGACAAGGCGAGCTGCTTCAATGATGGAGCGGACTGCGGCTGATGGTGGAGCTATGAAGTTCAAGACCATCGTTGGCAAGCACGAGAATGGAAATAACAAATGGGAATCAATACCTTATCAGATACCAAGATTCCCTTTGATTGAGGCAAACATCTATCGTGACCAAATTGAGGCTTATTGGAGCGACAAGCCCGTGCGATTCGCTTGGATGAACAACTGCGTTGGCTGCTTCCACAAAACACCCGCCTTGATTAAAAAGATGTGGGACAAGCATCCGAATAAACTTGAGTGGTTCAATGAGACTGAGAAGGTCGCAATGGAGTCATACAGGGGAAATCAATGGAATCAAGATGTGACCTATGAGCAAATCAAGAATTGGAACTCGCAATATGAGCTATTCGACTCGGACTTCAACGAATGCGACTCAGGCTATTGCGGCCTTTAATTTTGAATGTTATGATGCAAGATTGGCAACGAGAAATACTCTACACAGAAATGAAAATCATAGAACTACTTGACGGAAGCACTTGGGATATGGAGACAGTCCTTGCCAAGATGCAGGATGACTCCTTCTACTACGGCAACCTCTCAAAGAATGCCCTATCATCATCAGCCTGTAAGCTGCTGCTGACCTCACCAAAGACCTACCACTACGTCACCAAGTACGGCAGCGAAGACTCTGATGCCTTTGCCGTAGGTCGCTTGGTTCACCTGATGGCTCTTGAGCCGCATCGTGTTGAGGAGTACGAGGTGATTGAGGTGCAAAGCAAGAACGCAAAGGCGTGGCAAGAGGCGAAAGGAAAGCGCAACATCTGCACCCGTAAGGAGTACAACGAAGCCCAACGCATCGCAGATGCCTTGCTACGCAATGAGAACGTACTTGGGTTGATAACCGGCTGCGAGTTTGAAGTGCCAAAAATTGGTATGATTGGCGGTTTGCCGTTTCGGGCGAAGGCTGACATCTACGCTGAAGGTTTCTTGGCTGACTTGAAAACAACAACCGACCTAAGGGCATTCCCTTACTCGGCAAAGAAGTACGGCTACGATGTACAGGCGTTCATATACACCCGACTCTTTGGTGTACCCATTGACAAGTTCTACTTCATCGCTATTGATAAGGCGAGTCTTGACATCGGCATCTACGGCATCAGCCCTGAATTCGTAGAGGAGGGAGAACGCAAGACAATGGAGGCCATTGAACTCTACAAGCAGTTCTTCATCTTGGGTGAGGACTTGGACTCGTACACGATTGTTGGAACCCTTTAACACCAAAGAGAAATGAGAACTCCGCCCGCTTATGGCGCATTAGGTTTCAGCAAGCGGCAAGCTACCGCCCTGATTAACGGAGTCTTTTTATTTTACACGATATGAAAGCAACACTTGAATACAACCTACCCGATGAACAAGATGAGTTCGAGAAGGCCGTCAACGGAGGCAAGTACGCCTACGTCATTTGGCAGCTTGACCACTTCTTGAGAGCCAATACCAAGTATGCTCCTGATTCAATGTCCGATGAGGTTCACAAAGCCTACGAGGATACAAGAGACAAACTACATTCGCTATTAACCGAAAACGATTTATCGATATGAGAGACCAATTTATGAGGATTGCAATGGCTCGTCTACGCAAGACCTATCCCTTTAAACCCCAACGCAGGGCAGTTGCTGCTCGTATGTGGGTGGAACATCTTGAGCGTTACGCTATGCGTGATTGGGCAAGAAACGAAGAACTCAAAGTCAAGCAAGAGCAATGGGCTATGAATGAGGAGAAGATGAACAAACGAATGGACATCATCGGAACCAACGGCAACGAGGGGGAACACTATGAAGGTGTGTAATAAGTGTAAGGTCGAAAAGCCTTACAATGAATTTTCAAAAGATTCTACTCGAAAGGATGGAAAGCAATTGCATTGTAAAGAATGTCGTGCCGAAGCTCATAAGGTATACCGCAAATCAAAAAAGGATGAGTTTAGAAATAGGCACACTGAATATATGAAGCAACGCAGAGCTGAAGACCCTTTATTTAGATTGATTCACAATATGAGGTGTCGGGTCACATATTGTTGTAAATCAATTATTGCAAATAAAAAAGTAAGCCTTGCTAAATCTATTGGAATAACAAAATATGAATTCAAGTCCTACATTGAGTCAAAATTTCAAGATGGTATGACTTGGGATAATTATGGTGATTGGCACGTTGACCACATCAAACCGTTGTCAATGGCAAAAACTAAAGATGAAGTAATGGAATTAAATCATTATACGAATCTTCAACCCTTGTGGGCAATAGACAACATAAAGAAATCTAACAAGTATGAATAGACCCTTTGTTATTGCTTTTCACAAGCTCAATTCAGGCGTTGCCTATCACCGAGTGTTCGCCCCTCTGATTTGCCATCAGGAGGCGGACATTATGTTTATAGAGAAAATCACGGACGTTGAGCCTGATATGTGGGCAAAGGTCACGCACATCTTTGCAAGCCGTGCATTTCCTGTTGAGCCGTTTGAGGACTTCGTGAAGCTATGCCGCAAAGAGGGAATCAAACTAATCGTAGACCAAGATGATTGGTGGGTACTGCCACCAACTCACCCCTTGCGTGGGATGTATGCTGACAAGATGCGTGAGCGCATTGTACGCAGTATGAAAGCAGCAGATGAGGTATGGGTAACCAACAAGCACCTTGCCTCAAAGGTTAAGAAGTACAACAACAACATCCGAATCATCCCAAACGGAATCAGCGTACCAACTTGGCAGATAGAGCGAGAACCGAGTGACAAAGTAAGATTCGGCTACATCGGAGGCAACCACCATCAGATAGACGTAAGGGAATCAACAATTGACCTCGCAGGCTATGAAGCGTATGTTGCGGACGTAGACAACTACCCGCAGATGATGAACGCATCTACAACGCTTAAAACATTCCCACCGAACGCATACCATCGCCTCTACAACTTCTTTGACGTTAGCCTCGTGCCGCTTTCAACATCCGAGTTCGCAAAGTGCAAGTCGCACCTAAAGATGCTTGAAGCAGGATTCAGCAAATGCGCTCTTGTAGTGAGCAACACGCATCCCTATTCACCATACATCACAAAGGACAACTGTATAGCCATCAACCATCCCTCTGAATGGGCAGGAGCAATCAAGAGGCTAAATGACAACCCCAACCAAGTTCACGACCTTGCGGAATCGTTATATGAGTACGTGCAAGATTTTACAATGACCAAAATGAATGAACTCCGATGCTTTACATCGTAACCCCTTGCTCACGTCCTCAAAACCTCAAGAGGATAAAACAATACATCCCAAGCTATGCTACTTGGGTGGTGGTGATGGATGCTTCAACTGACTTCAAAGAATCAACAGGAGCAAACGTAACCTACTACTCAAAGCAAACGGGACATTGGGGACACCCACTACGCAACGAATTCCTTGACCTATACCAAGACCAATTCACGCAAGATGATTGGGTATACTTCTTGGATGATGACAACATCTTACATCCAAAGTTCCTTGAGGAGTGGAACAACCTCAACTCGCTTGACTCATCAATCGTAACTTGGGGACAAGAGGGGCGGCTCCGCCCTACCGACCAACCGAAGGTAGGCAACATTGACACTGCCTGCTTTATGTTCAAGCCATACCACTTGTCTACCTTGCGCTTTGAAATGACTTATGAGGCAGATGGTACCTTTGCACAGGTTGCAGCAAAGAAAGGCACCCTTATCTGCGTAGACCAATACCTTTGCTATTACAACGCACTCAAATGAAAACGACCTCACAAATAGACGGGTGGTTCAACCACCAAGCAGCATACGACTTTCTGCTAAACGCAATGCCCAAAGACGGGACCTTCGTTGAGTTGGGTGCTTGGCTCGGCAAGTCATCATCCTACCTATGCGACAAAGCAACAGGCCAAAACATAGTAATCGTAGACTCCTTCAAGGGTACGGCAGAATACTTGGACTCGTACTACAAGCTCGCAAAGACCAAAGACATCTACAACCTATTTGTAGAGAATATGGGTGACCGCAAGTACACCGCCATCAAAGCAACATCCAAAGCAGCAGCACGCAAGTTCAAGGCAGAGTCATTAGATGTGGTATTCATAGACCTTGACCATTCATACGAAGCCGTTAAAGAAGATATCAAGCTATGGCTACCCAAAGTAAAGAAGGGAGGCTACATAGCAGGAGACGATTATCACGAAAATTGGAAGGGAGTCATCCAAGCAGTAGATGAGCTACTCCCGCACGCTACGTTCATTGACGATTGTTGGATTTACCAAAAATGAAGAACCACACAAAGGTCTACTTGAATGCGATGGGCTACGATACAACAGACTTTATCCCCTGTGAGGTATGCCGAGCAACAGCCGTAGACATCCATCACATAGACTCAAGAGGGATGGGCGGAAGCAAAACTGCTGACACCATAGAAAACCTGATGGCCCTATGCCGTGAGTGCCACGTTGAATTCGGAGACAAGAAACATTACAAAGAGCTGCTTGTTGCAACACACGCTATGCGTATGAGTAATCTGTGAGGTTATTTAGAAAACATCCAAATAGAACTATGCCAAAAGGAAACCCCAACCTCGTAAAGGGAGGCCCAAGTCTAAACCCCGCAGGCAGACCCGCAGGCATCCCCAACAAAAGCACCAACAAGATTCGTGAGGCATTCCAAAACCTCATTGAAGCGAACCTTGAGAATATGACCACTTGGCTCACGCAAGTTGCGGCAGATGACCCGAAGGGTGCGCTTGACTTATTGAACAAGATGGCAGAGTACACGACACCAAAGCTCGCAAGAGTCGAGAACTCACACGAGGTCTCTGATGAGCTAACCCAAATCAAGGTAGAGATTGTCCGTTCTGCAAGTCAAGACAAGTGAGTTGTTTGAGCGCAACTATACTGCGCCCACTCGCATAGTCGTAAATCAAGGCGGTAGCCGTTCAGGTAAGACCTACTCGCTTTTGCAGATGCTCATCATTATGGCAATGCAAGAGAAGGGCAAGGTGTACTCCATTGTGCGTAAGTCGCTACCCTCACTCAAGATGACTGCGTACAGGGACTTCTTTGAAATCCTGCGCAACCTTGACCTCTACGATGAGTCCAAGCATAACAAGAGCGACTACACCTACACGCTCAATGGCAACCTCTTTGAGTTCATCAGCCTTGACCAACCGCAAAAGAAACGGGGAGCAAGACGTGACTACCTATTCTGCAACGAGGCAAACGAACTATCTTGGGAAGACTTCTTTCAGCTCTTGGTTCGTACCACAGGAAAGATATGGATTGACTACAACCCATCTGACGCATTTCATTGGATTTATGACCGATTGTTGACCCGTGATGATGTCACGTACATCCAATCAACATACAAGGACAACCCGTTCCTTGACAAATCCATCGTAGAGGAGATTGAACGTCTCGCAACAACCGATGAGGACTATTGGCGAATCTACGGCTTGGGTGAGCGTGGTATGAGCCGAGCAACCATCTTTCAGTTCGGAACGATGGACATACCAACAGATGCAACGCTCTTGGCCTACGGAATGGACTTTGGCTACACCAACGACCCTACCGCACTCGTAGCCGTGTACAAAGCAGGAGACAACCTATACCTTGATGAACTCATCTACCAAACGGGACTGACCAACCCCGACATTAGCAACCATTTCAAGAGCCTAAACCTTGACCGCAGGTCTGAGGTATTTGCTGATTCTGCCGAACCCAAATCTATTGAGGAGCTGCATCGTATGGGATGGAACGTGAAACCCACGCAGAAGGGCGCAGATAGCGTTATAGTGGGTATTGACGTGCTGAAGCGGCACAAGCTATTTGTAACCCCACGAAGCAACAACCTAATCAAGGAAATGCAGAACTACAAATGGACAGAAGACAAAAACTCCAACCTGCTAAATAAGCCCATCGATTCACTAAACCACGCCATCGATGCGGTGCGCTACGCCACATACAACAAATTAAGCCGCCCGAACTACGGACGCTATGCCATACGTTAAATTCAAAAGGTTATTTATTTATGGAACTCAAGGTAGTAGTACCCACCGACCTGTCGGAAATAACACTCGACCAATACCAACGCTTCGCACGATTGGAAGGCGATGAGGAGTTCTTGACGCATAAGATGCTTGAAATCTTTTGCAACGTCCCTCTTGCTCAATTGCCCAACGTAAAGTTCAAGAGCCTTGCAGGGGTGGTCAACCGCCTGAACGGAATGTTCAACGAGAAGCCATCGCTGAAGACAAGGTTCACCATTGGCAAACAAGAGTTCGGATTTGTACCAAACCTCGAAGACATCACCTTTGGTGAGTACGTTGATTTGGACAATTATATGAGCAGCACATCCGAACTGCACAAAACGATGGCGGTGTTGTATCGACCCATCACGCAGGACTTGGGCAAGCGTTACGATATTGAGCCATACGAATCAGCAGAGAAGTATAGCGACCTAATGAAGCAAGCACCGATGGATGTTGTATTAGGCGCAACGCTTTTTTTTTATCGTTTAGGAAGCGACTTACTCAACGCTACGATTCGCTCTTTGGAGAACCCGCAAACGAGTATAGCGCAGAAGCGCAGTTCGGATTCAAGTGGGGTTGGTATTCTTCTTTCTACCATCTCGCTCAAGGAGATGTCACAAGGTTTGAAAGCGTGGGAAGATTGGGTATTCACCAATGCCTCACCCTTCTCACATTTGACAAAGAAAAAGGAGACGTTGAGCGAAAGCAATTAGAAAAACTAAAGAAATGAGGCAGTTTTACGACATCACCACCAAGCTCAAGGACACCCTTGAAGCGCATAGCCAAGTGAACGTGGTCACGACAGGCGACATCTTTGATATTGACCTGAACAAGCAGACCATCTTCCCATTGAGCCATATCATCATAAACCAAGCAACATTCGAAGGACAAATAGTCCGAATGAATGTGAGCCTTGTTTGTATGGATATTGTAGATGAGACCAAAGAGAATCCCCGTGACCAAGCAGAGCCGTTCTACGGAATCAGCAACGAGCAGGATATTCTGAACACGCAATTGGCAGTCATCAACGATGTCATCACGGAACTACGCAGAGGCACCCTATATTCTGACCTGTATCAATTGGATGGCAGTGCTTCGGCAGTTCCCTTCTCGGAGCGTTTTGAGAACCTCCTTGCGGGATGGACTGCAACCTTTGACGTGCTACTTGCAAACACCGAAATCAGCACCTGCTAATGGCACGTCAGGAGTTGATATCTGCGGTGCTTATTAAGTTCGGCAAGTATGTCGTTCAGCAAGCAAGAAGCAACCTGACTAAAGGGAAACACAACTTTAGCAAGGAGCTTTACAGCTCCATCAAATACAACATCTACTATTCGGGTGATAAGTTCTCGTTAGTTTTTTCAATGGAGGACTATGGTCAATTCCAAGACCAAGGCGTTAAAGGAGCAGGTGGCACAAGAAACACCACAAGTTCTTTCAACAGAAAAAACAATAAGGGCAAGATATGGAAGCAAAAGGCTCCTAATAGCCCGTTCCAATTCAAAGATAAAAAGCCACCTGTATCTGCATTTAAGCAATGGGCAGAAAGCAAGGGACTAAATCCATACGCAGTAAGGGAATCGGTTTACAGGCAAGGTATTCCTGCAACCAAATTCTTTAGCACGCCATTCAGAATAGCGTATAATCGCCTACCTCCTGATTTGCTTAACGCATTTAAAATTGACCCCACCGACTTACAATGAGTGTACCTGTAATCGCAACCCCAAGTAGCCTTGCAATGGCTCGCAGCCCGCAGTTCATTACGGGCAAGAATAACGCATTGACCAACGACCAACTTCAGGCGATGAGTTTGAATTTGCGTATTGGTTCAGGCGCAATACCATCAAGCGGTTCGTTTAATTATCAATTGAACAAGGACTACTCTATCAACCAAGTCATCAACTTTGAGGTGAGTGACCTTGTACGCTCGGAGTTCTACCACGACTTCAGTATTTGGAATGACGTAGGCTTCACGCAAAGCCCACAAGGTGAGGTTCTATGGGTTGTACCTACGGGAGATTGGCGGTACTCTAACAACGGAGCAGCACCCGATACCGCAGTGTGGGCAACGGGTGGCACTTACAAGTACCTAACTACGGACGGATGGGCACCGATGACCAACATCAGCCCAACATCTGTTACTCAAACGCTTCTTGCTACCTCACGTGAGCGTCAGGTGCTTTTGACCAACTACGAGGTATTACCTATCTATCAAAATTCAACAAACGAGGTAACGAAGGTTTCTATCATTTGGCAAGGTGGCGGCTCAGATATTCAGAATATAACTATACCTCCAAGCAATGATTCTCGTGATGCGGTGGTATACCTACCCGTTGGCCCTGCAAATCTTCAGAATACCACTATTTGGGCAAGCGCAGTCAAGCCGAGCAACAATGTTGGTGCTGACACTTATGATGTAGAGGTCACTTATGCAAATAGCTCAACCGCAATAATTGCAACATACGTTATAGTCTGCGAACCAAAGTACACGCCCTATCAAATTGCATTCATTAACCGCTTTGGCGTTGCTGACTTCATCACCTTCTTCAAGCGCAGCGATGAGCGTGGCAACTTCACGCAGGACACCTACGAAAAGAGCATCTACAACGATGGCTTCACAACTCCTTCTTTGGAGGTGGGCAAGTACACTTCGTTCAACGTAAACTCACGCAATAGCCTCACGTTAAATACGGGCTTTGTAGACCAAGACTACGATGAAACAATCAAGGACATCTTGATGAGTGAGTACGTGGCGGTGCTTGAAAACAATCAATGGATAGCGGTTCAGCCTGAACGTGGCAGCATCGAATACCAAAAGCACATCAACCAAAAGCTCATCAACTACACCCTGACCTTCAATTACGCATTTGACGAGCGCAGTTTAGTACGATGAACAAAGTTGACCTCTACGTCAATGGCTTTCGCCTTGACCTTTTTGATGATGAGGAAATCACCATCAACCTATCGGTGCAGAATGTACAGGACATCAGCAAGGTGTTCACGGACTTCACGCAGGGATTCACCATTCCCGCAAGCCCTCGTAACAACGAGATACTTCAACACTACTACAACTCCAACATCACAAGCTCGGTCATCACAACCGAGACAGGTGGCTCGCCCGTGTGGAATAGCATCGGCATAACTTGGAACACCTTTACTACGGCTTGGAATGCGGGTGCTGCAAGCACAAGCGTAGCCAATACGTTTGACGGGCGTTTGCGCCAAGAAGCAAGAATCGAAATCAACTCCTTACCATTCCGCACAGGGGTAGTAGAGATTGAGAACGTGCAGCTCAAAGGCACGGAACCCTATGCGTACACGCTTACGTTCTATGGTGACTTGGTGAGCCTGTCAGATTTATTTGGTGATGACTATCTATACGATTTGGAGTTCCCTTCCGAATACAACCACGCCTATACCGACAATGCGGTCTTTGAGAGGTTGACAACCGACACGTATTCTCCTGTGTTTTACCCGATGATGAGTCCCGTTGACAATTGGTACTACAATTCAGATAACGGAGCAAAGGATGACCCGAACCTCCATTACAAGGGAGTGAACGAAGACCACGGCATTCATTATTATGAATTGAAGCCCGCACTCAAGGTCACGGCTGTTTTAGACGCTATGGAAGCACAATACGGCATCACCTTCACGGGTTCGTTTTTGAGTTCAACTCCATTTACTGACCTATCCTTGTGGCTGCATCGCAGAGAAGGTTATATGTATCAAAACCAACCTGCTGCTACGGCTTGGGAGTTAATCAACTTTACGAATACCGCATCACCAACGCCCGACTACTTTAACCTCGCTACCGAAACGTGGAGTCCTGTTGGACTAAGTGGAACGGGTGATATTTATGATGTGGCAGTAAACGTCACCGTAAGCGCATACACGGATGACTACTTCATTGGTGTGTTCAGGAATGGCGTACTCGTATCGGAGGCAACTGCTAACGGCACAGGAGTCACTACCCTCTTTGATGTTCCCGTGACCAACAACGTAGAGTCACTTCAGGTCAAGATTCGACCAAGCACAAACGTAGCGATGACGTACCGAGTCACGCAGATGACAATCACAAATTCTGCTGCGGTAGTAAGTGCTGATGTGTCTATGGCTGCCAATGCCTCCTATGCTTTGGCTCAGGTTATAATTTCCGACCTGATGCCTGAGATGAAGGTCAAGGATTTTCTTGCTGCTATTGTTAGGATGTATAATATGGTCATCATACCAACCACATCAACAAGCTATCTACTTCAGCCGTTGGATGATTGGTACGCAGCAGGAACCGACCAAAACCTTCAGACATATCTTGATATTACGGAGTACGTGGTAAATCGCCCTGCGCTATATCGTGAGATTCAGTTCTTATACCAAGAGACTGACCAAATACTTGGACACACTTACAAGCGAATCTATGGCACAGGATATGGAGACCTCCGTGCCTTCTTTAGTTTTGATGGTGATGAATTCAATGTAGAGCTACCTGTTGAGTGTCCGTTGTTTGAAAGGCTGACCGACCTACACACGGGTGCATTGACAAACGTACTCGTGTACAAGAGCATCACAAGTGACGTAAACGAGGATGGCAAGTTCAACCCTTACTTGGGCGCACCTATTTTGTTTTACGGATATTTTGAGAACTATGACCTCAATGCAAACTCAGTTGCATTTGTAAACTCCGATGGAGTAACAAGCCGTGAGGTTACAACTGCGTGGTACGCTAACACCTCAAACCGCTACACAAGTGCAGGAGCATCCGACTCTATTGTGTTTGGAAGCGACATTGACCCTTACCATCTTGAAAGCGTGAACTCAAACTTGTACAACGACTATTGGAGTGATTACATCAACGACCTATATGACAAAAGACGCAGGCTTGTGCAGGTCGATGCGGCATTGCCTCTCGGCAAAATCATCACAATGAACTTGAAGAACGCCATCATTTGGAACAACCAAAAGTACATTGTGAACTCAGCACAGGTGAATATGACAACGGGTAAAGCAACATTCGAACTCCTCAACGTAGTATGAAGCCAAGTTATTTAGGTTATTTGATTGAACTCTTGCAGTTAGATGAGTGGCGCAACGAGTCGGAGGCTATTGATATGGCCAAAGGCAAGCACGCTATTCCAAAGACTTGGGATGAGTTCCTAAAGCGCAGGTAATGGCAGTAGTAGAAACAATCCGCATTGATGGGGACTCATCGCAGTTTGATGCATCGATAAAGGAATTAATTGCAAACATCAATCAGCTCAACAAGTCGATTGATAAAGTTGGAACCGAAGCCAAGCAATCATTTGGTCAGGCTGAAGATGCCGTAAAGGGCGTCAAGAATGAAGTAAAAGAAACGGGCAAGGGAATCAAAGACCTTATCCGAAATTTTGGTAGCCTTGCAATCCTTACAAAAGCCACTGATGCAGCAAGTGAAGCGTTTACGCAAAACCAAAAGGTTGTAGACGTATTAAACACGGGCTTGTTTACAGTGCAGATTGCCGTGAGCAATCTCATTGACTATTTTACAGGAGGTAAGTCAAGCCTTCGTGAGGCGTTGAGTGGAGTTACTCAACAGGCTCGTGAACTTGTTGAATTACAAA
>Ga0315909_10005462_pt1 | contig 14588 bp, 10 predicted proteins | sample LakEriMetagenome_11_FD_203527 | JGI IMG/M metagenome (GOLD analysis project Ga0315909, IMG submission 203527) | Freshwater fungal communities from buoy surface, Lake Erie, Ohio, United States - Buoy 2 MA125 | ecosystem: Environmental > Aquatic > Freshwater > Lake | place: USA: Lake Erie, Ohio...
GACATTCTTTGTTCTTCTCTCGGTTAGTTCTCTATATTTATGTTAGAATCTAATAATAGTTCTAAGAGTAACAGTCTCTTCATCTGACGGAGTAAATCCAGCTTTATTATCAATAAACATCAGCTGACCAGAATATTTATCCACTGTTGGATTAGATACTGAGGATGCTGTAAAAGTTTGACCAGCATCGTTTTCAAAAATATCATTAGTTACAGGCACATCGTTATCTAAAGATTGTAAAAGTGCTGCAGTAGAAGTTGAAGAAACTATACGATATCTTCTGTAAAAAGTAGTTCCACTTATAACTCTGGCTACTTCAAGATCTGTATCTTTTGGAAAATATGTAGTATTAATAGCCCCTTGCACTAAGAAACACCCAGATCCTAAAACTCCTTGGAAACGAGTATTTGCTCCATAGGCTCTTGGGTTTTTAATAATACCTAATTGACGATAATCATTGTTTACTTCAAGTCCTTGGTTTAAATCGTTAGATACATTTGAATAAAACATTAGTGTTCTAGAAAATAATTCATCTGGGGCATTTTTGCCATGTCCGCCAAATGGAGACATAATTGCTCTTGCCCTACCAGCCTTACCGTTTCCAGTAATAACTATGTTAGCAAAAGTATATCCAGATCCAGGATTTGTTATATTTATTTTAGTGATACGACCAGTCGCAGTATTAATTGTAGCTGTAGCAGTTGCACCTGTTCCGTCTCCCTGTATTGAAACAGTCGCTACACCATAACCATATCCACCAGAAATTAGTTTAATTGCATTGATAGTTCCAGATGTAGTTAAGATTTCATTATTGGCTTGCAACGATGCAATATTACCCACATTTAAATCTGGAGTTAAAACAGCAGCTGTACCAGTTCCTGATACAGCAATCGTTGCTGTGCTATACCCAATGCCACTGTTTTCAATAGTTACACCAGTAATCTGTCCGCCATCAAGAATAGGATACAGTTTTGCTTCTGATTTAGAAACATTAACTGCTGCGATAGCACCAGATCCACTTCCACCACTAAATGAAACTGTAGGAACAGTTGAATATCCTGCACCAAATCTACGAACAACTGAACCAGTGGCTGGAGTTCCAGCATATGCTACGGTAGCAGATCCATTAGAAGCTGAACCTGATGTATGTGTAGGTGCAGTTCCACTAGTAGTTCCAGCACCTGTTATTGTATAAAGTCTGTTGGAAACAAAATATTGTTCTCCAACTAAAACTGCAGTAGATAATGGGAAAGCAGTTCCAAATGTTACTGTTGGATCGCTAGTATAATTATCTCCTGGGTTTGTTACAGTTACATATAAAACAGAACCTGTAACAGCATTCATTTTGGCAGTAGCTACTGCAGAAGAACCACCTCCACCAGAAAATGTAATTGTTGGTGCTGTGGTGTATCCAGATCCACCTGACACTAAATCTACTTCTCTAACTGCACCAGTTAAACTTACTGAGGCAACACTTCGTCTTGAAGTATTAGAATATGTTAATCCAGTCGGAGTTCCTGCGGTTGTAACAATTGCTGCATCGCCAGTGGTGGTTAAAGTAAATCCTGTTACAGAAGAACCAGAACCAGTAATAGCAGAAACTTTGTATGTAGTTGGATCTGAGTAACTAGTAATGCTACCAGTACCCCCGAATGTTCCAGAAATAGCAATTAAATTGCCCACTGCTATTGTAGTAGCAGTACAAGTAAACTGACCACCAGTACCAGAGATAGCAACACCAGAGATAGTTGGTGTTGTCATTGACGCACTACCTTTAGCTCTAGTTCCAACAAATTTTAATGCAGCAGTTCCATTTTGAACTGTACCTAATCTATGTGTAGGTTCAGAAGAAGATAAAGTTCCTGGTGCAGTAATTTCGTAAAAATCAAACACGCTATTGTAAATTCTTTGACCAAGAAATACTGTGGCTCCAGAAATAAATGAAGAAGAATCAGAAACTGGATCACTAAATGTTATAGTCGGAGTAGATGAATAATTAGAGCCAGCATTACTTACAGTAACACCAGTCACAAAAATAGGATCTTCTACACGATATCCATCACCTGTTACTGTTAAAGTTGCTGTAGTGTACCCAGATCCTTTATTATTAATAATTACACTATCAACAGTACCATTAGAATAAAATTGATTGGTTAATGCAGAAACTACTGGAATTTGTTGATCATTTAAAAATTTACTTCTTAAATTAATCGGAACATTATACATGTATTTCCAAATATAACCATCTGCTGTTGATATTGGAGTTACTGAAGTTCCAGTAGGTTTAACTGTAGAAACAGCATCTAAATTATTATCAAGACATTTATACACATTGAAGTCATCTGTCATAACATAAAAACTAGCATCTTCAAGATTATTCTCACCAGAATATGCTAAGTTTAAAACTGCTCGTAAATCTGCACCAACTCCACCACCTCCAGTTACAGTAACTGTAGGCACAGAAGTATATCCTGTCCCTCTTGATACAAAATCAACATCAATAATCTGACCATCTAAAACTACTGGAGTATAAGAAGCACCAGTACCACCACCACCTGTTATGGTGATAGTTGGTAAACTATTAAATCCTGCTCCGCCAGAAACAATATTAATACCGATAATTTGATTGCAGTATTCATCGTCATACATATCATAAACAGTACCAGAAGTCCAGTTTCTTCTTGGGATAACAAATGATACATCAGATGGACCAATCTGTTTCATTGTAATAATTTCAGATCGAGCATTACGCTCGTATGCATAACTATCAATTGGATATGGAGGATTCAATTCATCATCCCAAGACAATGTTTTACCAAGATAGTAATAATAGTTTGAACTTCTCGTTACTACATCTCTGTAGACACCCTCTGCCAATGACTTGTGCAGAATAGTTTTAATTAAAGATGACGATGTTGTCATGTAGAACCCTAAACTAAAAAGTTAAATTAACTTACAGTTACAACCCATGTTACAGCAATAGTATCACCAGCAGCTTTATTTACTACTGGGAAAGTAGTACGGCAAAGCATAGTTCCTGAAGATGAAGCATTTAAAACTGCAGCTTCAGTAATAGCACCTGTACCAGTGCCTGCAGGGAAAGTAGCAGTGTAAGTAATAGTGTTAGTCGAAACAACAGATCCTGCTAGCGATACACGACCAGTTTCAGCACCAAGAGCAGTGTCAGCTGCAGCTGGAGTGCCAGTACCAGTACCGATTGCCATATGAGTCATGGAAACTGGTGAGTTGGTTGTTGCAACGATTTTAGATGCAATATAGTTTTTACCAGTAGTTACAACTAGATTAGGAACTTCAAATTCCTTAACAGTTTCACCCTGTGCGTTTGTTTGTACGATGCGAACTTTACCAGTTGCCTTTAATTGTTCTGTGATTTGATGATTCATAAAATCTCCTTTATTTTATAGCGTGTTAAATGTAGACTCTCTAGAGCCTACTGAATATTCATCTGCAAAGATGATGTAATCTTGTCCATAGTAAGAATTTAGTTGTACATAACCAGTATGGTCTTGTGGGTCCAGTTCATCTGGACTTGACACTGTAAATAGATATTTATCTGTTGCTATACCAATACTTTCAGTTACAACTGGAGTATCTGAAAATGCTTTACCTATTTCAAAATCTGAAATAGAATCTGACATGCCACTGTAAGATGTAGAAAGTGTCTTTCCTGTTTCTAATACAGTAGAACTTCCTAGCGTAATAGAGTGTTCTTCAACATTTTCATCATAATTTATGGTAGTATTATTTAATAATTTACCAAACGATTGCGTAAGAGCATCATCTGGGGTAGTAAGAGTATCATCTAATACAGAAGAAAATACTTTTGTAAATGTAGAATCAGTTGGTGTATCTAGAGTATCTGATAAAACTTTAGTTGTTGTTAAAGTTGCTGATGATTCTGCTAATACTATAAGATCTTCTAGTCCAATACCTAAAGATTTAACTAAAGATTCTAACGCAACACTTAAATCATAGTTATTAGTGATTTCAAATTCTCCAAACAGTGCCATACCTGCTGGATGTAACATAGTTTTAACTGCAGATTTATATGAAGATAATCTCTCGTCAAGTTTTAATACATATGAAAATGCTTGATAAAAACGACTATCTTGAATGTAAATGCTATCGTCTAAAAATCCATTATTAGATTCAAAATATCCAGGATATTTTACCAGAGCACCTAACGAAATAGAAACAATAGCTGGATCATCTGAATCTGTCTGCGCATTTCTAAAATTTAAAGAAAACTCTCGAATAATAGTACCTGCATATGTAGCATCAACATATGCATAATCTACATAATCACCTAAGTTTACATAACCCTGCTCGTTAAATCCTTCTGTTCGATCATTAAGTGTAGGTTTGTCGGTATGTGCTTGTGTTCCACCTGGAGCATACAATGATCCAACAGAACGAGAATTTCTAAAAACATAACTGCCTGAATAATTACTGGTGATTCCAGAATCATGTTCTGCTGGAAGACCTGTTAATGTTAATGATGTAGTACTGGCAATAGATTTAACTACACCCACTAATTCTGGTGTTCCTGCTGTTGTCCATAATTCATCACCAACAGCAACACCACCAACTTGTCCAAAATTTGTAGAAGTTCCTGTTACAGTAGTTGACGATGTTGTTGCTGATATTGTGCCTGAGGCAGAGGACTCATATGTATTTAATTGAGTTAATGTAGAAGTACCTGCAATATTAACTGTGCCTGCAGAAACCACATCGTTGGTTGCAAGAATTGATAAAGCAAAATTGGCAGTATATCCTAAACCAAATTTAATAAATTCTGCGTATTTAATTCCACCATCAGAATCAACGGCAGTAACTTTCATAAGAGCACCAGTGCCAGCACCAGATCTTAATTCAAATACTTGACCTACTCTAAAATCTTTTCCAGGTTGTGTGATTGATAATGTTTGAGTTGCTGGAACAATTCTTGCTTGAAATGAATCTTGAAACTTAATTAGATCACCTGGATTAACAATACCAAAGAATCTTTTATCTAAGAAAAATTCATAGAGTTCATTAGAAAATATTAATGCACTATTAACAGTGCCCACATTGTTATTGCTTAATGTTATAACATTACCTAGAATAGAAACAACTTTTGTATTACCAACAATACCACCACCATTTTGTGGTGCGGTTACTAATTGTCCTATTTCTATTCCAGAGGTTGTTGCAACTGTAACTGTATTTTGTCCTGTAACTCCTGTTGCTTCAATTTCGTATGACTTACCAATTTTAACAATACGATCAATTTCACCGATAAGAGATTCTTTTTTATCAACAAGAACTCTAAGAATTCTACCAGCAGTTTGAATGTCTACTAGTTTACCTACAATATCATCGGCATCGCCATAATCTACTTGAGCGTAAATAGAAATTTCTTGATTCCATCTTCCATCAGATGCAATAAGCATCTGTCTTCCTGGATAAACTAATTCTACATTTTTACCATAAAGTAGTTTAAATAATAATTTGTATGATGCTTCAGAACCTTTAGCAAGGTATTGGTCTTTAATATGAGAAAGTAAGAATCGTTCATCTTCAACAACGATTGGTAGATTATATGCTAATTCTTTTTTAAAATCAACGATAAAACTTTCTAAAGTTTTATCAATATCTCTAAACTGTGTTAGATCAACACCTTGATTTTGAAGAAATTCATAATATGCTTCTACAAACGCAACGAATGTAGGATAATCTTCCCTGATAAATTCAGGGAGTTGTCGTTTTACTACCGATGCTATCGGTGTTCTTACAGGACTAGTATGACTCATTATGATCTAATAGAATTAAACTGATAGTTATAACCTGCTTGTAGGTCACCATTAATTGTTTGGTCTGCGATAGCTTCAACTGTTAAATATGTTGGGTCAATCTGAACGATTTGATTTAGTGCTGATACTACATCGTAAGATTCTGGTTTAACTTGCCACTCAAAGAATGCTCCATCAATCGCACGGATAGTTAAACTTCGAACAACAACACTTCCTGTTTCATAATTAATAGTTCCAATATCTGGAGTAACAATAACTTTTTCAAAGTTTGTATTTACATAGTACAAACGAATATTTCCATTGGCGTCATCATCTAGAAAATGTAATTCGTTGCTATTTGGGATATAAAATCCAGTAGATGCAAATACTTCACCTTGTTTACCACCATCTTGAGAAATTGGATTAATCAAATCAAGAACATATTGAGTTGCAATATTATAAGTCACTGAGTGTGGATGACGAATCATAATACGAGTAATGTTATTAACGATGGATGGATCTGCCTCATCAATTGTTTTAGTTAGTTTTGAATAACGAAGAACTGAATCAAATCTCTCTAAATCTTCATCGTTATAACGCATAATAGCATTCTTAACGATTGTTTCAAGTTGAGTTGCAGTTTTAGTAGTCGCTCTTGGATTGTAATAAACGAATGCTGTAACTTTAATATTAAAGAATTCTGGATCAACAATTTCAGGTGTGATAGAAACAATGTTTCTAGATTGTAAAATATTATTCTTAATAAACTCTTTTTGTAAATTAGTTAATTTACTGGCATCTCTTGGTTTAATACAAATATATGTTTTTCCATAAATTGGAGGATTATTATCTTCACCACCCCAAACTGAAATAGTTTGTGCCTCAGGAAAATTCTTTAAAATAATTGCTTTGTAGTCATCAGGTGTAACTGCTCGATTTTGTGCAGCGTAGTACTTTGGTGCATTAAATTTAATCTCTTCAATTGACTCAGAAGAAGCACCACCAGATGCTACAGCAGTAGAAGTTACAGACAAACTACTTCCAGCTAAAGTTGCACCACCATATGTAAATGAAGAAGCAGAGTTAGCTGCTTCTAAACTAGAAACCATATAATCTAGTGTGACGACATTACCATTTGATAATGCTTTACCAAGATTATCATTGCCAAAAGAAATTTCATAGAGACCATCATCAATTTCTTTAACAAAATAAGCGTGAGTTACTTCTGTTACATCAGTTAATGTGTCTGCTCGACTAAACACTTCATAAACATCTGATGAAGAAGTTTCTTGCACACTAACTGTTAGTGTATTTAAATCAGCATTAGCATTTGGAATAATAAAACGAACACCTGGAGCCATCGTATATTTGTATTGAAGTGGTGTACCTTCAGTTAAAATTAAATCAGTAAAAACATATGTACCTGCATTAGTTCTAGCAGTAGTAACAGCGGAACGATTGTAGAATGTATATGATACATTATCAATAGAAGTTGTAAATGGTTGCATTACTGGAATAGTTACAGTAGATGGCGAACTTGTTGGTGCAGTAATAGAAGCATTTACTGTAGCTGTTGCACATGCAGCAGAACGAGGCATATAACCCAACATTTTAGCAAGAGAAACTACGGATGCTCGTTTGCTGGCAGAATCTAGGAAACATTCATTAACTGCTAGGTTAGTATAGATTCCATTGTAGTGAGTATTGTAAGCCAATACATCTAACAAAACAGAAAGACCAGATCCTTCAAAATCATAGTCTTGAAATTCAGTCTGTCCCTGCAAGAATGTTTTTAGATTTGTTTTAATAGCATCAAAGTCTAACTCTGATACTTGGATTCTTTTATTATTGTTTGCCATTATCGGGTTCTCTCTAATGCTAAATCAAGAGTAATAGGACTCTCGGTATTTACTATTTTAAATTCTAGTGTTATATAAACTTCATTAGCGTCCAAAGAGTCGTTTACGGAAACATCTAAAATCTCTACTCTTGGCTCAAAATTATTAATAACATCAATGATTGCTCTTTGCATCATAATTGAAAACATTGGTCCAGGAAGTTCGAACAATAACGCTCTTATAGGCGAGCCGATTTCACTATGAAATGGTCTCTCGAAGTTTCTGGTTAAAAGAAGGTTTTTTACGGATTGCTTAATCGCATTCTCGTCGTATCTGCGTGTAATATCCCTAGTCACTGGATGTTTAGTGAAATTTAGGTCTAAGTCAGAAAAGATTCTTGTGTTTCTTGCCATATTCTTTATTTAGGTTATTCTATGAAAGAATTAGTAGATCCTTCGGCTATTGCATCTCCGCAAGCGATATTATCACCTATTCGTGCTGCAGGTTTGCCCTCTATAAATGTTTTACTGGCTCCAGAAGATGGAGATCTAGTTGAACCAGAATGTGTGGTAATCCCACAGGTATGCGAAGCATGCTGACATGCGTTGTCTACCACAGACGCTTTAATTCCATTAAAAAATGTTTTAGTTACAGGAGTTTGGACTAAAGCGGTGGGTGCAAAACATCCATGTCCTGTACTCATATCTCCAAGTCTACTAACTGCTGGCATTATAATGTATATCCTACATAAGTCTGTAAAGAAATTTTACCAGAAGTCCAATCATTAGTTACTGTCTTAGTATAAGTCTGAGTCGCTACCGTAGTTGCCCCATCCTTAGCAGTTGCGGTATAGGTAAAGACTCTAGAAGTTACTGTACTGGCTTTATAAGAAATCATCTCATCAAGTTTACTAAGATCAATTTGATTAAACTTTGTAACTACAGGAAATGTTCCCTCTGGTGTTCTATATGTAATCGTATTATTAAATGAATCCTGATAGTATCCAGAAAGAGTATCTCCAGAAATAGTTATCGTATTAGGATTCGTTTCAGTTGCAGTAATAGTTACAGGATATGAAGTCATAGTCATATCGTCAACATATGTTACAGTATGAGAAATAGAAACATTCTCATTCACTGATCCAAAATCTGTTGAAGACGGAGTCCAAGCCATTATGCAGATTTCGGTGGAATAGCGTCAACTAATACAAATCCAGAAGGAATGCCCTTTGAATCTCTCTTGTAGGTTTTGTCATTTACCATTGTAAATGCCATCTTTCTACTACCTTCCATTTTATATCCCATATGAATCCATACTGAATCTGGATATCGATATTCAAGAATAATTTGATCGTATGGAAGAATTCTTTCTAGTGCTTGAACATAATCATATGTTTTCTGTGCTTTGTTTGGTAACAGTATTCCAATATCTACTGCTCTACCCTTACAATGGTCAGAAGTTGCAGATTCATTTCCTACTACTCCACGAAGACGATAACCTGAGTTAATCTTCCATTGGTTTTTATAGCCACCAATATTTCCTGGAAGAACTTCAAGAGCAGGTTCAAGAAGATTTTGTGCAGTCATTGCCAAATTACATACAATCTCTTGAACTGTGAATAATCTCTCTAGACCATTAGGACTTTCTTTTAACATTTGGTCTACTAGTCTATGTTTACCACCAACTCCACCATCAATTAACATACCCAGTGTAAAGTTTTTAGATAAACGATAGTCGTTTGTAAACTCTTTAGTGGTGTAGATAATTTTACAATCAACAGGAACTTCTTTAGCATTTGCTGAAGGTTTAACAATTGCTGGTGCTTCTTCTGCAGCAACTGGAGGTGGTGCACCAACCACACCTTCTTTTCTTGCTTGCTCAGCAGATGCAGCACGACCTTCTGGTGTATCAAAATCATCTGGTGTTTCAGCAACAGTCTTTTCTTCAAACTGTCTTTCTGGAGGAATCGCAAATGGGACTACAGGATTTGCTGGATTACCTAAAGGTGGAGGGGTTAATGGAACATCGTCAACATCGTTGGCACCATCAGCACCATTACCAAACTGACCCTGTGCATAATCCATTCTTGTAGTACCACCAGATAGATAATTGGCTGTACCTTCTGCCTCAACATTAGTCGTAGCACCTTTGATACTTAATGCACCAACTGCTTGTGTATCATGCACTCCATCTGATTTTGTATAAATGTTTGCAGCTTGAACAGAATAATCACCAACAACTTTAACTTTCATGTCGCCACCAACTGCCATAGTTAAATCAGTGGCAACACCAATGTCAGCATTGTTACCTACTTTAATCGTAGCATTTTGTTCGACTTGAATATTGGCATCTGTTTTAGAATAGATGTTTGCATTACCATCAACAGTAATGTTTAGTTCGCCTGAAACATGAACGCATCCATTCTTTTCCATTAATACAAAGTTATCACCAACTATGTAATTAACTTGAGTTCCGTTTGGATCAATCTCAGAGAATGTTCCTGAACGATGATATGTATTAATTCGTTCGTATCCTGGAGTATCATCAAACTCTTGAATATGTCCAGATTCAGTTTCAAAAACTTTATTAAATGGATACTTTGCACCATAAGGTGCTTCTGGTTGATCCCATGTACCCAAATCTAGTGCTTTAGGAATTGCACGAACACGAACTGCATCTTTTCGTTTAATCACAGTGCCATCAATGACACCACGAGCTAATCTATTAGTATCTGGTTCACCAATATAATCTTTTAACGGATATTTGTTATTTGGATCTCTAAATCCTGTAGTAAATGAACCTGTATCAATACTCTTTTGTGATGGTCTTGGTGTAGAATCATCTCCATCTTTTGGTGGTTCTGGTGTTGGTTGTCCAGCATCTTTTTCTACACCACCTGAAGCTGACTTACCATAAAAATGTTCATAATAGTTTTGTTTTAGTGCTGCAATATCAGGAGTGTTTACACCAACTGCTTTTTTAGCAGCAAGGAAGAAATCTGGATGTGCAGAAACCCCAACACCCTTTACTCTATCTTTAATATACAATGCAGCAACTAATGCTGATACATTAATATCAGTATCAAGAGAATCTGGATTATTAACAATATCTAAATTTAATCCAGTGGCATTTGCTAAGTTTTGATATCTTTGATAGTTGGCACGACCAGTTAATTGAATGAATCCACGACCATAGTATTTTCCACCATCGGCATCTGTTAGATTACCTAAGAACCCTTTACCTCGTTTTGTTGGACCATATGCCCATGAGAAAAACTGTTCTCTGGTAATTCCCTTTTTAGTGGCATTTGCATATGTGGCAACATCCTCTGGTGTGGCAAAAGAATAAACTTGTTTTAATCTAGTTTCACTGTAATTAAAATTCTCTAACTGTGGTATCCATCTTGACTCACCACCAGCAATACCTAATAATGCGCACTTTTGCTCTTTGGTAGTTAATCCTACTTTGTCACATGCAGCAATTAATGCTTTAATACCTTCAGAAGATTTAGATGGATTAGTTGTAGACTTTGCTGGAGGTAATGTGGGAATTGATGTATTAGTTACAGTTGGTTTAACATCTGCAGCTTCAGTTCCAGTTGTCACTGGTGCACCAGAACCAGAAGTTACAACATTACCAGAACCATCTCTTAAAACACTTTCAAATACTTTACTCTGACTAACTGCTGCTAGATTACTTGGTGGATCTTCAAATTTAAGAATGTTCTCACCATAGTTTACAACAGAGTTACTAATTGTAATTTGAGTTCCATTATCAATAGAAACAATAAATGTTTCAGCTGGAATACCAAATGCCAATACTTTCATATTGGCTTTTAATACTGATGTTAAGTTTGTAGCACCAGTTTCTGGATCGTATAATGTTAATTGTCTTCCATTGGTTGGTCCAGGAATTGTTCTTAATTCAATATTTTCTGTTTTAGTTCCTGTTGAAATTGGACCATCGTCATCTTTATCAACAGGTGCTGGCGGATTTGGAATTCCACCAACAGTACCAATTATAATAGGTTGTTGTTGGTCTTCATCAGCAAAGATAATAATTACAGATGTACCTTCAACTGGACCAATTGGAGAATGTCCAATACCATTCATTGCAGCTGATGTGACAGGTTGGACTGGTACTGCCCATGGAAGATCTGATGTAGGAAGTTGTGATTTATCGTGAGTATGCAAACCTACCACACGAACTTGGCATCGCCCAAGTCTTAATGGATCACTTCTATTTTCTACAACACCATAGTAAAAATTCATTATTTTGTCCTGTTCATATCCATCATAGATGATTCTTTAATAATTTCCATATAACACTCATGCTTTTCTCTATCAACATAATGATTGATAGCTGCAATAATATAATTTCCAGAAAACATTTTATCTGTGGTATCACCATCTTTCTTTGATAGTGGTTCTATTCTCTTAAGATCTAATTTAATCTTCTGTCCAACAGTATAATCGCATCTTCCTGGAACTGTAATATTAATCTTGTTTGCTTCAGCTAGTTTTAGTAGAGAAATTCTTTCTTGATTTGATTTTGCATTAGTTACATCACCAAATCCATTAAAGTTTCCAAAATTCTTTGGATAGGTAATAATTCTTGATGCTGCTCTAAACACGGAACGATCTGAGTTAATTGGATATTTGTTTAAATGTTTCTGTTGTTCAAATCGCTGAAACATATTGTAATTCTTAGCAGTATATGTTTTCTTTGTTACATCATACGATACTTGTCTTGACGAAAGCATTCCTGAACGAATACGATCCATATAATCAAAAGCAGTTGGAATACTAATTTCTAAAATACGCTTATAATCTTTTTCTGGATTTCTTACACTGCCACCACCTGGACGATCGTCACGAGTATATTTGTCATAAACAAAATCTTGAAATACGGCATTTGTATAAAGTTGTTCTAAAGAGATAAAATAAAACCCATCACGATTCTCAAAGAAAACATAACTCGGTGTTCTATTTGTATTAATCGAAGCATCTGCAAGATACATAATATTTTGTACTGGTGTCCAGTAATTAGAAATATACTTTACATTATTTAATGTGTCTTCAACATAAACCTTTTTATCAGATTCTAATCCAAATGTTTTATCTTTTATAAATGGCTCGATTAACTTAGATATTTTATCAGCAAATACACGACTGGTTTTTTTATTTAAATCTACAATGGCTTCTACAGAAATAAAATGTAACTGATAAACAACTGACTTATCTCCAGTCATTTCTCTATTCGTCATTTTGTAAATGTAATATTTACCTTTGATATTATTCTTTTCAAGAGTCGGTGTACTAATTTCTAACTCAAGATATTCTTCACCAATAAATGGGAAAAGATTAACTAGATCTAAAGAGTCTTTTAGAATTAAACTTCCAGTAATAAATGGTGCAAAAAGATCTTCATAAAACTGAACATTAATTACCTGCGCACCTACATCCTGATAAAAACCTTTTGCAGTTATTATCTTAACTTTGTCAATGCTGACATCGCCAGCGAATCTCAAAACTTGATTTGGTTTCATTACAACAGATCTTTATAATCTTTAAGAATTGTATTAATAATTTGTGGTGAAATAATTTTTATTCTTCGTTTTTCTTCATTCTCATCTCTAAACCATTCTATATTTGTCAAAGGGACTGCACCTGAAGCAGTTGAATTAACATTATATCCAGCAGCATTTACATAATGATGAATGTAGTTTTCACGACCAGTTGTTTTAACTGTAACTGTACCACCAGCAGTACCAGTTGGAGTAGAAGTTGCAGTAAATGTAAAGGTATCTGCTGTCGCTGATGTTATTGTATATGTTCCATTTGGTGCATTTGTAGTGGCAGTTGCACCTGATAATGTAACTGTTGTAGTCGGTGAAGATAATAATCCGTGGATCGCTTTAGTTACTGTAATTGTTGTTCCACTATATGACCAACTTGTTGCAGTAAACGATGGATTAAATACTGCTTTACCTGCTTCAACTAATTCTGGTTCTGGCAAAGGAAAGTCTGTTAGATAGTCAAAACGCTGATTTGCCAACATAATAATCCAATGATATTCTGGATTACCATAAATCTTTTCTGCGATAATTTCTGGAGTCTCTCCATCTACAATATCATACTCATCAAATACGGTAATGTTTTCTAAAACTTCTTTACGAAATCGAACATTTCGTGTAATATCTTTTACGATAGAAGTTTTTGTTTCATATGGACCATATCGAAAGTCGTATAAAAATTCTGGGAATTCTTTGAAGTACATTACATACCATCCTTAACTTTATCTTTAGTGAGAAGAGCAAGTTCTCTAAAGTTCATTGTTACATTAATCTGAGTTGGCATACCATTTTCAAATGTAGTAAAGTTACCGTTTGGTGTATAGTTAATACTCATTTCTGTTAATACACAAGATGTATGGCGATGTAAATTTCTGTTTTCTAATCCATTTTGATAATAGAAAATGTCAAACTCTGATGGGTAGATATAAACAAAATTGTTTGCATCTTTAAATTCTGGATGCATGTGATATTTAAATTCGTAAATAATGCGCATCACATTTTCTGCTTCAGCTGCACTTCTTGGGAAGAACTGATAATCAAACTGAAATGTTCTAAAATCTACACCTTTAAATACTTGTTCTTTCTTTGGATTTGCTGCTAATCCAGTAGCGTTTGATAGTGCAGCACCACCTGGACCTTTTGATAACATAAGATTAGTTACTGCAGCTTGTGCTGGTTCAGCAAGATCTTTCGCCTTACCACCAGAAGAAGTCGCTTTAAGGATTTCTTCAATACCAGTAGAAGCCATTGCCATTGCCAATGTGTCTTCTTCAGACCATTGCATACCATAACGAATCTGTAATTGATTTGGCACATGCATTGCTATGGCAGTCTTTAATCGTTTTTGCGCACGAGATGCAGTTGCTGCATAATTAGCAGTTG
>Ga0315909_10005463_pt1 | contig 14583 bp, 33 predicted proteins | sample LakEriMetagenome_11_FD_203527 | JGI IMG/M metagenome (GOLD analysis project Ga0315909, IMG submission 203527) | Freshwater fungal communities from buoy surface, Lake Erie, Ohio, United States - Buoy 2 MA125 | ecosystem: Environmental > Aquatic > Freshwater > Lake | place: USA: Lake Erie, Ohio...
TCAAGAAAATCGCTCTAGCCGTGGTTGCAGCCATGACTATGGGTACACTTATTGCAACACCTGCAAGTGCTGCGCCAATGACAGTTGCTCTTGCGACTGGTGCAACTTTCGGTACAGCTAATACAACTGCTTCCGATATTGCTACACCAGCACAATTAACAGTTCCTTCAGATAATGAAGTTAATGCTGTTGATGTATTGCGTATTATCGCAACTGTAGATACAGGAACATCTGTAACTGCAACTGCTACTAATGCTACAATTGTTTCGGCGCTACACTCATCTGCTGCACCAGTAACTGCATCGTCAGGATCATCATCTCTGACAATTGCCACTGGAACAGGAACAACTGCAACGTTTTATGTATATACTAAAACGACAGCAATTGGTACCGTGGTTTTAACAAATCAGGGAACTACACTTACATATTATGTTCAGGGAACAGTTGGTAAGATTAATACTCTAGCCGTCTCTGCACCTGCAAGTGGCGCTGCTGGAACTGTCCAGACAATTACAGTAACTGCTACAGATGTTTTCGGAAACAAGGTGTCAGGAAAATCTATTACTGGCCGTGTATTTGGCTCAGGAGGAACTCTTGAAACCTCAACCGCAACCACTGGTGCAACCCTAGCAACTTTTGGAGTTGCAACATTTAAGCTAACTCTTCCAACAGCTTCAACTCGTTCTCTAGTAGAATTCTCGTTGACAACTGCTACAGATGGAGAGTCTGCAGATGTTGTTGGATTGCCAGTACGTACACTTGCTCCTTATGCAGAGGTCACAGTTCGTGATCTAACTGCAGAATTAGCAAAGGTACAGGCAGATCTTGCTGCTGAAAAGGCAGCACGTGCTGCTGACGCAACCGCTGCTGCAACCGCTGCTGCAACCGCAAAGGCTGCTGCTGACGCTGCTGCTGCTAAAGCTGCTGCTGATCTAGTTACTGCTAACGCAGAAGTTGCTAAGCTTAAGGCTGAAGCAGTAATTGCGAAGGCTGCTGCTGACAAAGCTCTTGCTGATGCAATTGCTAAGGCAACATCAGACGCTGCTGCTGCTAAGGCTGCTTCAGATAAGTCAATTGCAGACCTAAAGGCTGCTTTTAATAAATTAGCACGTTCTTGGAATGCAAAAAATCCAAAAGCAAAGGTTGCTTTAGTTAAGTAATCTATTATTAAACGGGGCGGTAGAAATATCGCCCCGTTTAAGTTAAGGAATTAAAATGATAAATTATGATTATCAAGAAATAAAAAATAAAATAGATTATGCTAAAAAAAATAACATTGGGGTATTTTTTAAAAATTTTTTAAAAGAAGAATTTGTACCTAATTGGCAAAATGTTTTAGATTGTGTTTATGGTGAATATCAAGAGCCAACAGACCAAGAAATAGTGAAAATTATTGAAGAGCAAAATGAAATACGTAGTAAAAGTTTAGGAGAAGGCAAGTTTGTAGAAAGATTAGAGGGAAGAGTTATAATTGGTCAACATCTATTTATAACACCACTTCAGTTATCTCAATCAAGCATAAAAAAATATTTTAAAAACATAGAAGATTTAGTCAAAATATTTGAAGAAAAATGTAATATTAAAACAAGCTTAGTAGGTCCAAAAATTTGTATAGGGCCATACCAAAACGGCAGCCACATAGACGAATGGGACGGACTTTCTTTACATTGCGAAGGAACTGCTACCTGGACCCTATCTGATAAAAGACTTGGAAGCAATGATATTTCATATAAAGAGACATTTTTTGTGGAAAAGGGAGATTTAATATTTTTCCCACAAGGAATGTGGCATGAGGTCTCAGTTACTGGAGCAAGGGCTTCTTTGCAATTTAATTGCCCACCATCTTATTGATTGTTTGTTTATAATATGATACAATTAAATAATATGGAATGGGATCATTTTCACATAATAAAACAAAAAGTTTTACGTGAATTAATAAATGAATTGCAAGGAATAGAATTCCCTTACGAGTGGAAGCCTAAAGATGTTTTAGGTTTTGTTATAAGAAAGTTAGAGGATAAAGAAAAAGCATGTTAAGAAAAATAAAAAAATGGTTTGGTTTTCCAACAGTTGAGGATTATCAAAAAATTCTATTAGAAAAATTAGAGGAGATAGAAATGACAGAAAAGAAGGCACCAGCCAAGAAGGCACCAGCCAAGAAGGCACCAGCCAAGAAGGCACCAGCCAAGAAGGCACCAGCCAAGAAGGCACCAGCCAAGAAAACTGGCGGAAGCGGAAAGCCTCAGCAGGCCCTATAATGGAATCAAATAAAAAAAGTTTATTGAAAACCCTTAGTTGGGAAACATTTCACCTTATAGGTGTTGCTGGAATAATTTCAGTTGTAACATATGCAATAACTGGCGAAGTTGAATATGAATATGCTACTTTTGGAGCCTTGGGCTATATAGCCTGGGAAGCTTTGGGCTACTATATCCACGAAAGAGTATGGGCCAAATTCGGCAATAAAGTAAATTAATGGATATACTAGACAAGTGTGAAATGGATGGCTGTAATGAGCCAGCCGAAAGAATTACCTCTACAGAGACTAAAATAATTCAGGTATGTAGGGACTGTTATAGTAAAAAATACAAAAAATGATATAATTGACTGATAAGCGGACTTCTAGACCCGCTTAAATAAAACCTATAGGAGTAATAAAATGTCAGAAGGACAAAATTTAGACGGCTTTAATAATACTAAGCCAGCAGGAACAACACCATGGCCTGCAGCATCACAATCACCAGCTTCTGGTGGATCTTTTGGGGCAGGACTTTCTTGGCCATCAGCAGAAGATAAGTCTTCACAAGACGGTGCTGGCGTAGGCAACGGCGGTAAGTAAAATGGAAGAGCAGACAGTAGCAGCACCCGCTGCACCTGTAGCACCCGCTGCACCTGTAGCACCCGCTGCACCAGTTAAAAAGGCGACATGCACGAGAGATACACGTGGAGCAAATCCATGTGCAGTTAAAGATTGCGAGAACTGTAAATAATGTGTGTTGAATGTGGATGCCAAATGGTTGGCAGCGAAACTGGAATTAAAGATGTTAATGTCCAGGACGTATCAGATCAAGGTAATCAATAATGTGTAAAGAATGTGGATGTGAAAGCACAGAAGAGACTCAAAGAGAGTCTGCTACTGATCGCAATGTTGTAACATCAAATTCCGTAAAAGGAAATTCAAATTAAATGAGCAAAAAATTTAGAATAGTTGAAACATTAAACAAAGCTGCAATAAAAGAAGGTTCTTTTGTTGTTACGTCAGATGATGAAGATATCATTGCTGGTCGTGTAGAACATGTAATGACTGAAGGTATGCTCGGAGTTAAAGAGTCAGAGTATGCCGTTGAAGCTTCTGCAGAAGATCCAGCTATTTTAATTAGAAAATTTGAGCAGGAAGAAGAGAGCGGTTTGTGGGAAGAAACACCTTGGCTTATTGGTAAACCAATGAAAATGTGTACACAAATCGAATCTCTTCCTCTTGAAGAAGATTCAATGTCAAAAGGATATTGGACTGGTAGTTTTGATCCAAAAAAGGTTATATAGTGTCAGAAAATACAGTTACCTCTAATGATGCTACTAAAAAAAATCCTTCGCAGGGTAAATTTAAGTCTGGCATAAATAATAAAAAAAGCACCTTAAGAATAGATACAAATAAACATGGAATAAGAAGAGAGACAAGTCTTCTGCCAAAACAAAATAAAAAAACTGGAAGAAAGAAAGTATAATGTCTTCTGGACAACGAAGAGGCAGTTTTCCATTTAATGCAACTCAAATTAAAGATGGTAAGATAGTTAGGCTTAGAAAAGATGGAACGGTAAAAGCTATTCTTGATGACTATAAGCCTAATCATCCAAAGAAAGATGTGTCAAACAAAAAATAGTTCATCTGATCTAGAAATAGACATAATCAGTTCTATCGATCACCAGATAGATAAAATAGAAGACTTGGGGCTATAATATTAGGGAGCTAATTACTGGGGAGCAGGCGGAAGAGTATCCAAATGCTACAGACCTCACTATACATAGCAAATGTCCTTCTAAATGGCTATTAATAGATTTAGAGACTGGTCAAATGTATAGGGGCATGAGGGAGCCAGGACAATACGGTAAATGGCGACGACTTAAAAAAAGGTTTAAAGTTTATGCATCAAATGATTAAAAAAATAGTTTGTAGGGCAAAAGGACATAATTTTCATAGAGCTGGATCGTGTCCCTTTACAGGAAAGACTTATGATGTATGCGTTCGCTGCCAGCAACTTGAAATGGTATAATTAATCATTATGTATAGAATAAAAAATGATGCAGAAATGGCACAGTCCCAAGAAGGATGCTGTGTGATAGCTCGCTGCAAACAAACAGCTACCCATCTATACGACAATATATACAATCAAGTGCCTCTTTGTGATGCACATTTTGATAAATTAAAAGCTATGCAGTATGGAGACTCTTAATATGGAAAATACAATTGAAAAACAGGTAAGCCAACTAAATGGAGTTCATCTTGGAGGCGGAGGTACTGGAATTTGGCAGTACGACAATTTTATATCTAAAGAAGAGTGTGAAGAGTTAATTAAATTCTTTAATGCAAATGAAGAGGAATGGCGCTTTATTTGTTTTTATGGGTCATATGGAATGCATGTTGTCTCTCCATTTAATAAAGAGCATGGCACTTCTATAACTGAAGAATATATGGCTAACCTGAGAGAAAGAATGATTCAGTATTGCTCCGATGCTGCTGGAAGACCAATGAAAATTAATAGTATGCATGCTCAAAAATGGGAAGTTGGAGCATATGCAAATGATCATTCTGATAATACAGACCTAGATGGAAATGATATGGGATGGGCAGATAACAAGCAATACTCTGGAATTTATTTGAACAGTCAGCCAGACTATGAAGGTGGAGTTTTAAAATTTAGAGATCACGATTTAGATGTTGTGCCACCCACAGGATCTTTTGTTTCATTCCCTGGCGGAGTTGAAAATATTCATAGCGTATCTGAAATTACTAAAGGAACAAGGTACACCATAGTTATTTTTTGGGATTATGCAGATGCATGGTATTCAGAGGCACAGCTTCAAGAATGGGAAAGATTAATTTTTAAAGAAAGAATTCATCAGTATCAATTGAAACAGCAATGGAAGGATGGAGTGGCACACCCGCTTTTAGATGATCCATATGTAGGGCTGGATGACCCAGAAAAACTTCCAGAGGGATTGATGGAAAGCTTAACTTCTGCAGACATAAAATGTAATGCAAGAAGAAATCAAGAAAATGCAATAAAAAATGGAACAGTTCCGCCAGGAGTTGTTGTAGATCAAATTATAAAAGAGGAGTAGCCATGTCAGAAAACAATTCTATTGAAAATGAGGTAGAGGGTAATTTAATCCCAGCAGGTGAAGTAACACTGTGGAATGACATTAATCCAGAACAAGAAGTAAAGGCATATGAGCCTGCAAGAACAGCAGAAGAACTTATAGAGTATGCAAGCTTATTTGTTTTTGTGCCAGTAGATAGCTCAAAGGGACTAGATGAAAACCGTGAAGAATACGATTATTCATTTGTAACAGAAAACGGAAGAGTTGCCTGGGAAAAAAACGAAGATGGTGACTTTTTAGTAGAATTTTTATTTGCTAGTGAAGGATTGGAAAAGTCTGAAAAAAGAATATTGCCTGTAGATAAACTAAAAGAATGGTTTTATAATCCAACAACCAAATTCTACCAAGAAAATATAGTACATGTCCCAATTCAATAAAATATATATAGATCCAAATATATATTATGTTGAAAACTTTTTATCTCAAGAAGAGGTGGAGAGGGTTCTTTCTTCTACTATTGAATGGCGTTTAATCAATGATGATGGAAATGGTGCCGACGAATTTAATGAAAAAGATTTAGAGGTTTTAAAAGAGGGTGGCGGAGTATCTAGAAGACTTACTGGATCTTTAGATTCTGAAGAAGATTTTTGGTGGGATATCGTTGTAAGAAGGCTCAGAGATTTACTTGACAATGATAATGAAAAATATAATGCGGTTCCATATATAACAAAATATTTGCCAGAAGGCGATTGGGGCCTATATTATCATTATGAAAATCACCCAGACTGTGGTCCAATTGGACAATATACAACTTTAGGGTTTACGCTAGCTTTAAATGATGGATGGACTGGCGGAGAAGTTGAATTTAAAAACAAACCAATTAAGTTTAAAGTAAAGCCAGGAGATATATTAGTTTTCCCAGCCTCAGAAGAATATACTCATGCAGTACATGCTGTCAGAGGTAAAGAAAGACTTGTCCATAGTGCTTTCGTGTATTCAAATGATTTTTATGAATCAGACATATGTCCAAATAGGTTTTCAAAAGACTACTTAACCTATTGACAGACTTTTTAATAAATTATATAATTTATTAATGATCTCTTACGATATACCAGACCCTTTTGAAACTTTTATTTCAAATAAATATAAAAATTATACTGGGGCTGTGTATGATTTTTTTGCTAAAGAGTGGCACATGAAATGTGGTTGTTGCAAAGAAGACCTATATGCACCTAATAAAAAAACTATGACAAAGATACGGCTTTATCATACTAGAAATGAATGTTGTGGCGGATACTAATGGATCAATTAGATAGCATGAAAGAAGCAAGGAACATTTTAGACAACTCCGTAGTTGAGCATAACTCAAAACCACCTCTACGATGGATAGCCAATTGGGCAGGATCAAGAGCGTCTGCAGCGGTAATGAGAGCAGCATGGCTAGATGAAGATGGAATAGATAAAGGAATTAGACAAACAATTAATTCTGCTATTTATAAATTGTTATGGCCGATGTATCGTAGGTATGGAACCTTTTACAAAATTGATTGGGACATGTCTGGCAAATCTTGGAACGATTATGATGATAATGGCATTCCATATTGGGAAAAAACTGGGACGGTAGATCCAGATTATGTTCAATTAGAACACGAACAATATCATTGGGATTATATAGACTATGAAACTGGTGATGCATTTAAGGTGATTAAATTTGTCCAATAAAATAGTTTTTCATTCCAAGAGAAAAGAAAATATTGGAAATGAGCACATGCCAGAAGCAGCTAAAAAAAATATTCCAGAATGGTTTTCTTCTGCAGATAAGTACAAAAAGCATGAAAATGGCTTGTATGCGATAATGTTTGCTACACACAAAGGAAAACATATAGCTGAAAAAGTTCTTTCTTGGAAGTCTTGCCCTGCTATTTTAGACGCAGCAATATCTGGATATGTGTTAAAGACGCCAGTGGATATTGAAATTGCTAAAGTGGATGGGGTCTACAAAATAGTCAATCAAGAAGAGTGTGGATTTTTTTGTAATATAAGAGGTTATGAAACAGGATTTCCTACTCCACCTGGATATGAAGAATTAAATTTTGTGTGGATTTTAAACTGGATGCCTATAGTTCCAAAGGGTTACACCACCTTATGGACTCATCCCTTAAACAGATTTGATCTTCCATTTTTATCTATAAACGGATTCATAGATGCAGAAGTATACAATCAAAGAGGGCGGATGCCATTTTTTATAAAAAAGGATTTTGAGGGAGTAATTCCTTCTGGAACTCCATTTACTCAAATAATCCCAATTAAAAATGAAGATTGGGAGATTGATATAAAAAATTATACAGAAAAAGAAATAGAAGAGAATAGGTCTTTTGAAAAAAAGATTTACAGTCCCTTAGAGGATGATGAAGAGTACATTCCAGGGACTTTTAATAGGACAAATTATAAGAAAAGGTTCTGGGTGAAAAAACAATATGACTGAGTGGAAATGCCCTTGCAACGGCTGTGCGAAGGCGGTAAAGCAAGAAAGAGCCCGTATTGCTAAAGCCATAGAAGAAATAAGTATAGATACTCCTGCACAACCTAATGCATTAGGTATGAAATTAATTATATTAGACATAATTAATCCGAAAAGTGAAGCGAAAAGTGAGGCGAAAAAGTAGAGATGAAAAAATTGATCATATTGGCAGTAGCTGCTCTTGCGGCAGGATTTGCTGCCTATAAAGCATTTAATGATTTAGTAGAAGCATTTGAAGATTTTGAATGGGAAGAGGAATATGACCAGGCAGATAGATTTAGCGACTAGAGCATACCTGAATATGCTCAGGAAGAAAAATAAAGAACTTATATCTAAATGTTATAATTGTGGGGCGGAATCAATAGGGATAAATGCAGATAAGCATAAAGTCCTATACGTATGCCAAGATCACTATAAGAAACCAGATGATGTAATTCTAGATACTAGTCAACCAGGAATATTACATTATATATATCCCAATGGCAAGAAAGTCCCAGATCATATGATGGATCCAAATATCGGCGGGTGGCATAAGAAAGATAATAGTACAATAGACTAATGTCTATACTATGTAAATGCGATAAATCACCCTTGTTTCCAAGATGTAATAAGAATCCTGAATATTGCCCAAAAATAGCTGAAGATAAAGAACAAGACGCTATATGGGCTACACAAATTTCATTTGAAGAGTAGACAATCTCTAGTATCCCCCTCCATTTATTCTCCTCTCTAATAGCCTTATAAGGCTTATATGAGTGGAGTATTGTGGAGTAAAGTGGAGAATCATACTATTAATTTAGATCTAATTACTATCATTTATATAACAAAAAGATATATGAGTAATTGAGCATATCAAATGATGGGACGTAATGTCAATTGCAGCATATAGATCAAATTTTGTCAATAGATATAGGCCAAAATTTCCAGGATATTTAAAATTTCTTCGTAAAATGGCATATTGGCCCATATGATTTTGATCAATTTTGTCATATTTATATAACATTCTGTTATATTTATTGACAATTCTGATCTAAAATGCTATAAATTTCCAGGATATTTAAAAATTGTTCGTAAAACAACAATTTGGCCCATAATTTTGCACAACAAAAAGCACATATATCTAATTAAAGATATATGTGCCAATTGGGCTAGATTTAATTTATTAGAAGCTATCCAAATCCATTATATACTTTGGATCTCTATATCTATTATCTGCAAGGGTATTTGTTTCTACCACTTCCTCCCCGTATTTTGCTACGATGAGGTCATTGAGGGCATCTGCTAACATTAATCCTTCGGATGTTTGTCCCTTATCCCATTCAGTTGTCATTCTTAGAGAGTTATATTTGATTATCCATTTGACTAACTCCATTAGTCTATCTTGTGTGTATATTGGGTAATATGTAGTTAGGATATTTGCCAAAACTGCTGGAGAAAAGGTATGATTATTTAGTCCTTCCGCCAACTTCTCTGCTACTTTAGTTTCTGATGATTTAGCCATTGTGTCCGCCTTTCTTTGTTAGCATTATATCAAAAAGGGTGAGCCCCCGCAACCCTCCCAGTTTCCCACCAGAGGTCGCAGGGGCCCACATTTGTTTACTTGACGTTCTTACCGTCAGTAAATACTACGCCCTTCTTAGAAGCCTCTGCAATTGCGTTCTTTGCAGCAGCTGAGAAGCGGCCACGCTTGCCCACAGTAATTCCCTGGGCCTTTAGATATTCACGTGTAGTTGTTGGTGTTGACATGTTTTCATCCTTTCATGATGAGTTATTATGTATATTATATATGAATTTCGGGAATTTGTAAATACCCCCGTAAGACATATTTTGGGCCCTTTGCCCAGAGCCATGTCCGAAATGTCCATTTCGTCCGCCTAGCTCAGTTATCTTTATTTAGTTGTATTCTTCAACCGAATATGGTTCGATTACGTCGTCTGTCTCGACGTCGTGCCATATCGAATTCATTTGCAGTGCAAGGTCCCAGGCCTCATCTGTTGAGCTGGCCTCCACATCTATATAGTACTTGTGAGTCTTGTCGCCATATACTCTGTATCTAGTCATCCAGCCACTCGTCCTCATCTAGGGCAACCAGGAAATCGTTGTCCCTCATCCAATCACGAAGCGTCTCTTCAATGATTTCATCTCCAAGGTCCATGCTTAGGCCAATGCCGTCTACATCTTCCCAGAACTTATCGAAGATTTGTTTTAGAGTTATGCCGCTAGGCACAGCCTCATCAACATAATCATTTTCAGCAAGGTCATCATATTGATTATTCTCGTAGATATTACGCATTACATCAAATGTCCATACCCACAGCAATGACGGGAAGACGGGAAGAGTTGTAATCTTATCTACAATCTGATTTAGTTCATTATAGATGTCGTCCCTACGTGTTTGGTCCTGCAGATCTAATTCAGCCATTCTTCTTTGTCCTTTCGTCGATTGCGAATGCTAATGCATATGTCATTTGGTAAATATAAGTTAGAGCGTCACATTGGCCTTCCCAGTACTTCCGCTCCATGGAATCAATGGCCTCTTCGGTATCATCCTCCACACGCTGTGCTTCTTCTAATTCCCGTTCTGCGTCAAGCATGAGCGTCTTTAAATGCCCGTGCAAGATATCGGTCCCAGAGGACCCAGCGTCTACCTGTCTCTGCAGGTGTGGTTCTAGTTCTAGCGTATTCACATTATCTCCTCTACATATTGAAGGATATGCATTGTAGCAGATTCTTGGCCGCTTGTGAAGTTATACTCAATGTCTAATTCAGCAAACTCTTTTGAAGCGGGGTCAAGAAGTTCCATACGATTAGATATCATATCTAAATCTTGATTTAAAGACTGTGCATGCAATAGAAGATAAGTAGTTAATTGTTCTTTTCTATTAATATATTCTGATTCCATTATTCATTTACCTCCACATAATATTGGTCTTCAGGTTTTAAATCATAAAACTGATTAAATCTACCTTTGAGATAATTGCTATCACATCTGCTAGCAATTTGATAATCTGAATATAACTGTCCCTCATCTAAATTAGATTGAACCCAATCGTCTAGAAGTTGGTCAGCAATATCAGACATAATTGCTCCCATTACCATTTCATTCTCGTCATCAAATGCTCCGTGTTGCATTGTCTAGTGCTTCCTTTCTATATTCTGGTGTATGACTTTCGTCCAAGTATATCTTATGGGTCTGACATTCTGCGACACATTCTAGGTCTGCCTCGCCAAGCCAATTACATACATTGCAGATTTCTCCACAATCATTGTCGCAGTACTCCATGCAGTTTTCTGCATCACAATCTCTGCATTTGTTCTCATATTCTGAAATAGATATAACTTCTCCACGAAGTAATTCCATTTCGCCACCCCAGCCTGTTTCTTCTTCATAAGATAAAGTAAACAATAAACTAGGATATTGTGCAGACAATTTTTCGAGGGCAGGAACAGGTGGAGACCAAGCAGTTTCAAAATTATAATAAACTACTAAGTTCTCTCCATTTTCAGTAGGACCTTCAATATATGTATTTTTATAACTATCTTCTGCTGGTACAGCAACATCCCATTTTGTTCCCCAATTAGTTATATTCCAGTTATACCAAGATTTATCAGTCTTGGCTAATTCCTGTGTATCATTCCACCAATTAGAATCAGATACATCTAATTTAGAACGAACAGGTTGTGAAACATATTCTAAATCAGTAATACCTGCTTGGCGGTGGTTATAAATATTATAGAAAGCAAATACAGGATTAGGATAAGTAGTTTGAGATACTTCCATATTTCCAGTAGTTTTATTCCATGAATCATGTAACATTACAAATGGTTTATTCATTTGTTTTACAAGGTCATTTACTAAATCAGGATTACCTTCAATTGTAAGACCATTGAAACACCAATTTGGCATTTTATATTCCTTTCGTGATTATGGGTCCTATTATACATCCCCCCACTGACATTTGACAATATCTCACACGAATATGAGGTTTAGATCACAAATCTCACAAAAGCTCACAATTTCCAGGGAATTTACTTGACAGTCGTAACAGGCATAGGGTACCCTCAGATACTGCGGGCAACAAAAATCCTCCAGGTCACTACGCTGGAGGATCTTGAAGATAACAAGGCTGCTAGCCAAACGAAAGGAATTTAAGTAAACGCTGCCTTACTTAGCCACTTGCGGATATCGCTAATAGCGGCACCTTGTCTAATGACGGGACCAGGCCCGTCATTAATTATAACATATTAAACTGTGAGTAATTGATTGACTGCGTACTTCTCACAGAATGAAGAAAGGTCCATTACGAAAATTGCTTCATTGCTCATACCACGGACCTTATTATCAGTGTTGAAGAATGAATCCTCTTCGTGAAGACTAAATGTCTGCTGTTCCCAGTCGACAATAGCAATCTTGTGCTCGTTGTCACCAACTTCATTTACATGTAGTCCCCATCCAGTTTCAGAATTCCATTGGTCTCCTACTATCTGGCTAATAGCGATACGTGTTGCATATGAAGGGTCATTCCACCTTGGCCGTGCACTAATTACAGCATCCGCCAACCGTCCAAGCATGCCTGCGCCTGCCCAATGTCCGTATAGTACAATTGTGTTTCCATTCGGCTGTACAAATCCGAAGTTTGCTCTGTCACCCATTTGTTACTTCCTTTCGTCGTCGTTGTTTTTTGGGTTTGGGGGTCTCTTCAACCTTGTCCAATTCTATAATTTCAAAGGCCCAACTGTCAATAGCGGCCTTATTCTTATTTAAATGGTGGCCACAAAAGAATAGCTCACCATTAATTGATTTAGCTAAATACTTAGCCTGAGCTGGGCATTCAGCATCACATTTAATCCATCTAGTTAGATCCTCAGAGGTCATGGTCTAATGTCCCAAATTCGATTTTGTCTGCAACCCAGTCTAATACTGCGCCATCATCATGGCTTTCTGCCCACGAGCGAATGTTATTAATAATAACTTCACGAGTAAACTTAACACCATCTTCAAAACCATCTTTGTAATCCATATTACCTCCTAGTGTAGCCTGTTGGCTGATAATCCGATTCCACTAGTATATCCAAGTTATACTTAGAAATCAAGGCTGAAACCTTTTCAATATTTCCAGTCCCTAACTCAAATACATTTGATTCAAGATAATAAGGGTCTAGTCCAGAGAACTCAGCCTCCCAGTAGGCCGCCTTACAGGCGGCACCACTAGGTGCTTGTAACTGATAATACATTAGTTCCAATCCTGACTATCAACTAAGTCAATGTCCCATGAATCGACATTAGTATCGAAATCATTTGAATCAACTGAAAGGTTATCGCCAAGGTGGTAACGAATGTCGAAGTCCTCTACATCTTCAAGATTTACCATTGTAGTTCCTGATACTGTAAGAGTTGCGGTCCAAGACATTTCCTGTTGTGGAGTATGGTCTAGAATTGAACAAAGGTCACGAAGAATCTCTTCTTTCTCTGTATTAGGATTGAACCAACTTTCCATAGTTAGATTATCAATAATCTTTGTAATGGTGCCTTGTGAACGAGACAAGTGGTCTTCCAAGTTTTTGATACGCTCCAATTTCCACTCAAGGTCAGTAACCTTGATAATTGGGAATGTAACTTCACCGTTTGTGATATCCTTGTATTGCACAAGAACATTGGCATTGTAGGTCGTTGGGACCTCTGTAGTATTTTCCATTATATTCCTTTCGTTGTTATGTGGAGTATTATAGCGGACCTGACTGACATTTACAAGCATTTTTACGGGATTTTAAAAATGTGTCGTAAATCACAAAAGCTGCCTTCACATCTGCGGGCATTTAGCTGCGATGCGTACGGGACTTGAACCCGTGATCTCTACCGTGACAGGGTAGCGAATTAACCAACTATTCTAACGCACCAATTGTGGAGCAGTTTTTAGACTTGCTCAGGTCTTGCGTTTTTAGAACGCTTTTACCATTTTGAGAATTTTATTTTTCTCAGCGGTAAGAATTGGGTCAAAGCCAGAAGCACCAGCCATTAGTGTTTCTGAATTGCCACGACCAGAACGGAAATAATCAAGGCGTTCAGTAAGCGCATTGAAAGCACCCCATTTTGTACCCTTGATATTAGCATTGGTAGGTGAGTTATGATAAAGGTCATCTAGCAAGACAACTTTATTTTCCCACTTAGTAATCGCAACTTTCGCTGCGTCCTTATCAGGCTTAGGATAAATTGTCTGAATCAACTTAGAGAATTCAGCGTCAGTAATGGATTGAGAAAAGAGAGCCTGCGCTTCTTTCTCGAATTCATCAAAGTATCCAAGAGCAAGACCAAGAGTCTCACGAGCAACTTGAATGCGACCTTCGACAGATTGCGTATGGCGAATCTTGAAAGATTGCTTAGCAGTTTTCATCGCAAGGTTTAGCGTGTTTTGGCATACAACACGAACAGGTGTAATTGCTGCTTGAACAGCAACAGAGCCATCGTGTGATGTCCATACGATTAGATAAAGTTTAGTTTGGTCATTAGCACCTTGTGGGTCTAATACCATTGTGCGAGGCACATCAACAGTACCGAACACAACTTTACCATTCTTTAGAGAGCCAGCAGATTCCCAACGGCAATCAGGATTAGCGTCATGAATATTATCTGCGAAAGCAAATAGTTCTTCATTCTGAACAGGCTTATATCGCTTACCAACAGTAGCAAGAACATCAGTTCCGCCATTGAATGGGTTATCACGAATAACTAATTGAGCATTAGAT
>Ga0315909_10005464_pt1 | contig 14579 bp, 22 predicted proteins | sample LakEriMetagenome_11_FD_203527 | JGI IMG/M metagenome (GOLD analysis project Ga0315909, IMG submission 203527) | Freshwater fungal communities from buoy surface, Lake Erie, Ohio, United States - Buoy 2 MA125 | ecosystem: Environmental > Aquatic > Freshwater > Lake | place: USA: Lake Erie, Ohio...
TGCTGGCCGTGTCGGGACGTTTCGTTAAGTACCGCAACGCCGAGAACCTTGACGAGGAGGCTACGACAATGTTGGAACTGGACTTTCGCGGACTGTTTGAAAGGGTGAAACAATGAGGAAAACCGCAATCATCGCCGCGTGCACCGGCTTGGTCGGATGCACGTCCGTCTCGCATCCTTCGGGGTGGACGTACCGCAGCCTTGGCTTCCAGAAGACCATTGCCGAGTTGCAGGTTGGCACTAACGGAACGCTGCACATGAAGGGATACGCGTCCAAGGACTCCCAGATGGCCGAGGGCATCGCTGCTGGCGTTGCTAAGGGTCTCGCGGCTGGCGCCAATCCCCTGCCGTGAACGCTCTCGCCGCAGGCTGCCGCGCCGCGCTTAACGCGTTGGCCGGGTACACTGGCAACCAGACGTTTGCGTGGACGTTGCCAGATGGAACCTCGCGCTCCGTTGCGTGCGTGCCCAACGACGAGCGGGAGGCAAATTCACCAATCGTCGGCGGCTTCGACAACACGGGCGGCCTGTCTCTGTTTGTCCAATTCGACGATTGGCTGACTGCGGACTCAACCCTCGTCACGGTGGATTCGACGCTTTACACCGTCGACCAAGGCGGCCAGCGCAAGCCGGTTGTCGGACGGCGCGTCACGTATCAGGCGACGACGTGGCGCATTCTGTCCTGCACGCTGTCCGCGTCGCAGTCCCATTACATCCTCGCACTCGGCCCGAACAACCGATGACGCCAATCGTGCAAGTGGACAAGACGGCTTTTGACCGGGCCATGCTGCTGCTTGCCAAGCACTCCAAGCGCGGGGTTGCAGACGCCATCAATTCGCGGCTGTTCTTTATCCTCGTCCGGATGCTGGTCCTTCTGCCGCCTCGGTCCATGAAGGAGCGTCGGCAGATGATTCGGGCTTACCTGAATGCGCCGGTGAGCCAACAAAGGAAAAGCCCACCAAAGAGCGGCAAGAACCATCAATTTCAACGCGTCCACCTAATCGCGCAGGCCATGAACCGCAACAAGCCGTTTGAGTTGAAAGGGCTGCCGTCCGGCTCCCGTGGCCTGTACGGCGAGCGGATGAAGGCTGCTGCCGCGATTGTACGCCGCCGCGCCATTGGCTCGGTCGGTTACATCAAGTCGGGTGTCCTCAAGGCGATTCGCCGCATCTCCCCAGGTTTCACAGCCGCCGGCGCCACGCGTCGCGGCAAGAGTGCTGACGGAAAGCGGGTTGACCGTGTCATCAAGGCAAACGGCGCTTACGTCGAACTTGCCCGCCAGTACGGCGTGGAGATTGAGAACGTCGGCAGCCATCGCGGCAACAACGCCCGAGCGTCCAAGGCGCAGGATGGCGTCAATCCAACCGCATCGGCGCGGGTTGTTGCTGGCGTGGCCGATGGGCAGGAAGCAACCGTTGACGGCATCTATTCGCAGACGGGATCCCGCGTAATGGCCGACGAGACGGCGGAGATGGACCGGATGCTCCGCGCCACCTTCGGCGATATTTACGAGCAAGCGCTAAAACCTAACGGATTTGAGATAAAATGAACGCCGTCGCACTGAAAACCGAGCAGGCCGTGAAGGCGTATCTGGACGGGCTGACGTGGCCGACGCCTGCGCCGACGGTCCTTGTGTCCTACGGTCGCGGCGCCTTGTCGTCCGAGTCCATCGCGGAGCAGGATGATATGCCGAGCTTCCCGCGCATCGTGGTCCGCGCCACCAGCTCGGAGCCTGTCGCGCCCGAGGTGGACGTGCATCAGGTGCCTGTGTCCGTCGACCTGTACGTGTCGGCCGACGAGTCGGAGGAGAGCGAGACGTTCGACTTGCTGGCCGTCATGGAAACCGGCTTGCAGGAGCTTACCTACAACGAGCAATGGTACTTGCTCAACATAGCGGCCACAGCCACGGAGACCGGCTTTGACTGCCAATTCGTGACGCCGTCGTCGGGCTCGGATGTCAGCGTGCAGAATCGGGCGCGGGTCGTCACGCGGGCGATGAACATTTGGGGACGTACAACGCCGAAGACCTGAACAGTTGACCGAAACGAAAAACCGATATGGCAACCTCACTGGGAACGGTGGTCCGTTTTGGCGTCGGCGGGACAATGGTCCTTTACGCCGCCGATGGCTCGACCGCCGTGAACAGCGGGCCGCTCGCCGTTGGCGCGATCCAGTCCCTTGAGGTTACCCATGAGGACGACGCGCTGGAGCCAAAGGACAAGGACGGCAAGGTGTTTTCCAGCGTCGTTGCCAACAACGACCGCCTTACGCTAAACGTCACCGCGCTTCTGTCCGGCAGTTCCTCCAGCAACGCGGCGCTTTCCGCCTCGTTCCCAAGCGGCAATGGTCGCGCCGTTCTGACGGGTTGCCCGGTCATCAAGATGGGGCCGTGGGCTGACGCCATCAATACCAACACTGCCTCGGCGCCGAACACCTACCTCTGGATCTATCAGGGAGGCGGCAAGGTTTCGATGAACAACGACGGAACCGCAACCATGACGGCGACGTTCAAGCGATTCGGCAGCGTGGCGTCCACTTCGTCCGACGCCGCCGTTTCCATCTAACCCACAATGAAACCCCTGGCGCGGCTGTATCACGCCGTATCGGCCGGGGCACCATTGGTCCTCGGCTTGAGAATGCGGCCTGCTACGGTAGGCCACATGGTCATTCTGTCCCGACTGGGCAACCCGCTTGCAAAGGCTGGGCCGTTGACCGTCGAAGAACTGACCGAGGCTGCTTTCCTGCTTTCGGACGATTGGCGCGAGATTGCCGAGCGGCTTGCGCGTCCGTTTCCAAAACTGGAGTTCAAGCTGTGGGCTTGGTTTAAGTTGCGCAAGGCCGATTGGAACGGCTCGGCAGCCGCGTTGACCAAGTGGGTTTGGGATCGTGAGGGCGAATTGGCCGTTCTGCGCTCGTCGTCCTCGGACCCGCTGGAGGCTGCCGGACCCGAGCGGCTGCTTCTGTCCTTGGTCCACATCGGGTTGACGGCTGACGAGGCTCTGGACCTGCCGCTGATTGACGCCGAGCGGCTTGTCCTGACGTGGGCCGAGGCGCAGGGTCACGTCAAGTTGAACGGCGAGCATCACCAAGCGTTGAAGGCCCGCGCAGACGCCGAGTACGCCCGCGTCATGGCCGAGATCCAAGCCCACAAAACCGACACAGAAGGAGCAAACTGATATGGGCCTGATGTCATTCTTGGTGAAGCTGGGGCTTGACGGCACCCAGTTTGAAACCGGCATGGTCCGCGCCAAGTCGGCGGGAGATCGGTTTGCGGCTGACTTCAAACGGTCGGTTGGGTCGACTCTGGCCAGCGTCTTTGCGGTCGACAAGCTGGCCGAGTACGGCAAAGCGTCCATCGACCTTGCTGGAAAGCTGACGGACCTTTCTACGCGGCTTGGCGTTTCGGCCGAGTTCCTGCAAGAGATGGGTGTTGCTGCCGAAATGGGTGGATCCTCCTTGGACGACGTGTCGGCGTCGCTGGAAAAGTTGGCCATCTCTCGCGCAAAGGCGCTGGGCGGCGATGCTGGGATGCTGGAATCGTTCAAGCGGTTCGCCATTGACGCCGAGAAGTTGAAAACGCTGCGGATTGAAGAGATTTTCGAGCGCGTTGGAGCCGCGTTTGAAGGTGGCGCCAACCCTCAAAACCTTATCGGGCCTCTTCGTGAAATTGCCGGGAAATCGGCCGGCGCTTTGATTCCCGCAATGGTCGACGGACTCGGAGATGCCGCGCAAAAAGCTCGCGAGCTTGGGCAGGTGTTGAGTAATGACGTTGTCGCTTCGCTGGATGAGGCGGGAGACCGCATTGAGGTTATGCAGCGCACGTTCACGCTAAGCATCGGATCGCTTGTCGGAAATGTAGTCGAGCCTCTTTTCCGTTACCTTGAAGCCATTGGCGCGGCGTTGGGAACTGTTCAAAAGCTGATGCCGTCTCTGACCAATCCTCAGCTTTTCAGCAACCCGTTCTCCATCGTCAAAAACGCGCTAGACCAAGGGGCGCAATCGTTCCGTTCCTCGTTGGAAGAACAGGGCCAAGCCGCAGCCGACACAGCCGCAGCCCGCGAGCGTCGCGCAAGGTTGCGGGAAACGGTCAATCTTGAAGCTATGGCAAGTGGATCCAAGTCCGCTTCAACCGTTGCCCAGCAAGTCGCGTTTCGTCAGCCGCAGTCGACCGACCCTCTCGCCCGCATTGGCGGCTTCACCCAGTTTGGCGCCGGCATCTCTGACACTCGCCGCATGATGGAGCAGCAGACGCGGCTTTTGCAGTCCATCGCATCGGCGACCAAGGAAACCGCCGTCAAAATCGACGCTAACTGACCATGGCAACCGAACTTGGCCAACTAGGCACGTCCAACTACGTGTTGACGCGGAGCAGCCCGTCGTTCGACCCGCAGGTTGGCGCCGTGTGGGAGATGGAATACGTCGGCAGCCGCGATGCCATCCGCATTGCCTCGGTCGGCTGGCTACAGTCTGGCGGCAAGGTCCGCATCGACGAGTCTGGGCCGCTGTCCACGGCCGTCGTGGTGTTCTCCGGCGCTCGCAATCCTAGCGACCCAACGGCGCCAATCTCCAACGAGCAGCCCACCGACCGTTACGAGCTGCGGTCTGACCGCGTAGAGGTGTCGCTCTTCGATCTGCCCGGCGTTGTCGCTGAGGCGTCAGCATATTCGGCCGCGTTTGGCGAAGGCGCAACGCCTAGTCTGTACCGCTCGCAGATTGAGGAAGCCGCACGGTCCGGCACAGCGTTGCCGTTCTCGACCGCCCAATTCCCGCTTGCCGCAAAGCTGCTTGCGCGTCTCTCGGTCGGGCAAGACACTTTCCCAACCACCCGGCTGAACCTCCTGCGCGTCCGCTCGTTTACCACGTCCTACAATCAGCAAGCGCGCCTTGACCCAATTCCGCCGATTTACTCGACCTCGTCGCTCGTCTTGCTGTTCGCGTTGCCCACGACGGTCGCGGCTTGGCTGCCGGCAGACCCTCCCGCGCCTCCAGGGACCGCTTGGGGTTGGCTGACGACGGACAATTCATTCAGCTACCAGCCGAAACTCAACCTTATCGAACAGTCCACGGCGTGGGCATTTGCGGCATGGGACACCGAGTTGTACCCGCGAGTCTAAACAGTTGACCAACCGCAAAACTTGCCATGGCTAACGAGATCCAAGTCACAACCAAGCTCTATTCGTCCAAGGGTGGCGCCAGCACGGCAAACGCGACCCACAACTGGACCGCGAACATGAGCGGATCGGACCTCATCACGCTCACGCAGGCTGTTGGCACAACCGAGGAATCCCTCAGCGTTGGTCCCGACGTTGGCGCTCCGTACGCCGTTGAGGTGGTCAATTTGGACTCCACCAATTACATCGAATTCGGATTCTCGACCGGCACATACGTCGGCCGCATTCCTGCCGGCCAGTCGATGCTGATTCCGTACGTCGCGTCCGGCGTCACGGTGTATCTCAAGGCCAACACCGCCGCGTGTAACATCCTGACCACCGCGACGGAACTCTGACCCGCCCATGAAGCGCCGGATCCGAGTTGCCGAAAAGGGCATCCGTTCCGACATTGCGCGGGCAGTCAACCAACTGGCCGAGCAAGTCGAGCGGCAACGCCTCGTTGCGCTTCCCGGTCAAGCCGTCACGGAGACCGCAAACGGAACCGCGCTCAAGGTGACGGCTGCCGCTGGTTCCGGTGTTGCAGACCCGGACGTTTTCTACTGACATCGTCCCATGGGATTCGCCCCAAATAGGCGGGCGCGGATGTTTAAGGCCGCAAACTTAAACAACCTCTATGCCCGTGCGGACCGGAAATGCTACCTCGCGTTGCAGGGCAAGACCCCGCTCCTTGCGGACAGTTGGTCCCTGACGATGCCCTACGGCGTGTGGTACGTTTTCACGCAGGGGCCAGTCAAACGGCTTTACGATAGCGGAACGGGAATCCCAGGCATCGGCGCCGTCTATCGGCTAAACCACGACCAAGCGACCGTTCCATTTGAGTTGGCCAAGCTAGATTCCGTGGCGTTGGACGTGCCCGGCAACCGAGTCTTTTGCGACTTGTGGACCTACGCGACCGACCCGACGCCCGACGCCGACGTTCTCGCGGTTCACCACTCGTTTGAAGTCCACCAACGCGTCATCGGCGGCAAAGCCTACGACGTGCAGCTTGGCCTTGCGCCGCCTGAACCGTGGATCACTGGACTTGGCCCGCAATCATCGTGGGTGCGGACGCAATTCGCCGCGACATCCTTGCCGCCCTACTACGTCCCGGCACGTTCGCACAGATACGAGCGGGCGGTTGCCGAAATCGCGTGCGAAGGCGTGCCGCTGTTCACGGTCAAAAAGACGTGGACTCGCTACGATTGCTGGCGGGTTCACAACCTGTCGGAGTTCTCCATGACGCTTGTCTTGGAGTTTCCAAACGGCTCATCCGCTCGCCAAACCATCCCGCCCTACGAATGCCGGACCGCCCGTCGCGCTGCGAATGGCCTTTGGATGTCGGTTTGGGCACCGTCTTACCCGAACCTGCCGACGTGCTATTTCTGGCCGTACGTCAAAGGCGACGTTCCGCTCTTTGCTGGTGGACCTCCGCAGAATTACAGCTCGTCCGTCAACAGCGGTGCCGCACTGGCAATGGAGCGTTCGCAGTCGGCCAACAACATCGCGAATCCGTGGGTCATCCTTGAATGGATGCAGCAACTCAAGGCGACGCTTGACCCTCGCGTGCCCTACGATGCCCATAAAAACTATCGCGACTTCCTGTCCGACCCATCGAACGACGACAATCTGATCGGCGATTGCGTGCTGACGTGGGGACGTGCCCGATTGCAGGATAGCGCCGGCAACGTTGAGATCATCGAAATCCCGAACGTTTCCGCGCTAACCGAGACGCTCGCTGGATACGGGATCGTCTGCACGCTTTCCGGAACGACGCTCAACATCACCAACCGGAGCCAATGGACGCGCATCTACAGCCTAGACTGCAACCTGTTTGCTGAGACCTCGGGTGCCCGCTATTGGGACATCTCCGTAGGGAGCCCGTCGTTCTCGGTGGCCTACCCGCCCGCGTACTGCAAACAGACGGCTGTCGGCGTCAACAAACGCTGGCAGCAATACGCGTGGTCCACGGCGACGCCTCCGACAATCTTTGACACCATTGGAACGCTGCGCCGCAAGGTGCTTGTTGAAGCCGGATGGATGGCGTCCGAGACTCAATACCTGGAGATACCCGAGGCGTTCGCCGCGTCTTCCGTCACGCTGACGCCGCTGGGCCTAGTAATGCGCCTGCCGACGCTTACGCCGGTCTACGATGTTGCCGATCAGGTGGACGGGACGTATTGCTACGAAGGTGGACTGACTGGTGTCTCGCCGTTTTACTGGGCCGGCATCCATCCGCGCAAGATCGCCTACGGCGTATCCACGGACCCGGTCTATCAGTTGGACAATTACTGGGCGGCCGACGAGTTCTGGCTGCTTGCGCCCGCTGGCGACTCGGACGGCGTGACCTACAACGGGTGGCGCCGGCTGTTCCCGTGCGTTGACGCGTACTCGGTCAACCTGTCATTTCCGGCAATCTGGACGGCCTACGTGCCGCCCGGTGGTCAATGGGTGTATGCGCGGACTGTCTACGATTGGGAAATCCGTCGGTGCTTTGAAATAACTTCCGACGAAGACCGCTTTTCGTTTGGCGCAGACTTTTGGATCGGGAAGTGGGGCCAGCATGGCGGCGACGATTCGCACGTCCGCGTGCCCGGAAAGCCAGACGTGACGCCGCAGTTTGGCGCGTTTAACGGCGAGCTCTATCCCGAGACTGCGCCGGACGATATCTGGTTCGACGAGTACCGGCCAAAACGCAGCGGCGCGTCCGACTTCGACGTGGACGGCAACGATGGGTTCGACGGCCAAACAACGTTGCTGCACGAACCACAAGACGGCACGTCGGTTCATCCGTACCCATTCCTAAACGGCTCCGCGCCCGTGCAGCGGATTCCCAAGTCCGCTTGGCTTTGGGACTTGTTGGAATACCACGTCCGCGCATGGCGCCGCTCCTATCGCCATTGCAAGGGAGAGCATGACATACCCGTTGCGACCGGCCGCAAACTTTCGGACTGCTACGATGCTGCGGGCTACGGCGAGGAGGGCGGCAGTTACGTGTTTTTCCTCACGCTCCAGGGTTACAACGACCTTCTGGCAAACGGCGTGGTTTGCGGCGCGGATGGGACCACCGCCGCCACGCCGTATTACGTCACGACGGAAAACCTTGCCGCGTTCATCGACCGGCGCAGCTTCGACGGCTACCTTTTGGACACGATCCAGATTACCGGCGCGTACCCCGCAGGCGTCGTCATTGACAAGCGCCGGCTGGGCATCGGCGAGACGACGGAGCCGCTCAACCTGTACTCGGTTGCGCTCGCGTGGGAGCGGTCGGCTATCCATCGGTTTGTGGATCTCCGATTCCAAGGTGAGTGACGGCGTAAGAAATTTGTTGACGGTTTGCATACCGGCTGCAATCGTCGCTCTGCAATGAGCAAGCGAACGCTTAAGCCGAAAACCACCAAGCCCGAGTTGGTCCGGATCACCGTCCAGATTCCCGCCACGATGCGGGACGCACTAAACCGCATGGCCGAGGACCGCCTCGTCAGCCTCTCCGACCTCGTTCGCGGGGCCGTCGCGGAGGTGGTCAAGTGAATAGCTCATTTAGGTACTCGCTTCCAGCCCGCGAGGCGGAAAAGATTTGCCGAGCGCAAGAGCAGCGGCTGCGTAAATCAGTGGAAGAATGCCAAGCAAACGCATTCCAGCATCTCCAACGGCTCAAGATCGCATTGAAGCTGCGTCCGAAGCCTTCGATTGCTCGCTGTTTGCTTGTCTGGTTTGGGCTTTCGGCAAGCAGCTTGGCTGGAGAAGGAAAGCCCGATTTGGAAGCTTGGGAAGCCGCTATGCGGGACCTCAATTTTGAGGGCTGGAGCTTTATTGAGCCGCAGCACCCGCCCGCAATTTCGGCCATTGAATACTGCGACGGAAACGTTCGCGTTGAGTACTGGGCCTTTTACGAAGCGTTCACCAAGTTGGTCGAGAAATGGGACAAGTGGAGCAACAAGTCTGAAATCCTCGAAGAGATTGAGCGCCTTCCGGATGGGGCATTTTACAACTGCAACTGACATGACACCCGACCTTGAATACCTGCGCGGCCTGCAAGCCCGCCTAGTCCTGAAAATCGGCAAGCTCGGCGTTGAGATCGACAAGACGCCGTCCGTGATCGAGCGGACCGCACTTGTCCGTGGCAAGTTTGAACTTCAGAAGGTCGAGATGGAATTAACCGCCTACCTGCGCGGGAAAGGCGTCCTGTGAACGTCGTCGAGGAACTGGACAAGATCCTTGAGGACATCCGCGCCGAGTCGGAGGCGGCATACGATCACGGGCAAAAGGGAAGCTGCGACGACACCCTGCGCTCAATCGGCAAGACTCAGGCTTTCACCTTTGCGGCCGACAAGGTCGCCAAACTCCGCAACAAACTTTCCGCGCCAACAACCGGCGCAGAGTAGAAGGAAAACCATGAGCACAGACATCCAAGCCGCGCCGCAAAAGGCGCTTACTATCCGAGACCGCCTTGAATCGCCACGCTTTGCCGCCGAACTGGCGAAGGCGTTGCCGAAGCACCTAACGCCGGACCGCCAGATCCGCGTCGCCGTCACCGCCATCACGCGCACGCCGAAGCTGGCCGAGTGCGACCAAGCGTCGTTCTTCGGTGCGCTACTGACGCTGTCCCAATTCGGGCTTGAGCCTGACGGACGCCGCGCCCACCTTATCCCGTTTGAAAACCGCAAGCGCGGTTGCGTCGAGTGCCAACTCATCATCGACTGGAAGGGTCTAGCTGAATTGGCGATGCGCTCCGGGCTCGTCGCCAACCTCCACGCCGACGTGGTCCGCGATGGCGACCTGTTTGACTACTCGGCAGGCAAGATCACGCGCCACGTTCCGCACTTCATTCGACGCGATGCTGGCAAGCCTGCCGAGGCTGGCGAAATCTTCGCCGTCTACGCCATCGCCGAGTTCCGTGACGGATCGACTAAGGCGGACGTGATGTCCATTGACGAGGTCAACGCCATCCGCGCCCGGTCGCGTTCCGGTGGAAGCGGTCCGTGGGCGACCGACTACAACGAGATGGCGAAGAAGACGGTGTTCCGGCGCCTGTCCAAGTGGTTGCCATTGTCGCCCGAATTCCGCGACGCCGTGACCGCTGACGACGAAGCGGACCCCATCGGTGAGGCTTTGAACGTGACGCCAAAGACGGTTGCGCCGATCTTTGCCAAGCCTGCCGCCAAGGTCGCGGCACCGGAGTCCGACCCAGAGCCGGTTGAGCCTGCACCGGAACCCGCGCCGCCCGCTCCCGAGCCCCAGGTGCCGCCCGCCGAGGTCCACCCGTCCGAGCAGCTCGCGGAGATCGTGACCGCCGCTGGTTACTCGTTCGACCAGTTCCACGCGTGGACGCTGGACAACGGTTACGCCGCACTGAAGGCCGCGACCTCCTTTGCCGACGTGCCCGCGCAACTCGCCAAACGGTTCATCGGCTCCAAGGCCGGTCTCCTTGCGGCGCTGGCTAAGGCGAAGGAGGCCGCCAAGTGAGCCGTCATCGAGTCGCCGCAGGAATGCGGAAGTCCAGCAAGTCGACGGGTCAAAAGATCCTCCGCGCATTTGCTCGCGGATGGTTTCCCGGCGCCGGACCCATCGCCGATTTCCTCGGCAAGCGTCGCAAGAAGTCTTTTAGCAACGAAACCACGAACATTGGAGGTAACCTGTGATCCTATCAGTCCAACACGTCGCGCAATGCGATGTCGCAATCCAACCGGACGCGTTTAAGCGACGCGCCGAGGCAGTCGAGTCCGCGAAATTCATTCAGTCCGTTACGAGTGAGTTTGCGTTCAACGAAGCCGCAGCCGTGAGCCGTGAGCTTGCCGGCCTGCGGAACGAGGTCGAGAAGAGCCGCAAGGAAGCCAAGGCTCCCGTGCTTGACCTCGGCAAAAAGATCGACGGCGCCGCCGCTGAGTTCCTTGCACCAATCGAAGCCGAGTCCGCCCGCCTCCGTGGCGAGATGACCAAATTCCAAGCTGAGCAGGATCGGCTTCGGATGGAAGCCGAACGTAAGCGCCGCGAGGAGGAAGAGAAGGTGCGCCGCGCCGAGGAGGCCCGCCTTGCCGAGATCCGCCGTCAGGAGGAGGAAGCCCGACGCGCTGAGTCCAACGCCCGCAACGAAGCGGAGCGCCGCGCCGCCGAGGAGCGCCGGAAGCAGATGGCCGCGCAAGCCGAGGCGGAAGCCGCAGCAGCAAAGCAACGCCAGGAATCCGCTCCGGTCTCCGTGTTTGTGCCGCAGGTCAAAGCTGCCGGCGTCTCCGTCCGCAAGGATTGGGACTTTGAAATCACGGACCTTGCCGCTTTCGCTGCGGCGTATCCGGACCTTGTAACCATCACGCCGAAACGGTCGGACGTACTGGCGTTGCTGCGAAACGGAACCCGTGAACTTAAGGGCGCCCGCGTCTTTGAGGCCACCAAGATTGGGGTGAGAGCGTGAAACCAAAACCCGACATCAACCGCCTTGCCGAACTGGCCGAGGTGGTCAAATCCAGCATCCTGCCCGTCTTTGGCGAGGCTACAGACGCCATCAACGAGGCCATTAACGCCGCGATGGAGGAACAGCAGGAAACCCAATCGGACGCGCCGCTCAAGGTGTCCCTGTCCATCAAGGTCGTTTGGGACACGTCGGCCGACACTGTGGACATATCGCTGCCGGTTCCGGTCAAGCGGACGTTCAAGGCGTCGCGCAAGATGCCCGACCACAAGCAGGCCAATTTGCCGTTGAAAAGCGAGGTGGACGGTGAGTGACCGCCACAATCTGCCGTCAGCGTCGGGCGCTGAACGCTATTCGCTGTGCCGCGCATCGTTTCGCATGGAGCAGATGCACGGGGAGAAGGACACGGACACCGCCGAGGCAAGCATGGGCACGCGGATTCATGCCGCGCTTGCGGGTGAGTCGGTCGCGTTGACTGCCGAGGAGGAAGCCATTGCAGAGAAAGCGCGCGACATTGAGCAGCGGGCGCTTTTGGAATACTTCAACGATTGGCCAATCGTAACCAAAGTCCGCGAAGAGCGCCTCTGGTATCGCGACCCGCTCACACTCACCCGCTCGTGGTCCGGGCAGCCTGACCTTGTAGGGATTGACTTCGGCAAGGAATCCCGCGCCGCCGTCGTCGACTACAAGTCCCTCTGGGGCACCCACACCGAGGCGCCAAGCAACCTGCAACTCCGATGCCTCGCGGTTCTCGTCGCGGTCGAGTACGGAGTCGAAAACGTCCGCGTGATCTTGGTGCAGCCGAACGGCTGGCCAAAGTACACCGTGGCCGACTACGGACCCGCCGAGTTGCGCCAAGCCGAAGACGAAATCGCGGCACTCATGGAGGACGTGCAACGCGAAGGGCACCCGCGCACGCCGTCCGCCAAAGCCTGCCGGTACTGCCGAGCCCGTCACGTCTGCGCCGAGGCCATCGCAGCCGCCACGGCGGTAACGACCCTCCCACGCGAGGGAACCGAGATTGCGCTTCCGCCCGAGGCCATCGCCGCGTTCCTTGAACGCATCCCGCTCGTTGAGTCCGTCGTCGAGGCTGTCAAAGCCAAGGCTAAACGGATGCTGGAGGCCGATCCCAACGCCATCCCAGGTTGGCGACTCAAGCCCGGAAGCGAGCGCGAAAAGATCACCGACATCGGCACCGTGTTCTCGCGGTTCACCGAAGCAGGAGGAACCCAAGAGCAATTCACCCAAGCCGTCAGCATCACCAAGTCCGCATTGACCGAAACCGTCCGATCCGTAACCGGCCTCAAAGGCAAGGCGCTGAACGCCAAGATTGCCGACCTCGTCGCCGGTTGCGTCACCACAACCACCACCGCACCAAGCCTCGAAAAAGGAGATCTTAAGTGAGCACCGCAAAACAAGACCTCGTCCGCCATTGGATGGCGGCATTCCAACAAGCCACGCCTGCAAGGCCGCCCGCCATCATTGATCCAGACCTAGCCGATTTTCGGTATGATTTGGTCAACGAGGAAGCGTCTGAAACCAATCGCGCCGACGACCACATTGAGCAGCTCGACGGCATCGCGGACCTCTTGTACGTCGTGTACGGCTGGGCTGTTTCCATCGGCTTCACGACCGAGCAAGTGGACGCCGCATTCGCCGAGGTTCACCGCTCCAATATGTCCAAGCTCTGGACCGCCGAGGAGATCGAAAGCCTACCGCCTGACTGCCGCGCAACCCGCGTGGACGACCAGCGCTTCGTCGTCAAACGCTCCGACGGCAAGGTCATTAAATCGCCTTCCTACTCGCCCGCCAACCTCCGCCCCATTCTCGAACTCAATCCTCCCGCCTGACATGAATGCCGTTCAACTTATGGGCAACCTTGCCCGAGATCCCGAGCTGCGCCACGCGCCCGACGGGAAAGCCATCTGCGAAGTGACCATCTGCCATTCCGAGAAGTGGAAGGGCGCCGATGGCCAACAGAAGGAGGCGGTTGCGTTTGTGTCCGTCGTCATCTGGGGGCCACGCGGCGAGGCTTTCGCCAAGCACCACCGCAAGGGCGACCGTGCGCTGGTCGAGGGAAAGCTGGTCCAAGACACGTGGACCGACAAGGCCACGGGAGCCAAGCGCGAGAAGCTCAAGGTCCACGTCGAGCGCTGGCACTTCTGCAATTCCAAACCCGCAGGAGACAGGCCCGCCGCTGCCGCTCCAGCACCCAAGCGGGACTTTGAGAAGAACAACGCGCCCGTGTCGTCGGAATGGCCTGACGCTCCGGTCACGCAACCGGAAGACGACGTTCCCTTTTGATAGGTCAACCAAAGAAAACAATGGAACAAACAACTGAACTGAACTTCGGACAGGCTCTCGAAGCGTTGAAGTCTGGGCGACGCGTGTCCCGGGCAGGATGGAACGGCAAGGGAATGTACCTCTGGCTTCTGCCAGAGGCTAAGGTTCCGGCCGACTGGTGCAAAGAGCCGCATCTCAAGGAGCTTGCCGAATCCAATCCGGACGGCTCCCGAACGATGCACTGTCTTCCATCCATCCGCATGAAGACGGCCGACGGCAAGGTTCTCACCGGTTGGCTCGCATCGCAGACCGACATGATGGCCGAAGACTGGATGATCGTGGAGTAACGCAACTGCAACAGCGGGGCGCGACGGCATACGCGCAACCCAACCAACCGAATGAAAGCCAAACCAAAAACAGAACTCGCGCACGAATTCATCGAGCGCTTCCCGCGGCACTCCCAACGCGCCATCGCCCATGCGCTGTACGCTGAACATCCAAAGCGGTTCACGCTGGACGAAGCCATCAGCCTCGTCAAAAACGTAATCCTCCGGAACAAGGGCAAGAGCCTGCCGCCCGTTGCCTACGACAAAGCCAACGCCGGCAAGGTTCCGCCCGCGCTGCCCAAAAGTCACGCCAAGCCCTGGTTGCCGTTCGTCGTTGACCATTCCAAAGGACTGCGCGTCGGCATCCTGTCCGACATCCATATCCCCTACCACGATGACGCCGCCGTCGCGTGCGCTCT
>Ga0315909_10005468_pt1 | contig 14574 bp, 11 predicted proteins | sample LakEriMetagenome_11_FD_203527 | JGI IMG/M metagenome (GOLD analysis project Ga0315909, IMG submission 203527) | Freshwater fungal communities from buoy surface, Lake Erie, Ohio, United States - Buoy 2 MA125 | ecosystem: Environmental > Aquatic > Freshwater > Lake | place: USA: Lake Erie, Ohio...
TCTCGCGCCTGAAGCAAAGCCGTATTCGCGGCAAGATGGCCAAGCTCGACCGTCAGGCTGCCTGACGGCCTACGCCCCGCGACGCTGCTTTTTCCGAACCCGCCATGAGACTGGTGTTCGCCGGAACCCCGGTCTTTGCTGAACAGGCGCTGGCGGCCCTGCACGCTGCAGGCCATGTCATCGACCTGGTGCTCACCCGTCCTGACAAGCCGGCCCAGCGTGGCCAGAAGCTCGTGTCCAGCCCGGTCAAGCGCTGGGCGCAAGACCACGGCATCGAAGTTTTCCAGCCGCGTACGCTCAAGGACCCGCAGGCCTGCGAGCGGCTGCGTGCGGTGCAGCCAGAGCTCATGGTGGTGGCCGCCTATGGGCTGATCCTGCCGCAGGAGGTGCTCGATCTGCCGCGCCGGGGCTGCCTGAACATTCATGCCTCGCTGCTGCCCCGTTGGCGGGGTGCCGCCCCGATCCAGCGCGCGATTCAGGCGGGCGATGCTGAAACCGGCATCACGATCATGCAGATGGATGCAGGGCTCGATACAGGCGACATGCGACTGGTGCGCACGCTGCCGATCGGGTCCGATGAGACCGGCGGCAGCGTGCATGACCGGCTGGCCGAGCTGGGTGCACAGGCCATTGTCCAGGCACTGGACGCGCTGGCCCGCGATGCGCTGCCCCGGCAGCCGCAACCGCAGACCGGCGTCACCTATGCTGCCAAGATCGAGCGCGCCGATGCGGTCATCGACTGGAGCGAGTCGGCGCAGGCCATCGTCAATCGCATCCGTGCCTTCGATCCCGCGCCCGGCTGCGTCACCGTGCTCGAACGTGCCTCCGAGCACCCGCTCAAGGTCTGGCGGGCAGCGCCTGCGAGCTCACCCGACAGATCGGTTGTCAGCGGAACGGTACTTGCGGTCAGCCCGGATGCGCTGACTGTTGCATGCGGACCGTCACATGCCCCGCAGGCCGTGTCCCTGCTGGAACTGCAGCGCCCGGGTGGGCGGCGCATGCCGGTGCGCGCATTCCTGGGCGGATTTGCGATCCAGCCGGGCGACCGCTTGTGTGCCCCGCCTGCGGCCCGACCCGCGTCTTGAGCAGCCGGGCTGCATCGCGCCATCGATCTGTGTGGGATCGCTTGATTTCGGCCTGTGTCGGGCCAATATGCAACACCTGCGGCGGGCTGAGAGGCTTCGCTGCATCAGGGCCTTCGCCCTCAACCTGGAGAAGTCAATGTTCAGCTGGATGAAGACGGCGTTGCTGATGGCGGGCATCACGGCCTTGTTCGGTGCCTTGGGCGGCATGATCGGTGGCCAGCAGGGCATGCTGATGGCCCTGGGCTTTGCGCTGCTGTCCAACTTCTTTGCCTACTGGTTTTCAGACCGCATGGTGCTGCGCATGTACAACGCGCGCGAGGTCGACGAGACCAGTGCGCCGCAGTACTACGGCATGGTCCGTGAACTGGCTGAACGGGCGGACCTGCCCATGCCCCGGGTCTATCTCATCGACGAAGACGCGCCTAACGCATTCGCCACCGGGCGCAATCCGCAGCACGCAGCGGTGGCGGCCACCACGGGCATTTTGCGCGTGCTCAGCGCCCGCGAATTGCGCGGCGTGATGGCCCACGAACTGGCCCACGTGAAGCACCGCGACATCCTGATTTCCACCGTCTCGGCCACCATGGCGGGCGCCATTTCAGCGCTGGCGAATTTCGCGATGTTCTTCAGCAGCCGCGATAGCGAGGGTCGGCCGACCAATCCGATCGCCAGCATGGCGGTGGCAATGCTGGCCCCGTTTGCAGCCATGCTGATTCAGATGGCCATTTCGCGGGCACGCGAATTTGAAGCTGACCGGTTGGGTGCCGAGATTGCCGGCGATCCGCAGGCGCTGGCCAGTGCGCTGGACAAGATCCACCGTTATGCGCAGGGCATTCCGCTGGAAGCCGCGCAGCGCCATCCTGAGACCGCACAGATGATGATCATGAATCCGCTGTCCGGCGGCGGCTTGAGCGGGTTGTTCTCCACGCATCCGCCGACCGAAGAGCGCGTTGAGCGGCTCATGCGCATGGCCGGCGCCGCGGGCATGCACAGCCCTTCAGAGGGCGCACGGCGCTGACGCAGCCCGGCCCCGCGCCCTAGCGTCCTGCCTCCCCAGTCTCTCGCGAGCCCGCGCTGCCACCCGCTCCGCCTTCGTCGACCCGCCCACCGGCTACTGCCGCGCGGGCAGCGCTCGCCGATGAAATGGGCGCCGCTGCCCGGGCGCTCGCCGACATGGCGGGTGGCGAGCGTTTGCCCGATGCCCTGCAGCGTCATGCCTCGGCGCTGCCGATCGCATCGCGCGCGCCTGCCCGCGACATGGCGTATCAGGCGGTGCGCCGGTTCGGCCGGCTGCAGGCACTGGCTGCGCAGCTCAATCGCCAGCCACCCCGCCAGCCGATCCAGGCCCTGCAATGGGTCGCGCTCGCCCAACTGCTTGAGCCCATGCGTGCCGAGGCGATTGTGGTCGATCAGGCCGTGCTCGCCGCCCACCGGCTGGCCACCGAGCCTGGCCGATCCAGCGGACCCGCCAACTTTCTGAACGCCACGCTGCGCCGCTTTTTGCGTGAGCGTGATGCGCTGTTGCAAGTGACAGACAGCGACCCGCAGGCCCGTTTCGACCATCCCGAGTGGTGGCTGCAGCGGCTGCGCCAGGATTGGCCGCAGGATTGGGAGTCGATCGTTGCGGTGAGCAATCGGCAGGCACCGCTCACATTGCGGGTTAACCGGCGGCGCACGGGGCTGCCGGACTATGCGCAGCGTCTGAGCGAGGCCGGGATGCCCAGCCGCAGACTCGGGCCACATGCCCTGGCGCTTGAGCAGGCGCTGCCGGTGGAGCTGATTCCAGGGTTCGCGCAGGGCGAGGTCTCGGTCCAGGATGCCGGCGCCCAGCTTGCTGCTGAGCTGCTTGATCTGGCCGATGGCCAGCGCGTACTCGATGCCTGCGCCGCGCCTGGAGGCAAGTCGAGCCATCTCCTGGAGTGCGCCGATGTCGAACTGCTTGCGATCGATATCGACGCAGCCCGCTGCGCGCGTATCACGGCCAACCTCGAGCGCTGCCAACTGCCGCAGGCCGACAGCCGGGGCAGCGCGACCGTGCGCGTGGCCGATGCCGCCCGCCCCGATACCTGGTGGGATGGCCGTCCCTTCGATCGCATCCTGCTCGATGCGCCCTGCAGTGCTTCGGGCATCGTGCGGCGTCATCCCGATGCACGCTGGCTGCGTCGCCGTGGCGATCTCACCACACTCGCCCAGCAGCAGTCCCGAATGCTGGCGGCACTTTGGCCGCTGCTGACCCCGGGTGGTAAATTGCTTTTCGTGACCTGCTCCGTGTTTGCGCAGGAAGGTGAGGCGGTCATTGCCGCATTCCTTCGACAGCAGGCCGATGCCCACCGCCAGTCGCTTGAATGGGTCTGGCCAGACGGCACCCGGGAGACGATCGGGCAATTGCTGCCTCGGTCCGACCCCGACCGGGATCACGACGGTTTTTTCTATGCACTTCTGACCAGACGCCCGTGAAGCGACGCACCGCCATCGCGGCGCTGTCGACGGCGGCGCTGATGGTCTGGGTGCCCGCCGCGCACGGCGCCGATACCATTGAAGTCGTTCAGGCGGGGCTCGAGCCCTCGGCCGATGGCGAGGCGTGGGTGCTGTCCGCGGACTTCCTGCTGACCGTTAATTCAGCCCTCGAAGAAGCGGTCAATCGCGGCATGACCCTGCCGTTTGTCGTCGAGTTTGAACTGCGCCGGCCGCGCTGGTACTGGCGCGACGAACGCGCTGCCACGGCGACCCAGACCCATCGCCTGTCCTACCAGCCGATCACGCGGCAATACCGGCTGCTGCTCAATGGCGTGCCGCTGTCCTTTCCGACACTGGGAGAGGCGGTTGATGCGCTGTCGCGCCTGCGCGGCTGGCGGGTGATGCCACGCGATCGCGTGGCCCCGGGCACGGTCTATGAGGGCTGGCTGCGCATGCGCATCGAGACTGACCTGCTGCCGCGGTCTTTCCAGATCTCTGCAGCCACCGGCCGCGACTGGACGCCCCAATCCGAATGGAAGCGCATCCCGCTCAAACCGGAGACATCGAGAAGCGCACCGTGACGAACGCGCTGCGCTACGCGCTGTTCGTCTCGGTCGCGCTGGCTGCCGTGCTGCTGACGCTGCTGGCTCTGGCCAGCGGCAACGATCAGCTGCTCGAGCGCCACTATCGCCTGCTGCTGGGCCTGAACATTGCAGTGGGCCTGGGCCTGTTGCTGCTCGCCGCCGAACTGGCCCGCCGCTTGTGGAAGCGCTGGCGTGCCGGCCTGTTCGGCACACGCCTGATGGCCCGACTGGCACTGGCCTTCACGCTCATGACACTCGCACCTGTCCTGCTCATCTACATGGTTGCCGTGCAGTTTCTGGGGCGATCGGTCGAGTCCTGGTACGACGTGCCGATGGAGCGCGCGTTGGAGTCCGGCCTGACGCTCGGGCGGGCGTCCCTCGACTCGTTACTGGGCGAACTGCAAAGCCGGGCGCGCACCATGGCGAGCGAGTTGTCCGATCTGCCGGCCTCGCAATGGTCGGCGAGTCTGGATGACCTGCGTGATCGCGCGGGTGTACAGGAAGCCCTGATCGTCAGCGGCACCGGGCGCATCGTAGCTGCCAGCGGCGGCAGTCTCACGCGACTGCTCCCCGATCTGCCTTCGCCGTCGGCGCTGCGCGCAGCCCGCAGTGCGCGTTCCTACGCGGTGGCCGAGCCGGTGGGGGTGGCATCAGGCGACGGCGCCGAGGCGGGCGGGCCGCGTGGTCTGCGCATGAGGGTGATCGAAGCCATCGTGCAGCCCGGACGTCTGGGCGACGAGATGCGCCTGCTGCAACTGCTGCAACCGGTGCCGCAAACGCTCGCCGGTAATGCCGAGGCCGTGCAGCAGGGCTGGCGCGACTACCAGGAGCTGGCGCTGGGTCGGGCCGGCCTCAAACGCATCTTTCGCATCACGATGACCGTGACGCTGCTGCTCACGGTGTTCTCGGCGATCGCGGCCTCGTTTCTGCTGGCCGGCTGGATGACCGGCCCACTGGCCATGCTGGCAGCGGGCACACGCGCTGTCGCCGAGGGTGATTTCCGACCGGTCAAGGATTACTCGGGCAGGGATGAGCTGGGCGTGCTCACGCAATCGTTCAATGCCATGACCCGTCAGCTTGAAGAGGCGCGCGCGCTGGTCGAGCACAACCAGCAGGAACTCGAGCGGGCCAACAGTTGGCTGGCGAGCGTGCTGGCCAACCTCACGGCCGGGGTGATCGTGCTGGATGAAGCCTTCCGGGTGTCGTTGGCCAATGCCGGTGCGCAGCGCATTCTGGAGCTCGGGGCCGAGCCGGTGACCGGTCGACTGCTCACCGAACTGCCGCGCTTGAGCGAGGCCGGCCCGCAAATCCTGCAGGCCTTTGCCGACCTGGACGCCACCCAGAAGCGCGCCTGGCAGCGTCAGCTGAGCTTTCGACGCGGAACGGACGAGGGCGCGGACGCCGCGCCGGCGCTGACCTTGCTGGTGCGCGGCGCAGCCCTGCCCGGCCCGCAGCGCGGCTGGCTGGTGGTGTTCGATGACGTGAGCGAAGTGGTCTCGGCGCAGCGTGAAGTGGCCTGGAGCGAAGTGGCGCGCAGATTGGCCCATGAAATCAAGAATCCGCTCACGCCGATCCAGCTGGCGGCCGAGCGCATGCAGCACAAGCTGGCCGACAAGCTTCCTGCACCCGATGCCGACTTGCTGGCCCGCAGTTCGCGCACGATTGTCGAGCAGGTCGGAGCGCTCAAGCTCATGGTGGATGAATTCAGCGACTACGCCCGCCTGCCCGCCGCACGCCTGGCGCCGGTGTATCTCAACGGGCTGGTGCGTGGCGTGCTCGGGCTGTATGCGCCGGTTGAAGCAGCCGGCGGCTTGCATGCGCAGCTCGAGCCCGATCTGGCGGCCATTCAGGGCGATGCCAGCCAACTGCGGCGGGTGGTGGTGAATCTGGTGAAGAACGCGCTGGAGGCGACCGAACGACAGGCAGAGCGGCGCATCGAGCTGAAAACCGAAAGTGTGCTTCGAGCGGGGACGCTGGTGGGTGTGAGACTGCTGGTGAGCGACAGTGGACCCGGCTTTCCGGCGGCCACCCTGGCGCGAGCCTTCGAGCCCTATGTCACCACCAAGCCGAAAGGCACCGGACTGGGTCTGGCCATCGTGCGCAAGATCGCTGAAGAGCACGGCGCGCGGGTCGAACTGAACAATCTCAGCGACGACGACGGAGCGGTCAGGGGTGCCCAGGTCAGTGTGCTATTTACCAAGTTGGTAAAAAACGACGACAATTGCGGCATCCACACAACACTCGGGGCTGCCGAAGCTGTCAAGGGGTCGCCTGAAGGGCTGCCCGACGCCCGGTCCGGGAACTAGGAACACATGGCCGACATTCTGGTCGTTGACGACGAAATCGGGATCCGCGAACTGCTCAGTGAAATCCTGGGCGATGAAGGGCATACCGTGCTGCTGGCCGAAAATGCACGCCAGGCGCGCGAGGCCCGAGTCGGCAACAGCGTCGATCTGGTGTTGCTCGACATCTGGATGCCCGATACCGACGGCGTCACGCTGCTCAAGGAATGGGCCGCAGCGGGTTCGTTGAACATGCCGGTGATCATGATGTCCGGGCACGCCACCATCGACACCGCCGTCGAGGCCACCCGCATCGGCGCCCTCGATTTTCTGGAAAAGCCCATCTCGCTTCAAAAGCTGCTCAAGGCGGTGGAGCAGGCCCTGGCGCGTGCCCGCGCCCCAGTCGTGCCTGCGCGGGCCGCTCCGCTGATGGCCCAGCAGGGGTCGGCGCAGGTCTATCAGCCCTCGGTCGCCCAGACGCACGTGATGCAGACCATTACCGTATTGCCTGTGGGCCAGCCCCAGGCGCCGCAGGTCAGTGCCCTGCACAGCGCAGCGCTGATGACAGCGCCGGTGGCCGGCGTGGCGGGCATGCCTGCGTCGGCGCGCGAACTGCCCCTGGATTTGCCCTTGCGCGAAGCGCGCGATGCCTTCGAGCGGGCCTACTTCGAGCACCATCTGTCGCGCGAGCACGGCTCCATGACCCGCGTTGCTGAAAAGACCGGCCTGGAGCGCACGCACCTGTATCGCAAGCTCAAGCAGCTGGGCATCGATCTGTCCAAGGGTGCGTACCGCAAGGGCGGTCAGACGCAGCACTGAGCGCCTTCTAAAGACCTGTTGTGAAGATCATCATCCTGGGTGCCGGCCGGGTGGGCGAGTCGCTCGCCGAGAGCCTGGTGTCGGAGCAGAACGACATCACGGTCATCGACACGGACGCGGGGCGTCTGGCCGCGCTGCAGGATCGCCTGGACCTGCGCACGGTGCATGGTCATGCAGCCTCGCCCTCCACGCTGCGTGAGGCGGGCGCCGAAGATGCCGACATGCTGATCGCCACCACGCAAAGTGACGAAACCAATCTGGTGGCCTGCCACCTTGCGGCGCAGTCCTTCAACGTCCCCAAGCGCATTGCCCGCGTGCGCTCATCCGAATTTCAGGACCATCCCGAACTGGTGGGCGAGGGTGCGTTTTCGGTCGATCACCTCATCGTCCCGGAAAAGGCCGTCACCGACACCATCGCGCGGCTGGTCGAATTTCCTGAAGCACTGCAGGTACTGGAATTTGCTGGCGGCAAGGTGAGTCTGATTGCGGTGCGCGCCTATGCGGGCGGCCAGCTCGTGCAGCACCCCATCCGCGAGATTCGTTCTCACATTCCGAAGGTCGACTCGCGCATCGTGGCGATTTTCCGCGGCGACACCACGATCTACCCCGATGGCGACACCATGATCGAGCCGGGCGACGAGGTGTTTTTTCTCGCCGCCACGGAACACATCCGCAGTGTGCTGACCGAACTGCGCAAAATGGATCAGCCGGTGCGCCGCGTGATGATGGCTGGAGGCGGACGCATCGGTTTGCGTCTGGCCCGGCAGCTGTCCGACCGGCTGGATGTGCGCATCATCGAATCCAACCTGAAGCGCTGCGAGGAACTGGCGGCCCAATTGCCGTCACGCGTGCTGGTGCTGCATGGCGATGCCACCGATGAGGACCTGCTTCAGGAAGAGGGTGTGGGCGATCTCGATCTCTTTTGCGCCCTCACGTCCGACGACGAAGACAACATCATGTCCTCGCTGCTGGCCAAGAAGATGGGCGCACGCCGCGTCATCGCCCTGGTCAATCGTCGCGCCTATGCCGACCTGGTCGAGGGCGGGCGCATCGATATCGCGATCGTGCCGGCACAGGCCACACTGGGTGAGTTGCTCACCCATGTGCGTCGTGGTGACGTCGCAGCGGTCCATTCGCTGCGCCGGGGGGCCGCCGAAGCCCTGGAGCTGATCGCACACGGCGACTCCAAGTCCAGTCGCGTCGTGGGGCGGCGCATCGAACAGATCGATCTGCCCGAGGGCGCCATCATCGGGGCCCTGGTGCGCGAGCGCATTCCGGGCCGCGCCGAGGTGGTCATTGCTCACCATGACACCGTGATCGAGCCCGACGACCATGTGATCGTCTTTGTGGCCAAGCGCCAGATGATTCCCAAGGTCGAGAAATTGTTTCAAGTGGGTGTCGGCTTTTTCTGAGCCATGCCGCTCAGTCCGCTAAAGCTGGGCGGGCTAGTCGGGATTCACCCTGCGGTAGCGCTTCGTGTCTATGATCCCGCACCCTCGATCAGAGAGAGAAGGAGAACTTCCATGACCTCATCCACCGGCAATCGCCGCAAATTCATCGCCACAGCAGGTGCTGCTTCGGGCGTCGCGCTGGGCTTTCCTGCCATCGTCAAGGCCCAGACCACTTCGCTGCGTTTCCAGAGCACCTGGCCGGCCAAGGACATCTTCCACGAGTACGCCAACGACTTCGCCAAGAAGGTCAACGACATGACCGGTGGTGAGCTCAAGATCGAGGTGCTGCCTGCGGGCTCAGTGGTGCCGGCCTTCGGTCTGCTCGATGCCGTCTCCAAGGGCACCCTTGACGGCGGCCACGGCGTGCTGGTGTATCACTACGGCAAGAACAACGCGCTGGCCCTGTGGGGTTCAGGCCCGGCATATGGCATGGACGCCAACATGCTGCTGGCCTGGCACAAGTACGGTGGCGGCAAGGAATTGCTCTCCAAGGTGTATGAGTCGGTCGGCGCCAATGTGTACTCGTATCTGTACGGTGCCATGCCCACCCAGCCGCTAGGCTGGTTCAAGAAGCCCATTGCCAAGGCTGAAGACCTCAAGGGTCTGAAGTTCCGTACGGTGGGTATTTCCATCGACGTGTTCACGGCCATGGGCGCTGCGGTCAATGCGCTGCCCGGTGGCGAAATCATCCCCGCCATGGACCGCGGCCTGCTCGATGCAGCCGAGTTCAACAATGCCACCTCGGATCGCATCCTCGGGTTTCCCGACGTCTCCAAGGTCTGCATGCTGCAGAGCTATCACCAGAACGCCGAGCAGTTCGAGATCCTGTTCAACAAGGCGAAGCTCGATGCGCTGCCGCCCAAGATGAAGGCGATCATCGACAACGCGGTGGAAGCCTCGTCAGCCGATATGACCTGGAAGGCGGTCGACCGTTATTCGAAGGACTACGCCGAAATGCAGGCCTCACAGGGCGTGAAGTTCTTCAAGACGCCGGATGCCGTGCTGCAAAGGCAGCTGCAGGTGTACGACGAAGTCGTGACCAAGAAGGCTTCCGACAACCTGCTGTTCAAGCAGATCGTGGCCTCTCAGCGTGCGTTCGCCGAGCGCACCGTGCGCTGGGACATGGACACTAACGTCAGCCGTCGCATGGCGTACAACCACTACTTCGGCAAGAAGGGTTGATGCGCTGCTGACCGACCTAGTCGGTATTGCCGGCCGGGCCTTGCCCGGCCGTTTCGTTTCACGGTTTCGCTGTTCCGTCGAGCTCTCCTCGCCCATGACCACGCAATCATTCCTGTTCAGCATCGACCGCATCAGCACCGCGGTCGGCAAGGCAGCCGCCTGGCTGCTGATCGCGCTCACGGTGCTGGTTTGCACAGAGGTGTTTCGACGCTATCTGCTCAACAGCCCCAGCCAGTGGGGTTTCGAAGTCAGTGTGATGATGTACGGCACCCTCTTCATGCTCACCGGTGCCTACACCCTGGCGCAAAACGGTCATGTGCGCGGCGACTTTCTGTACGGCTCGATGCCACCGCGTCGCCAGGCCACCTTCGATCTGATCCTGTACTTCGTGTTCTTTTTTCCCGGCATCATCGCGCTCCTTTATGCCGGCTGGGACTACGCCGGTTCAAGCTGGGCGATTCGCGAGCGTTCGAGCATCACGGCCAATGGCCCGCCGCTGTACTGGTTCAAGTCGGTCATTCCCATGGCCGGCGCGCTGGTGCTGCTGCAGGGCGTGGCTGAAGTCGTGCGCTGCGTGGTGTGTTTGCGCACCGGGCAGTGGCCCGAGCGGCTGCACGACGTGGAAGAGATCGATGTGGTCAAGGGCCAGCTCGAGCAGTCCACCTATGTGGATGACGAGGCTCGGCGTACGGCGATCGAGCGTGTGGCCGATATCGAAGAGGCCGCGCACGGCCGGCTTGGCGGTGCTGCCGACAATGCTGCATCCGGACATGCCCAGGGAGCTGCACGATGACCAGCGGATACCTCGGCCTGCTTATGCTGGGTCTGATCGTGGTCGCGATCATGATGGGCTTTCCCACCGCCTTTACCCTGATGGGTCTGGGCATGCTCTTCGGCTATGTGGCGTATTTCGATCCGTCGCAAAGTTTCGTGGCCAATCGCATCTTCGACCTGATGGTCCAGCGCACCTACGGTGGCATGACCAACGACACCTTGCTGTCGATCCCGCTCTTTGTGCTGATGGGCTATGTCATCGAGCGTGCTGCGCTGGTCGACAAGATGTTCAAGGCCGTGCAGCTGTCCTTCCGTCGGCTGCCGGCGTCGCTTGCCGTGGCGACCCTGGTCGTGTGCACGTTCTGGGGCATCGCCAGTGGCATCGTGGGGGCTGTGGTGGTGCTGATGGGCGTGATCGCCATGCGGCCCATGCTCAAGGCCGGGTACGACACGCGGCTTGCGGCGGGCGTCATCACCGCCGGGGGCACGCTGGGCATCCTCATTCCCCCTTCCGTGATGATCATCGTGTACGCAGCCGTGGCCGGCCAGTCGGTGGTCAAGCTCTATGCCGCGGCGATCGTCCCGGGATTTTTCCTGGCGTTCCTGTACTTCGTTTACGTGATCGGCTGGGCGCTGATCGACCCCAAGGTGGCGCCCAAGCTGCCAGAGTCCGAGCAGCGCATGGATGTGCCCGATTGGCTGCAGCGGCTCACAGATGTCTTCGGGGGCAATGCTCTTTTAGCACTCGTGCGCTCGATCTTTTCACCGGGGCGGGTGAAGGCTGCGTACGCGCCGGGCCAGGCGCCTGGTTTCATGAAGCTGTTGGGCAGCCTCGCGGTTGCACTGGGGCCGCTGATCCTGTCGGCGATTCTTTTTGCCGCGGCCTGGTGGTACGTGGTCGTTCACAGTGCCCCCGAGGCGCCGATCACGGCCGCAGTCGCAACGTCCGCACTCGCCGAGCCGGCGGGCGTCACGTCTGCATCGACCGGTCTGGCCGAGCCACCGTCGGAATCGGGCGCAGCGCCGTCGGCGGCTGCTGCGTCCACGGGTCTGGCCGAGCCGCCGTCATCAGGCGCCTCGTCCACCGGTCTGGCCGAGCCGCCCGCGTCGGCATCATCCACGGGGCTCGCTGAACCTGCGACTAACGGCGCGTCCACGGGCCTGTCCGAGCCGCCTGCGTCGCCGGGTGCCGCCGCATCATCGACCGGCCTGACCGAGCCCGGCGCATCGTCCACACCGGCGACAGCCACGGCCTCGACCGGCCTGCAGGAGCCCGGTGCGCCCGCCGGCGGGGCCGCATCGAGCACCGGCCTGTCCGAGCCTTCAGGGGCCAACGGCCCGGGCGCAGCGGGCGCTGCACAGGATGCCCGCGCCCATGTGCCTGCCGCGTTCTATCCCTGGTTCTGGGGCCTGGCCGCCGCCACCCTGCTGGGATTGTCGTTGTTCTATCGCAGCTTCACGGCCGAGAACCTCGAGGTGCAGCGCTTGCTGTTCTCATCGGTCATGCCCTTGGCCTTGCTGACCGGCCTGGTGCTGCTGGTGATTCTGCTGGGCATCACCACCGCGACCGAGTCGGCGGGTGTGGGTGCGGCGGGCGCTTTTCTGCTGGCCTGGCACTCGGGCAACTTCACCTTCGAAAAGCTCAAGGAGTCGGTTTATCTCACCGCCAAGACCACGGCCATGGTGTGCTGGCTCTTCGTGGGCTCGGGGCTGTTTTCGGCGGTGTTTGCCCTGCACGGCGGGCAGGAGCTGATCGAGAAATGGCTGCTGGCCATGAATCTGTCGCCCCTGCAGTTCCTGATGCTCACGCAGGCGCTGATCTTTGTGCTCGGCTGGCCGCTTGAATGGACCGAGATCATTGTGATCTTTGTGCCGATCTTCCTGCCGCTGCTCGCGCATTTCCAGATCGACCCGATCCTGTTTGCCACACTGGTTGCGGTGAACCTGCAGGCAGCATTCCTGTCGCCGCCCGTGGCGATGTCCGCCTTTTATCTGAAGGGCGTGTCACCGCCGCACGTGACGCTCAATCAGATCTTCGCGGGCATGATGCCGTACATGCTGATCGTGATCCTGTGCATGGCGCTGATGTACATCTTCCCTGGCATGACCTTGTGGCTGCCAGAGTTCTTGTACGGCAAATGAGCGCTTAGCGCCCCGCTGAGGGGCCGCTTGCCCGGGGCGTACCCGAGAGCTCGAGCAGGCTGGGGATGCGCAAGGCGGGCGGCCGAGCCGTGTGGTCTTCGCCCCAGCCCGCGTGGCTGCGATGCTCTTGCGGATCGGGCATGCACACAGTTGGCGGACCATCGGGGCCATCCAGATCGACCTGCGCAGAGTCGATCGTGCGCTGGCCGGCGCCGGCCAGTTGTGCCAGCCGCGAGGCCCACTGCGCAGCAGCCGGCGCATCGGCCCGCACGATCGCCAGGATGAGCGAGGTTTGCAGGCGCAACAGCGTTTGCGTGTCGGGCCAGCCCTCCGGGTCCAGCACTTCCAGACGACGCAGCCGGGTGTAGTTCAGACGTCGCACTGGCTCGAGGCCTCGGTCTACGCTTTGCATCAGCTGATTGCCGCTGGCATGTGCAATGGCGGTATGCAGCGCAGCGTCGTGCGGGGCGCGATCAGGCAGTGCACCCGACCCAACTGCGCTGGCGGCGCGACGCAGCGCCCCCAATAAAGCATGGCGTTCGGCGCGGCCCGCGCGCTGCGCCGCTTCGGCCGCCAGAGCCGGCTCCACGACCTGTCGCAGCGCAACCGCCTCATTGAGCCGCTCGACCGAATGCTCGGCCAGTACGCCCATGAGCTCAGGGTCAAGCAGCTGCCAGCGCGCCTCCTCGGCCACAAGGGTGTCGATCCCAGGCCGGGCGCTGACCAGGCCCCGCCCAGCCAGCTCCGCCAGCGCCTCACGCACCACGGTGCGGCTGACCCGATGCTGGCGACACCAGTCGCCCACATCGATGGCATCGCCCGGACGCAAGGCGCGCTGCGCGATCGCCTGGAGCAGGGATTGCGCGACACGCGCACTGCGGGAACCGATTTTCATCATCCTGCAATTCTATGGGCTTTCATCCGGGGCGGGCGCGGCACAATGTGAACGTTGGTGCACGTACAGGAGGCATGGATGAAACGTTGGACTCACCGCCCGCCAGGCTCCAACTGGGGCGAATTCGGCGATGACGATGAACTGGGTCGCATCAACCTGCTCACGCCGCAGCGGGTCCTGCAGGCCGTGCGCGAAGTGCAGGTCGGTCAGGTGTTCTGTCTGTCTTTGCCCCTGGATCTGCCGGGAGGCAATGCGCTGAATCCGCGCCGCCATCCGCCGCGCAAATTCGCCACCGTGCGCGGCCCCGGTGTGGCGACCTACAACTTCCTGACCAGCAAGCTCGACCCGCGGCAGGTTGATGTGATGAGCGATGACGCAGTGCTGATGGCGCTGCAGTATTCAACGCAATGGGACAGTTTCGCCCATGTTGGCGCCCAGTTCGATGCCAATGGCGACGGCGTCCCCGAGCCGCTCTATTACAACGGATTTCGTGCAGGCGAAGACGTCGTGGTGCCGGCGTTCAGCCCGGGCCCGGTCGATTGGTGCTGTGCGGAGGGTGTGCACGCCAAGCGCCTGGGGATCGAAACCATGGCGGTGGCGGGTGTCCAGGGGCGTGGCGTACTCATCGATCTGCATGCGGTGGCAGGTCGGGCACGCAAGGTGATTCGCTGGGACGATCTGAAGGCCGCCATGGACGCACAAGGCGTTGTCGTGGAAACCGGAGATCTGGTCTGCCTGTGGACCGGGTTCGATCAGCTGATCTTGGAGCAGCGCGGTGAACCAAGCGCCGACGTGTTGCATCACAGCTGTGCCACGCTGGACGGCAGTGACCCGCGCATCCTGCAATGGATCACGGAATCGGGCATGGCGGCGCTGATTTCCGACAACTACGCAGTCGAGGAG
>Ga0315909_10005470_pt1 | contig 14570 bp, 29 predicted proteins | sample LakEriMetagenome_11_FD_203527 | JGI IMG/M metagenome (GOLD analysis project Ga0315909, IMG submission 203527) | Freshwater fungal communities from buoy surface, Lake Erie, Ohio, United States - Buoy 2 MA125 | ecosystem: Environmental > Aquatic > Freshwater > Lake | place: USA: Lake Erie, Ohio...
ATAATTGCAGGACAGAAAGCAGAGGCCAATTATGAAAAACGCATTGCTGATAACCGCGCTGCTCTTGACCGCTGGATGCGGAGCCAAGCCGCTAAAGGTTCTACCGGAAGCACCGGAGCAAGCCAAGTCGCCCCAGTGCCCGGAGAAGTTGTGTCAGGAGCCGAAACGGCCATCGTTCCTGTTGCCGATCTCGAAATAGTCGCTGACGCCTATGCGCAGTTGGATGCGCTACGGGCTTGGGCGCTTGAGGTCGGTAAGGTTAAATAGTTTCCCCGTCATCGCTGACTTAATCGTTTTGTAATCCCACCATGCGCCACAGCCGCACTCGCTTTCTTTCAGTGCAGCGCAGTCGCATAGCTTGGCGTCGGCTTCTAGCGCATTGATTGCGGCTTTGATGCCAGCGTCATAGCCTGACTGCCATTCGGATGCGGGATCGGTCATTTGCTTTGGTCCCGCAAGACTGCGTCCACCACGGCTTGCAACATCTGGTCCTCAAGTCCTTTGCGGATGCCTTGTTCAACAAGGCGCATCCAGACTGTGTGGTCGTAATTACCATTGAGGTAGTTCTGTGAATCCTCGCTGCTGCTTTTCCATGCTTGAAGGGCGCAGATTTCCCGTGCGCCCTGTGTGATTTCTTCGTCTGTCATACTAACCTCGTGATAAATGTGACGCCTTCGACAGTGCGGCATTTGAAGGCTTTGCCGTGGCGGATGCCATATTGCGACACATTGCGGTTGATCCGCTTAGTGTCACCCTTCTTAACGGCTGGCATGGTGGCGACTTCGCCAATTTCCAGTGTTCCCATAGGATAAATCATTGGACGGCTCATGACCACCAATCCTCTTCCATCTCTTTGCGCTCTTCCTCTGTAATGTCAGGCGCGGTTGCAATGAGATATGCGGTCAATATCCAGACCGATATGACCAACAGAAAAAGCCAATTATCTGCGGTCATTTGCCTTGTTCCTTTTCACGTTCTGCGCGGCGTTCGGCAAAGGTCTTGCCATCGAGGCCGCGCAGCGGCCATGCGCTGTCGGATGATACGCGATGTTTGCGCCCCATTGGCGCGGCTTGTTGTGGTTTAAACATTTAATCACTCCTTATTGCTAATACCCTCAAACTATAATTAGAGGGTTCGTGTGTCAAACAGAAAATTACATATCGACTATAAAAGTTTTAGGCTTCTTGCGTGAGAGCAGCCGAGACATCCAAAACTCATGCTCTGCGCCAGTTGTCCGATCAGCGTGATATTTGAACAGCGCCCGTGCCAGTGGGTCATAACCTCGGCTCTTATGCGTGGTGATAAGTGGCGATGGCATCATGGGCTTTAGATCGGCTGGTTTACGGCGTTTATCATCAGCAAGGGCGCTCTCAATGTCCCTTATCGTAAGGCGGAGACCATTCTCGCTGTTGATATAGTTGAGAACTGTCGATTTGTCGCTGATGTAGCCGCACAGGTGGCGGATTTGCATTTTTATGTTGTAGTCCATTTCATTTCTCCTCCGAAAATCTCTAAGAATTGCTCAATTTTTAATTTGGCATCCTCTGCCCCATGACACACCAGAGCAGTGTAGCCATTGGCTTCAAGATACTGAATCCAGTCCTTCTGATCCGGTGATAGTCTGCCGCCCTTTACCCGCTTCATTTCGATCCAAAGTCTGAACGCAGGAACGAACAAATCTGGCACGCCAGCACTGACGCCCTCGACCTTCAACTTTGCGGCAGCAGACTTTGATCGATAGCCTCCGTTCGGGATCGCAAATATTCTCACTGGGCCGTAGGTCTGGCGGAACCACATAACCAATTGAGCCTGTTCGTAATGCTCTGATGGAAATACATCTGTCAAAACGGAACCTCCCATGACCAAGCGGCGCACTGCCCTTGGCTATTAACGAAATCGGCTGGTGGATACATGTTAAAGGCAAAGCACTTGCCGTCCCCGGCAAAGTGATCGCAAGTGTGGCAGCACTTCGGCGGACCAGCTTTCATCCACTCTTCGTATTGAATTAAAAAATCTGGCTTTGGCAGTCTAGGCATGTTCCCATTCCCTTTTTATAACCCTATAATATTTGCCATCGCGGCGGAACGTAATGTAGGTTGGCGGCTCACCAAGGTTCAGCGAATCTGCCCAATCATCTAAAGAGTCGCCCGGTTCAAACTGAATACCAGCCTTTCTTGCAATGTTCACAACATTTGTAATCGCCCTCTGCCCAGCATAACCGTCATGGGTGACAGGCAAATATTCAACTACGCTCGGATCAGATAACCCACCATAATAAGAAACGGCAAGCATTTCTTTGCCGGACGCTCGGCTAACGTGCTTGCGCCAGTTCCAGCCTGTTAGGTCCATCTCCTCTGCATCCAAGCCCATAATGTCATCATTACGAAGTTTAAGCTGTACAGGTTCCGGTACAGGAAATGGCTCACCGCAAGCCGGACATTCCTTGGCGCTGATGTGGACAAGTTCATGGCAATTTTCACAAGCCTTTGTCGGAGCATCGCCATCTCCCTCGCCGTCCTTGCGGCTGGGTGGTTGGACGTTGGTAATAGGACCGTGCATTTGCACCACGCCAGCAAAGTCAAGCACAAGGCAATGGTCGGTGTGGTCTTTGATCCGCATCCCGCGCCCAGCCATTTGGACATAAAGGCTCGGACTCATCGTTGGGCGAAGCATAACAATCAAGTCGATATTCGGTGCGTCAAAACCAGTGGTAAGGACGTTGGCGTTGGTCAGCGCCCTGATCTTACCAGCCTTAAAGTCATCCAATATGCGCTGCCGCTCCGTTTTTGGCGTTTCCCCTGTGATGCAAGCTGAGGTTATCCCTCTGGCTGACAGCACTTTGGCAACATCCTGCGCGTGAGCCACGCCAGTGCAAAAGAACAGCCACGACTTACAATCCTCGGCCAGTTCAATCACCTCATCCACGACCCTGTAATTATTATCGGATGTGTTGACTTTCGCCTGTAATTCGCTCTCGATGAACTCACCGCCGCGCTTATGCACGCCAGCCGTGTCGAGCGTATATTTGGTTATCTTACTGCGCAGTATCGATAGGTGGCCTTTGCTAATCAACTCCTCGATCCCAACAGGCTGGAGCAGATCGTGAAATAGCGCCGGGGCGTCTGTGATTAACCCGTGACCCAAGCGATATGGCGTGGCCGTCAAGCCAATCACCCTCAAATTTGGATTGATCTTTTTCAGACCAGCAAGGAAGGTGCGGTATCCACCCTCATTTTTGTGGCTGACCAAATGGCACTCATCGATGATGCAAAGGTCGATGAAGCCAACCTCTTCGGCCTTTGTCCTGATCGACTGAATCCCCGCGAAGGTGATTGGCTCACCAAGCTGCTTCAGCCCCAAGCCAGCAGAATAAATGCCCATTGGTGCATTGGGCCAGTGCTGGCGCATCTTCTCTGCGTTCTGGCTAATCAGTTCCTTAACGTGCGTCAGCATAAGCACGCGGGTCTCAGGCCACTTTTGCAGTGCGTCCTTGCAAAGCGCAGCAACAATGTGGCTCTTGCCGGAACCAGTCGGCAGCACCAAGCATGGATTTCCCTCGTTGCCATCGCTGAACCATTGAAGCAGTTGGTCGATGGAACGCGCCTGATAATCACGAAGCATTAGCCCACAACCTCCGCATCAGGAAACAAAGCCTTGACAGATTCGACAACCGGATCGCCGCACACCTCTGGGTGGCTGAGAATTTCGCGGCTCTTGTATCCGCCAGTTCCGTTCTTGATTTCCCTGTCGCCAATCCGCCATTTCACGCTGTGGCCGTCATCGCTGGGCGTCATAACCCAAGGCACAAGGTCAAGGTGCAGCACATGGTCATCACAACCCTCATGCTGAAACTCCTCTGGGATGCCATCGGCTTCGTGCCGCTCACAAGTCCATGTGTTGTCTTCTTTGGCAGTTGCGTGCGCACAGGTGCGGCAGTTGACCCGTTTGGTTAATTTTGTCTTGTGGCAAAAGGCGTGCGCCGGGCAGAACTTGCACTGATACCAGCTAGGATCGGCGCTGACTGGCTCAGGCATACGATCTGACATCGCAATGCGCTGTCCACGGGCGATATACTTCTCGGCCACATCCTTGTCGTATTTTACACGCTCGGTGTAGATGCGGTCATCATCCTTGCAGATGGCGAAATAAAGCGCACGCTGCAACTGCGTCCCGTGCATGTAAACTTGCATCTGGACATAGTGCATGGGCTTGGACTTTTCGACGCCGTTCTTAACCAAATCATCAAATGATTTCTTCGAGTGCGTCTTAAACTCTGCGACATGTCGCTTCTTTGGGGACTCAGGCACACCCCTCTCAATGACGGCGTCTAAGCTGCCGGAAACGTGCGATCCGAAGCTGACAGACCTCTGCGCTCCGCGAACGTCTATACCAATGGAGCGAAGGTCTCGGATAATCATATCTTCTTCGCGGTGGCCTCGCCGGAACAGGCGCAATATGCGACCATCAAATTCCTCGACCACAGCCCAGCGAAAATTGAGCCACAACCAGCGATCACAATGGTGGCCCAGAAGGCTAACACCCATATGGCCGCGTGGCTTGCCCTGTTTTGACGCATGGTATTGATCAATTAGATTTGCAATGTTATGCACTGGTTCGGGCATTGCGCTCATATTACTTTCCCTTCCTAAAAACTTCCCCCGCCCTAGAAATAGAGCGGGGGTTTATTTTTACTTAGCCCAAGGTGGCTTGATACCTTCGGGTGCAGCGGCTGGAGCAGGAGTCGCTGGCTGAGTAGAAAATACGGCATTTGTCGGAGCAGCCATTGGTGCGCTTGACACGGAGCGGAAGCCACCAATCTCGTTGCGCGAATCGCTGTATCCGTTTGCCTTATCGGCTTCGGAAGCGTGTTTAATCTTGACGCGGATGCCAAGGACGTTTCCGATTAGCTGGTCGCTGTCTTGGATCGTGCCAAGGCCAATGGCGCGTAGAATTTCACCAAGTTGCTGGCGGCCAATCTCTTCGGCGCGTGCCGACTGGTTGCGGATGTTGATTGTGCCAAAGATGACACGGCCTTCATGCGTTGGACCAGTGATGTCGTAACGCATGTCCAGCTTCTGACCCGTACCGCTCTTGGTCATGTTGATGTCAGCCTTGGTGATAGTGGCTGTATACCAACCCTCTGGAACCAAGTCATAGGTACGATCCGATACGGGAAGGGAATCTACCGAAAATGTTTCACCTAAAAATGCCATGCTACTTATCCTTTTTTACTGATTGTGAATGATGGTCGCCCCGGCGTTGCCGTAATGGCATCCAGTAGCGGTTTGGTTATTGCCTCATCAGCAGCCTTCCACGCCGCTGCATTTATTTCCGGCTTCCACCGGAAGAGGCTGATTAGATGTGCGCCAAGATCGTTCTCAGCCGCAATCTCTTGCAACAGGTCGGCATTGACCCTGCGATTGATCCGGCCTTCGATTTTGATCTTAAAGCCATCTGCATCGATGTTAGATGTGCCTTCCAAGTTCTCTGGTATCTCAAATTGCTTGACAAGTGCATCTTCGATGCGCCGCCGTTCCTCAACAGCGCGGCGCTCTTCTTCTTTGGCTTCGATCCATTGCTGGTAAAGGGTCACGCCCCACCCCCAATCTTGGCGATGATTGCACCAAGGTCAGGCGCTTCCCAAGTCGCCAAACGACCTGAGCGATCCTTGGCTAACCAAAGGCCGTCGCTGTCGCACATGATAGCACGCTGGGCATTGCCGTCAGAGTCACGCTCGACCCGAAGGGCCAGCACCTCGTCAAAGAAATATGGCAGACCCTGCGTCAGAGATTTGCCGGGCATTGATGGGTTGTAGAGCAACTTGCCCATCTCGTCCTGCGACTTCTCCAGCTTGGCGCTCATGTAAACGTGCTTATTCGGCAAATCGCGGAACGCACGGATCAGTTCCTGCATGGTGGTATTGAGTTCACCATAAGCAGCCCGACCATCTTTGTTGGTCTTCAGTTCGTGCTGCAAAACAACCTCAGCCACTTCGCTGATGCTGTCCAGCGCAACGCTTTGGAACGCCTCGGCCTCTTTACTGTCCTTGGCCCAAGCATACGCCTCGCGTAAATCTTCCATGTTCTTAATTTCAAGATAAGGAAGGTCGGCGTCTTGGATTGACAACAGACCGCCCTCAGCAGATAATACAACAGGATTCGGCAAAGTGCGGATAAGAGATGTCTTACCAGCGCCAGCCTGACCATATACAAGCAACTTTACGCCACTGGCAGTAAGGCCACCCGTCTTCTTTATATTAATAGCCATTTGGCTTCTCCTTGAAACACCAGTCGGACCATCCAGTCGGTGTGTGAAAAGACCTTTACAGCCACAATCGTCATATGTAAAGGAGAAAAATCACATTTAAAAGGAGCAATGAAAATGGTAGAATTAAGCTGGATTAGGGAGGCCCTGCTAGATCGTAGGCCAAAAGTCGTGGCGGAACGAACGGGGCTGCATGTCAACACCATCACACGCATTCGTGATGGCAAGGAGACCAACCCTAAGATTAATACGTTAAACTTGTTGGCTGTTTATTTGATGGGTGAAGGTGAGTGAGATACGGTTCAGTATGTAGCGGCATTGAGGCTGCAACTGTTGCTTGGCATCCACTGGGTTGGGAGCCAGCATTCTTTTCGGAAATAGAACCAGCGCCACGCTCTGTGCTTGCACATCACTATCCTGATGTGCCGTGTCATGGCGACTTTACCACTATTGGAGCAGATGACTATGGATCAATTAACCTTCTTGTCGGAGGAACACCCTGTCAATCCTTCAGTGTTGCAGGACTCAGAGGCGGATTGGATGATGACCGTGGCAACTTGGCCCTTGAGTTTCTTAGGCTTGCTCAACGAAAAAGGCCCAAGTGGTTGGTTTGGGAGAACGTCCCCGGCGTCTTGTCATCAAACGGAGGACGGGACTTTGGTTCCATTCTCGGAGGGCTGGTCGAATGCGGGTATGGGTTCGCCTACAGAGTGCTTGACGCTCAGTATTTCGGAGTGGCCCAAAGACGCCGCCGTGTGTTCGTTATCGGATGTCTTGGAGACCCAGCCAGTGCCGCAGCGGTTCTTTTTGAGCGCCACAGCTTGCAAGGGAATTCTGCGCCGAGTCGACAAAAGGGGCAAAGACTTGCCGACACCCTTACGGTTGGCGCTAATCAGTGTAGCGGATTCATAGGGGATATAACAGATGACAAATGGCCTGCTGAAGTTGCTCCAACCATAAATGCTCATTTTGGGAATAAGATGGGACTAGAAAATCAACACATTAATGGTGGGGCTGGTTTGTTTGTTCCAGATACACAAGGTACAACTCATGCTTTCAAAGTAAGAGGTGGATGCGATGGTGGCGGCAAAGGCTATCTTGGTTCTGACGAAGTTGCTTTCACGATAAGCACACATCAAGACCAGCACATATTTCAAGAAACAAAGCCGAATGAAGATTTAATCTGCTTTGAAGCTAATATGTCGATGCAAGCTCCAGCAGTTGGGGATTTGCATCCAACAATTACAAGGCGAACTCACGCAGCCATAGCTTTTCCAATAAACACGCAGATTGGGCTTCGCGGAGCTGACACATCAAATTCAAAACGAGAAGGTCTTGGATTAGGTAATGAAGGCGACCCATCATTCACACTACAGGCAGCGCACTCTCATGCAGTTGCAACCCAAAGCGCAGTGCGACGCCTCACGCCACGCGAATGCGAACGGCTACAAGGTTTCCCAGACGATTACACATTAACGCCGCATCGCAACAAACCAATGGCTGATGGCCCACGCTACAAGGCGCTAGGCAACAGCATGGCAGTCCCAGTAATGCACTGGATAGGTAAACGAATACAAATGGTGGAGGATTTAAAAATATGATAACACCGCGTCAGAAAAACCTTAATGACATTGCCGAAATAGCTGAAGAGCATGGCTACACGATCCACGACATACTTGGGCCGTCACGCCTAATGCATTTGGTCGGTGTTCGTCGTAAGTGCATATTCATGTTGCGCAACAAGGGCTACTCAACAACTGAGATAGGGCGTATAATGAACCGCAATCACACTACAGTTGTCCACGCATTGCAGAAGATGGCACAGGAGGCTCTTAATGGCTGATTTAACGAATATATTAGGTGGCCCTTGGTCGCCACCAACTGAGATTAAGCCGGACCCACCGGAGGTGCAGCTTAGGGATGCCATTGCCGCATTGGGCATGACACCACCTGAGAAGATACAGCTTGATGGCAAGTTGCACCGCTTCCGTAGCGGAACAAAGGGTGCGCCGGGCAAGGGTGACAAGCCCGGCTGGTATATATGCTTTGGAGATGGTGTTCCAGCCGGACGCTTTGGCTGCTGGCGCTCAGGCGTCGAGTCCACTTGGCGTGCGGACATTGGGCGCACCCTGTCGGACGCAGAGCAGATCATTCACGCTCGGCGCTTGGCTGAAGCCATAAAGCTGCGTGATGATGAACTAAAGCGTCAGCGCGAGGTTGCTTCTACCACCGTCGAAACTATTTGGAGCAAGGGCGCAGAGGCAGACGCCGCACATCCTTATCTTGTGCGCAAAGGTATCCAGACACACGGCGCAAGGGTGACTGGCGATGGACGGCTCATGGTCCCGCTATACACGCCGGAAGGTGAACTATCCTCGATCCAGTATATCGATTCCGACGGTGGCAAACTATACCACGCTGGGGGCCAAACGGGCGGATGCTCGTGGATGGTCGGAACAATGGATGAGCCGGGCGCTTTATACATTGCAGAAGGCTATGCCACAGCAGCCACGATCCATGAGGTCACAGGCCGTCCATGCGTTGTGTCATACTCGGCATCGAACCTTGTGCCAGTCACCGGAACATGCCGCGAAAGGTACGGCCCATCGCAAGAAATCGTCATTGTGGCTGACAACGACCAAAGCCGCACAGGCCAGAAATATGCTGACCAAGCCTCGGCCAAGCATGGCGCAAGGGTCGTAATCCCTCCGGTGCTTGGCGATGCCAACGATTACCGTGCAGATGGCAATGACCTTTTGGCGCTCCTAAGCCCACCCGCATCCGATTGGTTGGTGGCAGCAGATGATTTCTGCCAACAGCCAGCGCCAATCAAGTGGCTGGTAAAGCACTGGGTGCAAGAAGAGGCTCTCATCATGGTCCACGGGCCGTCAGGGGGCGGAAAGACCTTTGTGGTTCTGGATTGGTGCTTGCACATCGCTTCGGGCAAAGAGGCGTGGAACGGACACAAGGTTAAGTCTGGGTCAATCGTCTATTTGGCTGGTGAGGGACATCACGGCATCCGCTCACGCATCTCAGCATGGAAGCAGCACCATGATGTCACCAAGACAAATATGTGGCTATCCAAGGCTGGGTGCGATCTGAACACGCCCGAAGGCTACATCAAGGTCGTTGAAGCCATCAGGGGCTTGCCTGAGACACCAAGTGCCATTGTCGTGGATACGTTGCACCGCTTCCTTTCCGGCGACGAGAACAGCGCACAGGATGCCAAGACCATGATCGATGCCTGTGCATCGTTAATGCGTGAGTTCAATTGCAGCGTTGTCTTGGTTCACCACACTGGTGTTTCGGATGAGGCCCAGCACCGGGCGCGTGGATCGTCGGCTTGGAAGGGTGCTCTCGAAATCGAGATCAGCATCATCCCAGCAAAGGGCGAGAACCCTATGCAGATTGTGCAGCGCAAGTCCAAGGATGCCGAAGAGGCAAAGCCTGTCTACGCTGAACTGAAGCTGGTTCATATCAACGGCTGGTTCGATGAGGATGGCGACCCTGTGTCCAGTGCCGTCGTGGTCCAGACCGACGCTCCACCTGAGCGCAAGAAGGAGTCAAAGGAAACGGGCTGGATGAAGATGCTCGAAGGGGCATGGAGGGCGTCAGGCGAAGAGGTCAAAGATGGCAAGCCTTACATCACCCGCTCCGCGTTCATCGATCTGCTTATAGGTCGTGGCTCGAAACCAGAGGCAGCAAAGAAGGCATGTGCGCCTAATGATTCTGCTCGTCCAATTGGGGGTCTTTTGAACGCTCAAATGATCGAACCGACAGAGCATGGATGGGTCATAATTTGCCCTCAAAGTTCCGCTTCTATGATGATGACCCTAAATGGCGAGGGGACATGGGGGACATGAGGGGACATTTAGGCCATGTCCCCGAAAAAGTGACGATTTTCTGCCATTTTTTAGGTGGCGGGGACATGAAAAGGGACATGGAAGGGGCAAAAGTGAGTTGGGGACATGAGGGGACAATGGCCTTTAGGCCATGTCCCTTTGTCCCCTCGATGCTCGCGTGAGATTGGAAGGATGATTTATGATAGATAATGTGAACGCACCAACCCACTATCGGCAGGGTGAGATCGAGTGCATCGATGCTATTCAATCGGCGTTGACACCGGAGGAGTTTAGAGGATACTGCAAAGGCAATGCGCTGAAATATATTTGGCGTGAGCAATATAAGGGTGGTGATGAGTCGCTGCGTAAAGCGCAATGGTATCTGGACCGCATCGTCAATTTGATATAAGGAATGAAATATGGATAAGGACGATGAAAAGTGTGGTAGCTGTTATTTCTTTCAGCAGTCGCCAAGTGGTGAGCATGGTTACTGCAAGCGATACCCTCCCGCGTTCACTGGGGCTGATGATCGCGGTAGAGTTAAGTTCCATAATCCGGTGGTGAGTCCCTACAGCTTCTGTGGTGAATTTGAGGAAATCTAAATGCTGGCTCTAAAGATGGACACATCCGATCTGGATCGTAAGTTCAAGATGCTGCTTGAGATGCCCAAGACAATCGAGAAGGCTGTCGTTGGTGCGATGGCCGACACGGTGAACGATATTCATAAGCGTCAGCTTGACGAGATGGGTCTGTCGTTCGCCAAAGTATCGCCATACGTTAAGAAAGGTTTGGTCAAGGCTCTGCCCTATGGTCGTGATCGTCAGTTTGGCGGTAAGCGGCTGGGCCAGAGCCTTGCGAACTCTGGGACGTATTTCGAGGAGTTTCCCGCACGCGGATCGCCCAACGCCATTGTTCGGCCAAACGTCTTTGGTGGGACACGCGGAAAGAAGGCTTCTGAAAATCGTCTAAGGATGCAGGGTATTCTCCCAGCCGGGGGCTTCACGATCCAAGGCAATGACTATCCCAAAGGATCAGGCGGTAACATCAATGGCGCACGCTACAGCGAGATGCTGGCGGCGATTGGTGCGTTGTCTGAAACTGCACGGTCCCAGATGCCAAAGGGTAAGCAGAAGAACCGCAAGAACGTCAGCTTCTTCGTCCTGCGCCGTGGGGGCGCACCTATCGGCATCGCAGAGCGCCGTGGAAACGATGTGAAGGTAATGCTTGCGTTCGCCAGAAACGTGAATTACAAACCCATATATCCCTTCCACAAGGTTGGTCGGGAGCAATTAAATTATAGCCTTCCAAGGCACTTTGACCGTATATTGAAACGCTATCTCGATAGGCTTTAACATGAATGATAATATGGAGCATGAAGGTCCAAAGCATTTGTTTGCTGCGGCGCTGCTTAACGATTTGATGGTTATCTTGGATAACGCTGCAAAGCGCGGCCTCGATCCGCTTGATGAGGATGGTGTGCCGATCTACGGTTTTGCGTATTGGTCTGGCGAGTGCGCGAAGGCGCTGGGCGTAAAGAAAATTGTTCCATAAATCGTTGACGATTTACCTTTAGTTTGGTAAGTAAAAAGGGCGAGGGGACTGCAATCCCACTCGCCCACATCAACGGAAGGAACCCGTCAATGTCTGAACAGACAATTATCTCAAATTCAGAGTACGTCAAGCCTTGCCGCAAATGCGGTGCACAGGAACGTAATATTCAGGGTAACTGCCGCCCGTGTCGATTGGCGCACTCTAAAAATTGGCATCAAAACAATCCTGACAAGGTTCAGAAATCTATAAGACAGAGGTTAGTGAAACCGTGCGGTAAGTGTGGGGCTACGGATCGCTATGCGACAGGTCCGTGCCGTCCTTGCCAGCTTTTAAGGTCTAAAAACCGTGACAAAGATAAACAGCGCGAATCAGATCGAAAATACCGCGAGAACAACAGGGATGTTTATTTAGAAAAGTCTCGTCAAAAGCGATTGCTAAATCCAATAAAGTTCCGTGAGCAGCAAAGAGAAAAGGAAGCAAAGCGCAGGGGTGCGGCGGGTAGGTTATCAAAAGGTATTGAGCAAAAGTTATTTGAAGATCAAAATGGTTTATGCGTTTGTTGCAAGCAACCACTCGGAGATGACTACCATCTTGATCATATCATGCCCATAGCCCTTGGCGGCACAAACACTGACGATAATGTGCAATTATTAATTGCACGCTGCAATCTTCGTAAAAGTGCAAAACATCCAGATGAATGGCGCAGAATTTTGCTTGCAGAATCGTAGGGGGGATAATTTTGGTTGCAGAATCGTATGGGGGATAATTTTGGTTGCAGAATCGTATGGGGGATTTTGCTCCGGCAAACGTATGGGGGGCTAAATTTTCGCTGCCGAATCGTATGGGGGGTCACTTTGTTGCGCCCCTGCGCAATATTGTTGCGCGCAATAATATATCAATATTGAGCAATAATGTTGCTGGCTACTTGCTAGTCGGAATATCGCGTCAATCCGGCGATTTTATGCTTTATATATAGGGCCGTGAACGGCCATTGGTCGGCGGCCAAAATTATTTTCATCCCGGCGTATTTTTTTATTGACGCGGCCATTGGTCGTGCTATTGGGGCGTTACTGAAACTGAAAATAAGGATTTATCTAATGTCTAACGTAACTTTTGGCTTTATCGTGTTTCTTGTAAGCATCACCATTTTTACGGTTATGCTTGTCGGTGGCGCGGCTCTTTTTTCCGGGCATGTTGCGCTTGCTATATTGCTTGTTTGCATGTTCGGCATGGGCACTGGCGTTTCAATGATTGAACGCAATTGATTAACTTTTCTAACATTAAGGAATAAATGAAAATGACAGAACAGGAAATTTGGAACAGTGACCAATGCGTTACCGACGTTTTAGGTTTTATAGGAACGGTTCCACATTGGATAGATCAAGACATTGGCATTTCAACTGTGGCATCTATCATGCAAGGCGGATGCAATAGTGGCGCGTATATGCCTGCCGTTACATATTACCGGGCATTGGCCATTATGGGCAATTATGGTGATGATGTGCTTGATTACATTCAACAGCAGCTTGGCGAAACACCAGCCCCAAGCGCTGGTGAGTCATGGGGCGGAATGGCTTGCCATTATCTATCATTGGCTGTGGAGTTATGGGCTGGTAATATTTACTATCAATTGGAGTCATTAGACGATGAATAAGCTGCATTTGCCAGTTGGCTATCGCGCCTATAATGGGCACATATTCACAAAATCAGACTGTGAATTTTACAACAGATATACCGACGATGTAGAACGCAATAGAAACTATCCATCCGGATTAGAGCGCTGTTTAGATCGACGCAATAAAGCATTTAAAATCATTATAGGACATTCATGATATGACATATACAAAAGAACCTTGGCACATATGCAATGTAACTGGCAGGGGTTTGCGCATTATTAGGGATGCAAACGACTATTGCGTGGCAGAGGCGGTGAAACCCGCGAATAGTGGCGCGGCATATATTGATGCCGATGCTAATGCGGCCTTGATCTCTGCCGCGCCGGAAATGCTGTCTGCGCTTGAAACTATTGTTTCAAACTATCCCTATTGGGCGAGCAAAATACAAATGAAAGAGATAGACAATGTTGCAATTGCAATGGCCAAGGCCGCAATAGCTAAGGCAAGGGGAGAGCTTGCATGAAATCATATTGGTATTTTGGTGAGCTTATAAGCCGAAACGCAAATCCCTATGGCCTAATGTGGCAATGCCATTGCGACGGGTCATTTATCTATGCCGATACGCTGGCAGGCATTAAACAGTTAATCCGGGAGACATTGGCATGAATGTAAGAGCTTGGCGCAAATCCCGCGCATTGACCCAAGAACAAGCTGCGCAACTGCTGGCCATATCGCCTAGGCATTACCAGCGCGTTGAAGCTGGCCATAGGCCAATTACACCAATGATCGAACGGCTTTTGGAGTTGAACCAATGAAACAGATTAGATTGAAGCAAATCACGAATAAATGTGGCGATATAGGTTTGATGGAATATGCCTGTCATCCGTCATTAGACAAGCGCATATTCCGTGAATGGAATGGCGGAATGGAATGGACATATGAAAAACAATTTGCTGCCAATGGCTGGAACAACAGGACATATGGCAGCGTATTCAAACCTAGTGATTTTGTGATCACCACATAGTCGCTACCACATAAACAAATGGACCCGGCCATAGTGCCGGGTTTTTTTTGTGCCTGTTGAATAGGCATTGCCAGCCGTTGCGCTGGCTTTCGGCGTTTATGCATAGGGCGATTTTAAAGCCGTTTGAGACTAGGCAACTGCGCCTAGCTACATAGGTGGCAGGGGCTGTCATATCGACGCCGTATGACCCGTTTTTGGGCGTCTGTGCCCCTGTTTATAGAGTATCGAAAACGGGTCCTATGGGGCAAATCCGCCGTGCGGGTGATTAGGACA
>Ga0315909_10005471_pt1 | contig 14570 bp, 15 predicted proteins | sample LakEriMetagenome_11_FD_203527 | JGI IMG/M metagenome (GOLD analysis project Ga0315909, IMG submission 203527) | Freshwater fungal communities from buoy surface, Lake Erie, Ohio, United States - Buoy 2 MA125 | ecosystem: Environmental > Aquatic > Freshwater > Lake | place: USA: Lake Erie, Ohio...
GTTAAAATTCCATTAATTGTTCTCCTACTATTTGGTTTTCCAAAAATAGCAGTAGACATTGCAGAATTCATTACCAACGTAAACTGTTGATACCAATCTTGGTTGGTGCCGTCGTTCCAAGAAATTATTTTATTGCTTAAATTTGTTCCAGCAGCATCAATTACATTCTCAGTGGTGCTCACTGAAGTAACTTTAAGTAAACCAACTGATGTTTGAGTTCTTTTAGGACTATAACTGATCAGTTTTGCTAATTTTAAAATACTGTCTCGACGTTCAGCAGTATCGATAAAATTTTCTCTAGCATTTAGATCAACTCTAAAGCTAAGACTTTGCGCTAAGAATGCAACAAGATCAATTAGTGCAATGTATTCGCTGCTATCAATATAGTCATTAAAATTTTCTGGATAATTTTGTCGAAGATACTCGACCATGCTTCTCTTGATAGTTTCAAAATCATAGGATTTGAAATCAGCATTTTGAAAAGTTTGATATATCTTTTTCCAATCTTCCCCAATTAAAAGGGCATTTTGTCGTTCAGTGCTAGCCATTATAAATTATCCTTGATACAATATTTATTGTAAAAAATTATCTGTGTACTTAACTGCTTATCAATCCTAACTCTCTATCAAACTGCAATTTAATAACACCTGTTAAGTCATTAGTACGATATCTAACTGTTATTTCCAGTAAAATTCCTGATGCATACTCATCTACTTTTACATCTTGTACAATTATCCTGGGTTCGTTTGACAAAATTCCTTTTATATCATCAACTATCGCTTCTTTGGTAAGTTCGTTAAGTGGTTCAAAGATTGAATCCCAAATAATTGTTCCGAAAGTTGGATTCATTACCCTTTCTCCTTTTCTCGTATTAAATTGATTCAATACGTCCTCTCGAATACAATCAATGTCGTAGATTTTAAAGTTAGATTTTTTTTGCTTACTGCTAAATCCCTTGTAGACATATGTTGGATAGGGTCTATAAGAATTCAGTTGTGTATTTGGTTTAATACTTAATTTTTTAATTGCCATTATCCGCCCCTATCTGTTTTTTCTGGTTTAAATTCCTCAGGAGCTATATTTTCATGATGATCCCAAGGTTCATGTGTTGGCACACGTTTCATAATACTTCTAATATCGGGCTGTCTATAATAATTGTTATTCTCCCAGCCTTTTTGCATATCTGCAGTAGCATTTTTGTCAGCTTCTCTATAAGGTAATACAAACGTATCTAGAACAGAAACATTAGTTGCTGCTTCAGGTAACAGTTGCAATAAATCCAACGCTGCTGCAATATTTGTTGCAGCAGTTACCGGTTGAGGTGCAGGAGTTGGGCCGTTCATATCAATGAATACTGCTCGTTCTATATGTGTTCCTGTTGTGTCAAACACATTAGCCACTCCAGATTTAATGAAATTAGATCCGATAGTATTAACACTAAAGGATCCTGCAGTAGAGAATGATGTAGATGTTCCAACAATAGCGTTTAATCCTAATGTACTTTTTAAATCTATGTTAGTTAAAGTCTGCATTTTAATTCCTCTAGTAGTATAGAGGTTAAAATTACCAGTTGTGGAATACAAGTCTATACCAGAATTTAAAGGATCTAAAGGATTGGTCAATGTTGTCATTCTAATCCTGCCTAATACACTGACGTTAAAGTGACTTTTTGCTGTCCAATTTACGTCTAGTCCTGCAAACCCTTCTATTAAAGAACCTGCTTCTAAGTGCATAGCTCCTCGAGCAGCCACTATATTAACATTGTTGCCTGCTTCCATGTTAATATCACGATCAGCTCTAAAATTAAAATCCTCTTCACTGTGTATGCTTACGCTATCAGCAGCAAAAATATCAATTTTTCCGTCGCTGGTAAATTCCAACCAAGCAGTTCCTCGACTATTACATATATAGATTAAATCACTACTGTTGTGTAAAAGAATTTGATGTCCAGTTCTGGTACGAATTCTAACTAACTCATCTAAAATTCCTTCGGCACCAGTTCTTTCATCTTTACCAATGTAACCATCGTCCATAACAAATTGTGTTCCACCATGTCTTTCTGCAGGAACTTCAAAAGTATTATTTTTTGGACCTACTTTTGCTTTTTTGGAATTCTTGCCTGTTACAGGAGGTCCTGGTGTTGATATTCCAAATACAGAACTTGGCACATTTCTTCTAGCTCCACTAGTTGTTACTCCCCTAATAGGATCTTTTAACAACCCTTGTGAAGCAAGTCTTAGGGTAAAAGGATGTAGTGGTTTTTTAATTTTGTCAATATCATCTTTAGTTTGCCCTTTTAATTTTCTATTAACTTCTGCAACAGGAACAAAATCTGTTCCTAATTTATTTTTTTCTTGGGGAGTTAATTCAACATTTCTGCTGGCAGCAATTCCTGGAACCATGTGATTAATTCCTGGTTCTGGAACACAAGCAAACCAATAACCTGAACTTCTGTTTCCTTCCACAAACATTATTAGTACACGAGATCCAACGTCTGGTGGAACAAACCACATCCCATAACTGCTCTGTGTACTACTAGACAATCTATTATTTGGATCTGTAGCAGTATAAGGCGTATTTCCAAAAAATGCAGGTGCGTAATCGACTGGAATCTTTGCAGAATCAGACAATTCAGTGTTTGCACCACCGGTGCGCACTAACACTACTTCTAAACGACCCATTTTTTGATTGTCTAGATGATTAACTATAATACCGATATATGGACCGTTACTATACTCTGCAAATTCTTTCTGCTTTTTACTTGATGACCCATAATCATTAATTCTTGTATTCATTGTTTAACTTAAATTTGGTTTACATAACAAATCGTCTAATGGACTAGACCTAGGAATATATCCTGCTCTACTTATATCTTTATTATTCAAAGCAGTCACAGTTGAAGATAACGAATTTCCTGCGGATATTAATCTATCTTGAACTTGTCTTGTTGCTGAATTAGTTGGCGATAACTGATTAGGATAATTACTTTCAACCAAATTCTCATTTAATTCTGTAGGGATGATACCCGAAGTATAAAGATCATATGGATTGTAAGAACCTAATAAATTTTGAACCTGCTGATCCGAAAGTGCCAGATTTGGTCTTTCACCTGGGCCAAAATCAACAGGGATTACTGGAACATCAACATTGATCCTACTCGTAAATCCGCCTGGCGCAGTTATTACACTTGGTTCTACTTGTGCTACTACTGGATCTCTATCTAAATAGACCAGTGGGGGTCTTCCTGAATAAAATCCTGGAGTACACCCTGGTATAAACGGAATGAATGGTAATAATATTGGTGGTGGAAACTTATATTGTAACCACTCCCTCAACTTTTTCAAATAATCAGCAAGTGGATTAAAAATAATTATATTCAATCCTAGATTCTTATTAATTAGATCTCTTAATTTTTCTAAAGCCTCTTTCATCGCTGGTGGCATTTTAATCCAACCTTGTCTTATTAATTTTGCAATGATTGATGCTGCAATTAGAGGATTTTCTAATAAACATTTAAAAAGATTAGTTATACTAGTAACTGCTGCATTGATATAATTTTTTACTTGTTGAATTTTTCCTTTTAACACTTGAACTAAAAAATTAACTCCGGCGGCGGCTCCGAATAAAGTTCCCAAAGTAACTCCTGGATCAATTGTTACAGTTCTAAATTGATCAGGAGGCTCAGGTCCTGTTTGACTTAGCCCAAAAATTCCTAATATTCCTGTTATGATCGCAGAGACTTGTGCTAGTTGAGGAATTGCTGATAACGATCCGTTAATATTAAGACCAAAATTACCATCAGCATTAATAGAAAAATTAATAAAATTTCCAGTAGTATTACGCTGTAAAGCAATGTTATAAGGAATCGATCTAGGATCAGTGTTAATAACTAGATATTTTCCTGCGTATATATTAGACATATTATTTTCCTATACCGTTTTTTAATTCTTCAATATTTTTACTAAGTCTCTTCATATCTGTTCTTGTTAATCGATAACCAGACAACTTTTGTCGGAATGTTCCATCCATAAAATAACTTTCAACGTGAGTAACTATAAAATATCCACTCCATGTAGCAAGTAATCTTTGTTGAGTAGAATCTCCGACAGCTAAAAATCCATCTGCATTAAAATCTTTAGGACCGTATGCTAAAACTCTAACACAAGGATCTATGGTTCTAAATGCGATGCCCCCATCATTAGTGAACAATGCACTTTTTGCAGGATCTACAAAAGAAATATTATCAATAAACTGTGTTCCTAACCACATAGGATCCCCTAATATTTCCATTTCAAATGTTGAATTTTCAAACGGACTATTAATGGCTGAAAAAATATCTCGAGCCATATTAAATGCTGGATTTGTTTCAGTCGAAGATCTAACACCAACATCCGAGGACTGTGCAGTGCTTTCTCTTGTTTGATTTCCTGAATTAGTTTCTGCGTCTGAAGGACCAGAATCAACATTAGAAAATTTAGGAACAACAACACCTTCGCCAGTCACTGCTGATTCTTGTCCAGGAATTCCTGGCGAAGATCCAAAATTTCTAGAAAGTATCCTAGTTAACAAGTAATCTAAATTTAGTCTAAAATTTAATATGTCTTTATTTTTACCAGTATAACTCCAATCATATCTTCTTACAGTGAAAGGCTCGTAGTCTGAAACTTCTGCCTTTGTATCAGGGAAAAATATACTAGCAAGTTTTTGCCAAGGCACTTTTCTAGGAACTATTTGGTAAATTACCCTAAATGCTGGCATGTTTTTACCGTTATCAAATTCTAAAACTTCAACTTTAGGTATTACTCTCCACCATTCAACCATTCCTTTGTCGTCATATCCTGAACGCCAATTGTTTAAAATATTGCTGACCACATACATACTATCCACTATAATATCATCAATTACTTTAGAAATTCCTTTTTTACCGTTAACTGTAAAAGTTAACTGCCTATTTTCAGCAGGGGCAACTCTTTCATTTAATGATCCAAAAAGATATTTGTTATTAGTACCTTTGGGTATTTCGTATCCTCTATGACCCGCGTCTGTATCAGGATTATACATTTCAGATGTTGAAATTTTTTCAACGACACCGCCCTTATCTCCAAAATCAAAAAATTCTATTTTGTATTCATTTGGTATAAATTTTGACTCAGCAGCTTGAGTTTTTATTATTGCGTTTATTTTAGTTTCTAAATCTTTGAACATTTCACCTACAGTTTTGCCTGTGATATTGATATCTTGGGGAATTTCATTTACATCATTATATCTTCCCATGTCATTTAAAGGCGCACCTTTAATTTGATATACTGTTCCTTCTTTAGAAAGGTCGGCTTTAATTTCAGAAATAATTATAGGGTAATGTCTAGTAGAAAAAGGAATTACTTCAGGTTCTTCTTTGTCATCTCTATAACCAACAAACTCTAATTTAATAACAAATGCACTACCTTTTCCCACAGCTTCGTAACCTTTAACCTTCAATCCTCGATATATTGATGTTAAAAATGTTTCAATTCCATATGGTTCTAAAATTTTTAATCTAAATTCTGTTCCTATGTCTCTATTTTTAGTTACAGCATTTTTAATGTAAAATTCTTGTAGGAAGAAATCATAATCTAATTCTGAAACAGACTGTATGATGTTGGATATTGTTCCAAGAGTACTGCTGCCCCCTTTAGGTTTAGACCTTCCAAAATCAGCTAATGGTTTACCGTGACTTTGAAAAACAATATAATCTAATCCTTTTGTTCTATATGTTCCATTTTTAAATTCATCTTTAGATACGATTCCAAGAGTTACAACATAATTAAATGTCCTATAATTATGTAAGACATTTTCTTCTGGGAAGCTAGATCCCGTACTAGTTAAAAAATCTACGAATGCTTTAGTGACTTGAGATTTAAAACTATCTGTATTTCTAAAAACAACTGTCATCTGGAGGTTCCTAAACTATTAAGCAATGATGCTTTTTGTGGTATATAAATTTTGACTCCGGAAACTAAATCATATATAGGATCTTTTAGTACTGATGGATTCCTAGCTGCAAATACCCACCATAATCTAGCATCACCATATGCTTCATGCGCCAAAAGATCTGGTCTAAATTCAAACTGTGAAGGTAACTCAACTAAAACATCATCATTTAATACTGGAACATCTCTGGGAACCCATATATCTAAGTATGTTCCAGTTTGAGGTGTGTCTTTATATGGTGAGTATATATTATAATCAACTATCATACGTAACCTACAATTTTATTGGTTCCTTCAACGAACCCAGTAACACTAAAATTACTCATTTCTCTTCTGCTGTACACTGGGATTAAATCAACGCTAATTGTGCTTAATACAGGAACCTTAATTTCATAATTATCCATATTGACCGTAGTCATATAATCAACGTCGTTAGGTAAATCTATAGAAAAACTTCCTATTACAACCGGAACATTATGATATACATCTGGCCCATATGCAAAAAATCTGCAAACTGGAGGCGGGGCTCCTGGCAAAATGTCATTTCCTGTTCTCATTTTTGTTAAAGATCTTAAAGCATGTATCGTTGCTAGCCAATTTGCACCTTCAAATATAGTTTGAACTGGAAATTGTCCTGTAACTGAAATTTGTCCAACATCGCTGTTGTTGTAGGAGTAAACGGCATAATTAGTATGCTGCACATTAGCTGCTTGCCAGTTGGCTTTATAATTCTGTTTAATTGATGGAGTGACTGGAAAATAAATTCCGCCAAACCCTTTAGTTTGATCATCTGAAAGGAGACGCAACTTCGATATTCCTGAAATATACTGCTTGGGTATTTTAATATACACTCGATTTTTAATGGAGTTCTCTGTTCCTAACGAAGTAAACCCAACATTAATTGGGCCAGCAGTTGGTCTTCCATCTGCGGCTCGCTGTATCAGTGCTGATCCATTTGAAACGTTTGCCCATCCAAAAGTATCTTGGAATGTAGAAACTGCAGAGTAGTTAAAGTATTGTGAAACATCTATTGTCATTTTGGTTATCTCCCAACAATATTTATTTGACAAAATAATGTGCATATATTATAATACAACGTATAGGAGTCTATAATAACAATGACAATCAACTCTAAGAAAAAATACCTAAATAATAAGGATTTATTACTACAAATCCATAAAAGCAAGAATACATACGGAGCATTTCTAGATCCAAAATACGAAGATTATGATCTAATATTAGCATCCCTAGACAAAATCAACGTTAGAAGTGTAGCAGAAGCCAAGAGAAACCGAGCCAAACGACTAGGTCAACAACTTTATCAAGAAAAAAAGGCAGCAGGTATCAAAGATACCAAGCTAGCCGACTGTATTTTAGATTATCGAAAAGTTCCAAAACAAGATTTAGTGTTTAGAATTATGACTCACGAGCATGTGCCATTAGCTCCTGGTAGGAAAAAGACTGTAAAAAATGTAGGTGATGCGCATGAACGCTGTAATTTTCCCCCTTACCAACATTGGGCATTCGATAAAAATGATCAATTAATCTGTGTAGGCAAAAGTCATTGGGCAGGTACTATTAAAAGTGGCCACTTTAATAAGGAACATGGAAGAATCACAGAAGAACTAGGGAAAATGTTCCTAATGTTAGCAGAAAGATATGCACAACGAAGCAATTGGCGAGGTTATACATATGTAGATGAAATGAAAGGGCAGGCTATACTGCAACTTAGTCAAATAGGTCTACAATTTGATGAAAGCAAATCAGAAAATCCGTTCGCATATTATACCGCAGCAGTGACTAATAGTTTTACTAGAGTATTAAACATAGAAAAAAGAAATCAAAACATTCGCGACGATATGCTGGAAGAAAACGGGTTAACTCCTAGCTTTACAAGACAAAATCAACATGAGTACGCTGAGGAAACTGCTAGACAAGCAGAATTATACAAAATGGCACGTATGCCTAAGAGCGAAGAATCCGATGAGGAAGAATGATGTCAAATCTTTTTAAGAAAGTAGCGTGTTTTACTGATATTCACTTTGGATTAAAATCTAATAGCAGAACTCATAACGAAGATTGTATCGATTTTGTTGAGTGGTTTATTAAAACTGCCAAAGAAGAAGGGTGTGAGACTGCAATATTCCTGGGAGATTGGCACCATAATAGAAGTACTACTGATGTTAGCACTATGAATTATACTGTGAGAGCGTTAGAAAAACTCAACGATGCGTTTGACGTAGTACATGTCATTACTGGAAATCACGATCAATATTATAAAGACAAAAGAGACTTGCACAGTTTAGAATACGGAAGACTTTTTTCAAATATTAATATGGTCAACCATGTTTTCACAGAAGGCGGAGTTACTATTTTGCCTTGGCTTGTTAGTGACGAGTGGAAACAGATAGAAAAAATAGACAGTCGATATATTTTTGGACATTTTGAACTCCCATTATTCTATATGAATGCAATGGTTCAGATGCCTGACCACGGCGAATTACAAACCCACCATTTTAAAAATCAAGAATTTGTTTTCAGTGGTCATTTCCATAAACGGCAATGTAAGGACAAAATACATTATATTGGTAACTCTTTCCCTCACAATTATGCTGATGCTTGGGATGATGAGCGGGGTATGATGATACTTGAATGGGGCAAACAACCCAAATATATTAACTGGCTTGACTGTCCTAAGTACAGGACTGTAAAATTAAGTAGGTTAATTGACGAACAAGCGGATATTATCAAAGATAAAATGTATCTACGTGTGACTTTAGACATAGATATCACATTTGAAGAGGCCAATTTCATCAAAGAAACATTTATGAGACAACATAATATTCGAGAACTTAGCCTTATAACAGAAAAAGAAGTATTTGATGTAGGACACGATGATTTATCTGATGTTCAATTTGAAAGTGTAGATCAAATTGTATCAGAACAAATCCTTGCATTGGAGTCCGGAACATACAATACCAACAGACTTTTGGAAATTTATAATAACCTTCATGTTTAAACTAAAAACTATAACAGTAAAAAACTTCATGAGTGTGGGTAATCAAACCCAAGCAGTTGACTTTGATAAAGCCCATTTAACATTAGTGTTAGGCGAAAATTTAGACTTGGGCGGCGATGACAGCGGAAGTCGAAACGGTACTGGAAAAACTACTATCATTAATGCTTTAAGTTATTCTCTTTATGGGGAAGCATTAACTAAAATTAAGAAAGAAAATTTAATTAATAAAACTAACGGAAAAAATATGGTAGTCACCGTTGAGTTTGAGATTAATGGTAGAAAATATAAGATAGAGCGCGGAAGAAAGCCAAATTTTTTAAAATTTTATGTTGATCAAATAGAATTACAAAACGACGACGGCGACGACGATGCGCAAGGCGACAGTCGAGAAACACAAAAAGCTATAGAATCGTTGATTGGAATGACTCCCACAATGTTCAAGCACTTAGTAGCACTGAATACATACACTGAACCGTTCTTATCTATGAGGAACAATGATCAAAGAGATGTTATCGAACAATTATTAGGCATTACTATATTAAGTGAAAAAGCAGAACTATTAAAAATACAGTTGAAAGAAGTTAAAGATAAAATTCAAGCGGAAAATTTTAAAATAGAAAGCATAAGGAACAGCAATGACAAAGTACAACAATCGATCAATAGCTTGGTTAACAAGTCCAATGCCTGGGAAACTAAACGAACAGAAGATTCAAGAAAGCTTCAAGAAGCCATCGACGAGCTGTGTTCTGTTGACATCGAAAACGAGATTGCCAATCACGAAAAATTAAAAAATTATTTAGAACTATCTGAAAAAATATCATCTTTAAACAAACAAAAAGCTACTTTAGAAACAGCATTAACACAGGCAGAAAAGACAGCAAAAAAATATACAGATGAGCTGACTTCTTTAGAAAATAAAAAATGTCCGGCTTGTGATCAAGAATTGCATGATCACAAACATGAAGACATGATTAATAAGGTTAATAAAAATCTTACTGATTCAGTAATCTATATGGAAGGTATAAGTTCTGAATTAAATTCTGTCAAATCTGATCTAGAAAAAATAGGTGACATCAATGGTCGCCCTGTAACTTTTTATGAAAGAGCAGAAGAAGCATACAATCATAGAAATAATCTAGATAGTTTAGAAAGAGCACTAGTTGACAAAACTTCAGAATCAAATCCTTTCTTAGAGCAGATAGAAGAATTGAAAAACACTGCTATGCAAGATCTTGATTGGCAAGGTATCAATGATCTAACTTCATTAAAAGATCACATGGAGTTCTTACACAAATTATTGACTAATAAAGATAGCTTCGTTAGAAAGAAGATTATTGATCAGAATCTAAGTTACTTGAATAAAAGACTAAGTTATTATCTGACCAAGAGCGGATTACCTCACCAAGTAAGATTTTTAAACGATCTAAATGTCGAAATCACACAGTTGGGGCAGGATTTAGACTTCGATAATCTTAGCCGAGGTGAAAGAAATCGATTGATTTTAAGTTTAAGTTGGGCATTTAGAGACGTTTGGGAGAGTTTGTATCAGCCAATTAATCTGTTGTTCATTGACGAACTGATTGATGCAGGTATGGACAGTGCAGGTGTAGAAGCTGGTCTTTCTATACTAAAGAAAATGTCAAGGGAACGCAATAAGAACATATATCTCATCAGTCACAAAGATGAACTAGCGGGAAGAGTTAATAGTATATTAAGAGTAGTTAAAGAAAACGGGTTTACTAGCTATTCTAATGATACTGACGTTATAGAACCGGCATTGTCATGATAAGAAACGAGCACGAACGATTTTTAGATTTAGTTCTAGAATATTATAATTGTAGAGAGGCCTGGTTAGAAAAAAATACCAAAGTTAATCACATGAGATATCGAAGAGTACTAAAAGAAATAAGGGCACATACAAAAATAATGATAGACAAAGTGCAACAAGTAAATTCACACAAACTATCAGTAAACAAAGAAAATAAAGAAAAAACCGGAACTTTCGCAAGAAAGTCCAAACCAATCGATCTTTGACATTTCAATTTCTATTTGAAGTCAAAGTATCTTTACGTAAGTAAGTTAACTTTAATAAGGAAAAATAAAATGAGTGATACCGTAAAACTAATTGAACAAACCTTAGAGCAGTGGCGTGCAGAAGACGCTAAATTTGCTTCTGGAAACAATGCCGCAGGGACTCGAGCTAGAAAGGCTTTAGCTGAACTTAGCAAAGCAGTGAAGGCTCGCCGTAACGAAATCACAGCAGAAAAGAACGCTCGTAAAGAAGCAAAGGCTGCTTAATGTCAGACGTTGACGCAAAAAAGATTCAACAACTTGAATATAATCTTAAAAGATTAGAACAAATGGTTTTACAGTTATCGAACCGTGTTAACTATCTAGAGCGTGAGCGTCAACGTATAAAAAATGATGTTAGTCAAATTGCTGGATATATTAGAAGACAATGACTTGGTTATTTGAAGGAGTCGATGTTGAGCAACTGCCTGAAGATTGTGTTGGATTTGTTTATATAATTACTAACTTGATCACAGGCCGCATGTACATAGGCAAAAAATTAGCAAAATTCGCAAAAACAACATACAAAGTACACAAATTAAAAAACGGCACCAAAAAACGCAAAAGAATAAGAAGCAAAGTAGATAGCGATTGGCAAGAATATTACGGCTCTAGCGACGAATTAAACTCAGATATAGAAAAATTAGGCAAAGAAAACTTCAAACGTGAAATCCTTCATTATTGCACAAGTAAATCAGAAACTTCATATCTCGAAGCTAAAGAACAATTTGAACGTAAAGTATTAGAAACCAATGAATATTATAACGGTCATATTCAAGTTCGTGTTCACGGCTCTCACATAATCAAAAAAATTAAGGCTCAAAAAAACAGTTAATGACTCGCACAGGTTAATTTCATGTGCCTAGTGACAACCCACGGAGAGGTGGGGGACGGAAGACTCTGCGCTGTACAGAGCACTCAGTAACTATCCTTAACAGGACGATGATCAGATATGCCTACATACAACTGGTTTTGCTGTTTGAAAAAATTTAAAAAAGGCTAAAGGAGGGGAGAAATACCCCAGGTTACTAGATAAGATAACGTTTATCTAGCAACTGCCGTCATAAAGAAGACGGGATGAGTAGGTACCGGATGACCGCCTGCGCATTTGCTATTTGCAAATATAATCCTTACGTTATGTGGTTGTGCTACTCGGATGATGTACAAACATTTTTTTGCCCGGCAACGGGCGAAATGTGGCTGATTTATCTGGATGATATCTTAAAACACTTCGTGTTTATTCAAAGAAATAAAAATGTGAATCACGTAGTGATGAACAAGTGAGCGTAGCTCACTTAATACAATCAAATAAATGCCATACCACTATCTTTAGTGATTTTCATATTTTCTTTTATAATATCTGTGATGATCTCTCGATCTTCATGTGTTAGCATATAAGCCTCATTCAGATTGATACCGCCTCTCATTTGCCATGCTATTCTGAGTATTTCTTTTACAAGGGCTTTCGCTTCATCGTCAATTCTAGTGGTGTAATTGACGATCTCAGACAGGGTTAAAGTCAAAAGCCTTGATCGAAAAAACTTGAATAATCAAACTCAAATGGCACTGTTACTTCAGCTGGCGCACCTTTTTCCACATACTGAGGTGGTGTCTGTACAGTTAAAGTTCTGTCGTTGTTGTGATTGTTCAGTTTTCTAAAAGCATCTGAGATCTTACTGAAAATATCTTTATCTACATTGTTTAGAAATTCTTTAATGTGTTCTGGATTGGTTGTGTTACCTTCTACAGTTTCGATCTTGTAGATTCCATTGATCATCTGCATCAATGTTGCATCTGCAATGGTATTCATAGCCTGTGCTGTTAGATTAACACGCTGTTCTTCAGTGATCTCTGTCTCTCGGATCAAAGTGGCTAGTATGCGATTACTGTCGAAACTCAATAGATTGTAATCAGTCATAACTTTATAACTCACAGGAGCAATATATACTGTCATATCTCCGCTGATTGTTACTGATTCATCCCATAAAGTATTTTCTATGATCTTATCTAAAATTGGTCTTAAATCAATTTCATAAGGTTCTGCTTCTTGGAATCCTGGAATGTTAACACTCATGGTCATTTTTTCACCATATGTGGCTATTCTTATGGCAATTAAAATAGCATCTAAATCTATAGAAGGTATCGCCCAAGCGTTTTTTATGTTAGGTACACAGCTCTGTATAACATCCACTGTAGTTCTACCATTAAACAACGCATCAGGTGTCCTTATTAATAATTCATCTTTTGCAGTCAATCCGTAGACAGGTAGTTCGCCATTTTCAGGAAATTCTAAGGAACCTTCAGGCCAAAATTTACCTCCGCTGGGTAATTTTAAAAACATCTTAGGTCTACGCATAAAAGATGATAAAGGATTTTTCTGCTGTTCTGCCATTTTTTTAACTCCGATAAATATATTGTAGCATTATTTATATGCGCATATTTTTGGATGAAATCAAATGGCAGACGTAACTGGTAATATTGGTAATGAAAGTGTAAGATTACGGGGCATGGCCCTAGAAGATACCCAATATCGGATGCAACAGGATATTGAGGACTTACTCGACGTCACTAAAGCCATGGCGCAAAAGCAAGGTGCCAATTTAGGACAGTTAAACGCTCAAACTGGAAGATTAGGACAAGCATTAGCAGGAGCAGCTACAGCTGCCGGCGCAGCTGGTGCGCAATCTGGTAAGCTAGGTGGATTACTGGCTAAGCTAAATTCTGGCGGAGAAAAATTTAAAAAAGTAATGGATGTAGTTGGTGGTTTGAATAGAATTCTTAGAAATATGGATTCAAATATCAACGACGCATCCTATACCATGAGAAGTCTAGGTGCCACTATACGTGGTCCTATGGGAAAATTTATTGAATATACTGCAAATTCTGTCAGTCAATTAGAAGATCAATTTCAAGTATACAAAAGATTGAGTTCTATGGGTGGTGCAGTTGCAGATGATTTTGATAATTTAAGAGTCAATGCTGCACGAACTGGTGTGACTATGCAGGAATATGCAGGGTTAGTGGCAGAAAACTACAACAACTTAAGATTGGGTGGTAGAAGTGTTAGAAACACTATGCAAGATTTGACTAAAGGTGTAGAATCTTTAATTGAAGATCAAAATATTCCATATATAATGCAGAGATTAGGTATAAGCACTGATCAATACGGTAAAGTGATGTTACAACAGACAGCATTGATGGGGGGGTTTAGTAAAGTATATAAAGATCAAGGCAGTAATTTTAATAATTCTCTATTACGTGCAGTTAAGACTACTACATTATTATCAGAAGCATTTGGTGCTCAACGTGATCAGATTATGGAAGCATTGAACGAAGCATCTAGAGATGCAATATTTGCCCAGCAATTTGAAAATTTATTACCAGAACAAAAAGAAGTAAAAAATGCAGTGTTTCAAGCTGTGTCTGCTATGGGGTTGTCACCAGAAGAAGCTAAACAACTTACTATTAGTATGTTGTCAGATGTTCCTACTCCGTTTTATACTGAAATGATG
>Ga0315909_10005472_pt1 | contig 14566 bp, 17 predicted proteins | sample LakEriMetagenome_11_FD_203527 | JGI IMG/M metagenome (GOLD analysis project Ga0315909, IMG submission 203527) | Freshwater fungal communities from buoy surface, Lake Erie, Ohio, United States - Buoy 2 MA125 | ecosystem: Environmental > Aquatic > Freshwater > Lake | place: USA: Lake Erie, Ohio...
AGGTAAAAATTCATTTTTAAGTACTCCGTATTTTAATAGAAAATAATTTGCATGGCTATTATTTTCATTCATAATACTGAGATAAAGATCAACCGTGGTTACATTTTTTCTACCAGTGAAGAGGACTTGAGTTACACTCCGATTAATAACACGCTCTAAACTATTTGTTTTTTTAGGTTGTACTTCTTGTCCCTGATCAACCGTAATTTGAATAGATTTTAAACTATCCAAATAATTAGACAATTCCTTAGATAAATTTTCCGCATCAGCACCGAATTGCTCTAAGCACTTTTTGAATGGCACATGTTTAACTAGAGCTAAAAGTAAATGCTCTACTGTACAGTATTCGTGATTTCTTTCTTTAGCTAAAGTGATAGATTGTTCAATAATTGATTCAATTTCAACAGAGTTATTCAATTTAATTTCCTTTATTTTTAGAATGCAAAATACTCATTAATATATCATTGTCAATTTTATCAGGTATAAATGGTTTTATCAACAATAATTGGTCTCCTGTACTATGCCCATTTGTCAATCCTTGTCCATTAACACGTAGTGTAGTACCTGGTTGTGTTCTAGGTTTTATTAAAACATTAAATGTTTTCCCTGATATTGTTACAAAATCTATTGTCGTGCCAACAATTAAATCAAGTACACTTACGTCTATTTCACTTATAAGTGTTAGCCCATTTCTTTGAAATTTGTTATGATCAAATACACGAAATTCAACAATTAAATGTGCATTAGGAATTAAGTTGTCGTATCTTATTTGATGCCCATTTTCAACTCCTTTGGGGATATCAATTCTAACAGCTTGTGGTCCATTATTTGTAGTAAAACTTAATACTTGATCTCCACCACTGAATACTTGTTCCAATGTGAGAGTTACAATGGTTTTGTATGTTGGCATTTGATGACGTTGTTGCCCAAACATTTGTCCAAAAATGTCATCAATGTTAATACCACCTGTATGAAAACTAAATCCACCTGGAAACCCAGAAAAGCCAAAACCGCCTTGGTTAGGGAAACCATTGCGTGGCATATCATATTCTGCTTTTTTCTGTGGGCTGGAAAGTGTGTCGTAAGCTAATTGAATTTCTTGAAATTTGGCAGTGTCACCACCCCTATCAGGGTGGTGAATATTTGCCAATCTTCTATAAGCCTGCTTTATTTCTTCTTGTGAGGCGTTTCTATCTACGCCTAAAATATTGTAATGGTCCATAATTGATTATAACATACCTTTGTTAATAATCAAATATTTATGGTTATCCTGCTGCTCCTGCTACTTTTTCTTTTGTACGACCATAAGCAGCGATACCAAGAACAGCACCCATTGCAATGTGATATAAACCTGCACCTTGTAATGTTAGTGGTTGCCATTGACTTGTAACTTGACCACCTTGTAGTGTTTGTAGGATACTCCATAGTACTGGGAATACAACAAAGTCAGCAGTACATGTTGCCATATAAACCCAACCCATAACTGGACGCCATTTCTTATTGATCCAATCTGTATTGTCATTCTTTACAAACTCTGCACCCTGTGCTGCATTGTCACCTGCTTGTGTGTTGTACATTGGCTGTGGTGCTGCACCTTGTTGCATCATTGGTTGTTGCATTGGCTGTTGCATTGATTGTTGAATTGGTTGCGATGGAGATGCACCAAAACTATTTGACTCTGCTTGCATGTCTCCAAATCCTCCACCAAATGCATTGTTTCCATGATCTGCTTTTTTTGCTAATAAAGTTGTTCCCATAATTGCTCCTTGTTATAATCCAGCGATTGCTTTATATGCTTTTATTTCTTTGTCTTGTTCTTTAAAAAGTTTGTGTGGTTCTAACCCAGATAACTCACGCATTTCGTTTAATTCTGATTCTTTAGATTCTCTGTAAAGATGTGGAGATAAAATTATATTTGATTTTAATTGTTCTAAGTCGGCACTAATTTCAACATCATTGACCTCAACAGTCCAATCTTCTAGTTCTAATGATGACAATGTGGTTAAATCTTCTAGCATTTCCATAATTCTTTCTGGTACTTTTGTTCTTCGTTCCATTTCAACAAATACCACATGCCTACCGCGCCTTATTTCACCTTTACTGATTTGAGCATCAATTACAAAATCGTAGCCTTTTTCAAACCAACTTGCTAAGTCCTCACTTGCTTGTTTACCTTTTACGATAAAGGCTAGTGTAACAGTTTCATCGTCACTTCCTGTTCTAGCTTCATATTCATCAATACTTAACGTAGGTATAATTTGTCCTACAAAGTCTTTATAATCTAAACCTTCGTTTAACTGTTTCATACTGGAGCTCCTGGTGCTGCTGGGCCAGCGGGTCCTGGCATTGGCATTTGTGCAGGGCCCATAGGATTCATTGTGTCCAAATTATCATCCTGCTCAGTTTCCTTATCATAATCCTGTTCGTATGCTTCCTCTAGCTCATCTAGATCAATCGTTTGATCTGCTAGGTCAATTGATCCCTCTTTAATTTCGTTCATCAATTGTTTGGGCATTTCTATTCTTACTAACCAAACTGATCTCTCAACCATTTTTGGATAATGTGTCCCCGGTTTATAGTCGTTAGGGGACTTGATTATAATAGGAACTTCAATTTTTGTTTTCTTAAAATGTACTGAACATCCTATGCCCAAAAGACGTTTCCCGCCCCTAGGATCCGGCATGAGTTTTTCTGGCCACATAAAAATACAGGTTACAGTGTATTTTTTAATGTCTGGGCCTTCAACTAATTCTCCTAAATCCCAGTTTTTAAAAGCATATAAATCAGCTTCGTCTAAAACACGTTCAAAATCCAATAAAGTGGTAATTGACCCATCACTGGTGTAGACCCCATGAATGGTGTCAATAATACTGGGATAGTCTAAATCGTTAAAAAACTCGTTTGCTGGTAAATTTTTCATAGTATAAGTATTTATCTATAAATTGCTGGATACCAATTATTGGATATTTACTGGACAGCATAATATTTATCATCATTTTAAACTAAAAAATGTATCATTTTAACTGCTCGTAGAATTTGTAAATATTTTTGAGTAGTCAACTCATAGTAATTTATAGGAGAAAAACTTGAGCAAAAGAAAAACAGGTGCTTTACGCAAAGCAGACACAAAAATGACAAATACAAGAAAAAGTTCAAATCAGACGTTTTACACACACGAAACAAATACTATACAATTTGACACTTACAGACCTAAAAAAAGCAAAGTAATACAGCTTATCCCAAAAACAACAAATCAAGAAACCTACATTTTAGAGTTGTTTAACCCTAATACAGATGTAGTTATTGCATCTGGCCCAGCAGGTACAGGTAAAACTTACCTAGCTATGCTAGCAGCTATAAAAGCTCTCAAAAATCAAGAAATTGAAAAAATCATTTTAACAAGACCGGCGGTCAGCGTTGATGATGAAAAGCACGGTTTTCTTCCTGGAGACTTAAATGCAAAAATGGAACCATGGACAAGACCGTTATTGGACGTACTTCGTGAGTATTATACGGCTAAGGAAATAACCCACATGCTAGAAGAACAAATTATAGAAATAGCACCCCTAGCATTCTGTCGAGGTAGAAGTTTCAAAAATAGCTATATTATTGTAGACGAATCACAGAACTGTACTCCAAATCAAATTAAGATGATTTTGACAAGGATTGGTTTAGGAAGTAAAATTATTATTACAGGGGACATAGAACAAACAGACAGAAAAAAACTTGATAATGGTTTGCTAGATTTACAACATAGAATCAAAGCAAAAGGCATTGATGGTATAAAACTTTGCGAGTTTGACTACAAAGATGTTCAAAGACATTATTTAATAGAACATATATTAAGAATGTATGAATAAAAACAGGGGCTTATTGCCCCTGTTTGTTTGTATCTTCTAAACTTTGTATTAAGTTTGGATAAACCTTTTTATAATATTCATTAATAGTTTCCCAATCAGTTGGCATTACCTTGCCGTCAATGAAACACTTGTCTACTTTTTTTTGAGTGTAATCTAAAATTATATTACACATTTGCATATCATTTTTTCTCAGATGTCTACTGATCCCAACTTCTTCATCAATTTGACCATTAGCCTTCTTTTTAAAAGTAACTAAAAAATATCTCATTGTGTAAGCTCCGCTAATGTTGCTGCTAAATTTATTTCAGGAATACCTACCATTGACAAGTTTACTAAACCATTTCTAATTTTAATAATTGCTGCATCACGGCTTTGCGTATTATCTCCCCAAAGGTCCAAATTGTTATACATCCAACGATATATATCCTCTAGTCTTGTGGGATGCATATCTAAATATTGCATCAATTCTTGTCTACCTTCAACAATTTTTCCTTGTTTGAAAAGGGTTGTAGCCTTAATTAGTAGATCATCTTCTGTATTTCCTACTTCTTGTATAGCAACAAGTTTACCTGTGCTACTGTTGACTTGTAATTGATTCAAACATTTTCTCAAGTCTGGATATGTCACACGAACATATGTGTCAAGTACATCAATATCAAAATCAATTGATTCATTTAACAGAACTGTAGCCGCACGTGCTGTAAATTCTGCTAAATCAGTTTTACTAATGTGTACCTGATGACAACGACTTTTGAGTGCAGGGATAATTCTATATTCATAATTGCATGTAAGTATGAACCTACATGTTTGATGATATGTTTCCATATCACTACGCAATGCTGCCTGACCTTGTGGAGTCAAATAATCTGCTTCATCAAGTAATACAATTTTAAATGCACCAAAGGGCATTGTTTGTGCAAAACCTAGTATTTTATTTCGCACAACATCAACACTATTCTCACGACTTGCATTTATTTCCAGTACATCATATTCACTTACATCTAGTTCATTTATGAGAACCTTAGCAAGTGTTGTCTTACCTGTACCGGGGTCACCACTAAACAATAAATGCGGAATTGACTCGTCTGTTATCCAGCCCTGTACTTGTTCTTTTTGTTTGTTATCAACAAAAACATACTCGTCTACAGACTTTGGACGATATTTTTCAACCCATAATTGATTCTTCATTTTTTCAACATTTCAAGTGTAATGATTTTACCCAATGCATCTCCTAAATCTTCTCCACTAGGTATAATATGTAAAACTTTTCTAGGATAGTTAACTTGAAGTGAACTAGGATTATAGTCATTCATAGTCATTTCTAAAACATGACCACCTGTTGCAGGGTACAATGTAAAATTCAATGACGATGTTTCAATATTTCGTGTGCTATACGCTTTACTACTAGCAATAACTTGCCCATATTGTGATTCAGCCTCATCTTTTTCTACTTGTGCGCTATTCCATGCTTCTATAGACCACTGTTTAAATTTTTTCTTTAACCATTTCATTAAATCACCTTGTCTCCCATAGTATCATCTTGAACAGGTTCATCACTAACTAACAATATATCGTTAGGATCAACCCTACGAATAGTTTTTACTCCTTCACTATCTTCTATTTTAATACCACGAGTCCAACGACCGTGAGCAATTAGGACATATTGCCCAATTTTGACTGAATCTTGTTCAGGACCTAGTGCATATACTTTTGCCCATCTTGGTCGTATACCAGAATTTTTCATATCATCACTTGGTAATATAAGTCCACTTTGTGTGACCCTCATATCAAATGCCATGTCACAAACAATAATGCTGTCTCCTAAGGCTCTTAGACCGGGAACTTTTGTTGCTTCATACTGAAATTTCATAAACTAAAAATTACTCCTCGTCAAATTTATTCAAATCAAATTGATTTCTTATTACAGGTGGTTGATTAATAACAGGTTTTGGAGCAGATACGACTGTTTTATTATAGCTTTCATGTACTCTAGTAGATGCATCTTGAATAATCCTATTTTGATTATCCACTAAGTCGCCCCTAGCATTTGCCCTCATATTACCAACCGCTCTAACTTTTTCATTGCGTATAGACAAAGCTCCCATATCTACTACATTTCCTTTTGCTGTTCTATATTTTGACATTTTTATTCTCCTTATGATTTTAAAAATTCATCTATGGATAAATCATAGTACAAACTATTTATTCTGTGAACCTCTAGCAAATATAATACAAAACTAGCTACGCTTGAACCTCTCCCGACACCCCAAACAATGTTTTCTCTTTTCATTACATCTACCAAATATTTTAAATAAATTAGTAATGGGAATAAATTACGCTCTTGGTATAGAAGTAATTCCTGTCCTGCACGTTGTAACTCTGCTTCAGACTTACATTTATCTAAAACAAATTCTGCAATATTGAAGGTTTTGTAATTATCTGGAACAAAATACTTTTGCTGCTGCAAATTGTCCCACGCTTCTACGCTAATAGTTTCTTCTACGTAGTTAATAAAGTTTGGTAAGTTAGGTATTTCTAAATCAATTGGAATTGAAATGTCATGTTCAACTATGCAACTATTAATGCTTTTAGACGGATCGGTTAAATAAAAATTGCAGAGGTCATTTTCGGTTAAAATTTGTCTACCAAATTTATCTGTACGCATTCTGTCATTATAGCAAATTGTTCAGAAATTTGCAAAGATTATCTGTCCGTTTTTTTATCAAAATTTAAAAAAACAACTTCCGATCTCTCTTGTAGGTCTAATTCAGGCTTGTGGGTAAAGCTTAAATTCAAATCTTCCCAGTTAATGATTGATCTTACTAGTTTCACTAGTTTTTTAGATTTGGCGGATTTGATTGACTTAAGGCTATTATATTTGGGTGAACTTTCATCCCACCATCCCATTTCATTAAATGGTCCATGATTTTCTTCAACAGAGTGTAAACAATGAATGTCATCACTGCTTAATGAGGTTACACTTACATCGGTTACAATCATTCGTCCTTCCATAATAGCATTTAATTTTTTTATCAACATTATCGCTATAATTTGATCAAATGGATCTGCCGGAAGTGTGCAAACTTTTATTGATGCATCAATATATTTTTCAATTTGCGATGGATTGCTTTGGTTTATAAAAATAGAACTTTCCAAATTATTGTTAATAAAATAAGAAATTCTTTCCATTGCTATGCTTTGTTCTAATATTGATTCTGTTTCAATATTAAAATAGACCAAAACTGTGTAACAATTTAAATAAAAGTGTTCATTGAAATAAACACCAGCTTGAAAAGAAAAAGATTTTTTTATTCTTGCTGTCATTTTTTATCCGTTGAAACGTTTATTTTGTTATCAATTTTGTTTTTCTTGTATATTTCATCCATTCTTTTTTTGTACTCGTTGTTATAGCTTTCTAATGCCATTTTTAATTGATTTATCAAGGCCCCGTTTTGGGTACGATAGGAAAAGTTAAGTTTTTGATTTAAATCCGAAATGGCTTTTAATAAATCTTCAATTGATTTATCTGAAAGGTCAGTAATAAATGGATGCTGCATTCATTTATTTACTTAGTAAGAGCTAGGTGTAATTTTTTTCCAGATTGTGGTGTTTCCACCAGAGTAATTGGCTGTACAGAGATATATAGAGTTGCCATCAGTTCTAATAGCACCTGTTGTGTCTCCTATACCACCAATCGGCAATTGTCTACGATACGATGCACCTGATACTGCAGTTGTAGCATTAGCTGTTAATGTCAACGATGTGTTGCTTGCAATTGTTGAAATTGTACCCACAACAGCATTTGCAGAATCTAATATTACTCTTCCCGCTACTAATTCAGTATTGAAAAGTGTACCCACACCTGTTACCGTTGTTGTATTCGTTGCTGCAGTTATCGTACCGGTTGCGGACACATTTGATACGTTTGGTGTTCCGTTTGCAATAAATGTAGATTTGATTGGCCTGTTAATTGGATAAACATCCAAAGTGTTTCCGCAATTCAATGTTGATATTATGAAGTTTACATTTTGAACTCCATTTGGAATTGAAATTTGATTAGTATAAGTTGTATTTGCGACTGGTGCAGCATTGCTTAGGTAATTTTCTAGTAGCAACGCAGTATAAGTCATGCCACTGTATGGAATGTTGTTTATGTCGGTTGATGTGGTAGGGAAAGTGATAAAAGCATTTGCATTACCTACTGCTAATCTTAATTCAATACTGCTTTTTGTTCCGTCAGGTGACCAACCACCAAATGAAAAGGTTGTGTTAGCAGTAATTGTACCATAGTGAACGTCTGCAGCTGGTACACTAATTGTTACATTACCTTGTACGTTAGTTCCTAAGTTGTAGGTGCTTGCCCTAAATGATCTCGTTAACGCATTGCTTATCAATGTATTAGCCATGTCATTATTAACTTCAAAGCCGTTTAGCGCAGCTTTAACTACAGCCTTATTTTGTAAATCAGATATTTCTTCTCCTGCTGTATCCAAATTGGTTTTGATTGAGGTAAAATTATCTCGGAAACCCTGTGTGCTGTTATTAATTCCAGCTACAGGGTAATTTACATTGATGTTGTTTGTGTTAATTGAACTCATAAATATTCTTCCAATACATTATTTATTGTGAAATTACGGTACGATTGTTTTTTGGGGGAAAGTGACCACCAAATCATTTTCGTCTGTTTTATTAGGTTTGGGATAACCGCTGGGTAACTCTTGCCACCCCGGAATACTTAAATAAGTATTGTAATTAAATGTTGAGCTTTTATCTACATAAAATCTGTTGACTACAAAACTAATATTGTTTAATTTGTGTGGCCAATTGTTCTTAATATTGTTAAGTATTTCTTCAGACTTTCCGGGGAGTGTATAACAAATAACCCATGCTCTAGTGTATCCAATTACACTTTCATTTAATTGTTGAGTAGTCATCCATTTTGGTAATAAGTTGCTATTAGAATCAACTCCTAAATTTTGCTCAATTCTCTGCTTCATATTTGGCAAACTAGCAGGATAAAAATATCTTTCGGATCCTGGTGTTAAACTAGTATAAAAATCTACATTTTCACTTTCGGGTAAAGGAAAATTTAAATCTGAAAAACTCGTATATAAAAATCCTTCACTAGTTAACCATGGGCCCAACTCCTCACTTACGTAAGTAGGCCATTGTATTTCTTCTGAAATACTTTTATTTTTATCATTGATTAAGTCATCAATTATTTGACTGTAAACAACTTCATAGATTATATTGCCTTCATCATCTCTTGCTATTGCGGTTTTAAGTTCACCTAAAGTCAAGTTTCTCCAGTAATGATTTTTCTGTATAGCTTCAATGTACTTGTCTAAATTATTAGCCTTTATTCCATATGCATGTACAAAACTTATATTTTTTGCTTTACCAAAATTTTCATCAGTTGGTCTATAAATATAGTCATCTGGTATTAAGGTAGTGTCATTTAATAATTCATTAATTAGTTCTCTTTCAGATATAGGAGGACTTGCCTTTATATAGACATTCTCTGACACCTCAGAAAAATATTGGTAAATTGATAAATTAAAAGTTTTTTGACTCTTGACAAGAGGATATTGAGGTGTAAAAGCTTCTACAGTAAACTCAAATGTATTTGTTGTACCTGCTACTGATAATTTATCAATTGGTTGAAAAGGAATTCTGCCTTGAATTTCTCCATTACTGGTTAAAGTCAAAGTTGGTGGCAAAGCACCTGAAACTAATTGGTATTGTAAATTTTGTACTGATGATGCTTCAAGTTTTAAAATACTAATTGAATTATTATACACAGTGCCTAAATTTGTTGGTGATACCCACTCAATATCATTTACAACTTCATTTGATACAGTTAAAGAAAATTCAACGATTTCACTCATTAATCCATTAGAGTTTTTAGTTACATGTACGTTAAACACATACTCACTTATTCCAACTCCTATGTTTACAGTGCCGGTTATCCAACCTGTTTTTGCATCTCCTGTCAATCCAGGTGGTAATCCCTCATAATTATAAGTTAGCGTATCTCCATCAAAATCATATCCTATAACTTTAAAACTAAAAAAGTCTCCACTTTTTAAAATAGGAATACTTCTACCATCAACCAAATAATAACTGTAATATTGATCTGTCTTATTAATTGGTAAATTAAACGGTTTGTAATTTAATATAACAGGAAATCTTGGGTTAGGATAACTTGCAGTTAGTTGTATATTGTTAACTGTTATAATATATGTCGTGTAAATACTTCCCAAAACACTCACAAAATTTAAAGTGAATGTGTAATATTTTACTGTTGGTTCACCATTAAGAGTTATTGGAGCTGCAGGGTAGCCTGAAATTATACCATTATCTTCATTTAAAAACAATCCAGGAGGTAATTCACCTGAACTTATAAAGAATTTACCTGTTAAATCTGCCACATTAGTGTCGTATTGAATTTTATAATCAACGTAGAAGCTGTCAACTACACTTATTAAATTACCTGAAAATCTCACAAATGTAGGTACTTCAGCAGTAAGTAAGGTAAAATTAAAAGTTCTGTCAGCAATGTTGCCTACTTCGTCAGTTGCTCTCACTGTAAATTTAAAATTAGTAGGAGTATCTACACCACTTAAATCACCAGTGATAACACAAACATTATTAACAGTTTTTAAACTTACACCATTTGGAAAGTTTCCATTCAGTTTAGTATAAGTAATACGCAATGCAGGATAAACAGGATCGGCCCTTAATTCAATTTCTAAAGGCAATGTTGAAGGATAATTTCCTAAAAATCCTGAATCAGTTATCCAAATAGGTTGTGACATTTTATAGAAGTTTTAATGCTAATTCGTAGTGATGCTTACGATCTTCCAACCCAATAGTTCCACCATTAATTCTTTTTGTTAATCCGATAAAGTCATCTTTATCGCAGTATGAATTAAGATTGTTTGTATCCCAAAACCAACCTGCGCTGCTTACAGCGCCTTCTGGAGTTTCTAAATAAGCCACTGTTTCGTCTACACTGATTCCTAAATCATTAGCAAATTTTGTGTAGTTTTGTTTTCCAGTCAATTGAATTAATCCTCTTCCGCAAAATTTATATCCTTCACCTGATGCTTCGTCACCGTTACCCATGCGGTTACCATAAACACGATTTGCTATTTTTTCTGGCTTACGCTCATATTCTTTTGCCAAGGCTTCTGTTGGGAAGTATTTCTTAAAGGTACCCATTAATCCTTTAGCACTGTAATTTAAGTTTTCTTTGACAAAATTGAATCCACCGCTTTCATGTGCTACTTGTGCTAAGAATGCTGCCGCACGTTTTTTGTTTACGTACATGTCATAATACTCAGCAGTTTCATGTAATGAAAGTGCATACTTCTTTAGTACGTTCTCTTTTGTCTTTGGGCATAACTGTTTTAATATTTCTAATGTAATCATTATATCTCCTTATAATCTTCCTACTGCAACTTCTATTATTCCATATTCATCGTTAAAGTTTTCTAAGCTTTTACCTATAACAGTTCCTACATTTGGTGATGGATTTGACATTGCACAACCATTTCCTGCACTAACTAGCATATCGCCTTTTTCTATTTTTCCAGTTACTTTGACTGGAACACGACCTTGTAGAGCAACCATTGTAGGAAAATCACCCTTCAACATTCCATTCATTACATACGCGGGCTCTGTTGATACTACTCCTGCTACTTTAGTTGAATTTTGTAAATTACACACCTGTATTTCATTTTCTCCACCAAACATAACTACTGTGCCTGGTTCTATTTTTTCGTCTGCTGCATAGTATTCTGCTAAGTCTGCGTAGGTAGCGACAAATAAAGATCCTGCAGTTAAAGACCAGTTACCTGTTATGTTACCTGTTGTGGTGTTTGCTCCAGTGGTTATGTTTCTAGTTCTAATAAACGAATTTGCTGTATTAGCACCACCGGTTAAAATTATATTACCTGCTGCTATATTTGCAACAACGCTTAATGCATTTGCAGTCAGCACTTTAGAATTTGGATTGTAATTTAAAGTTGAGTCTGCAATTAAATTAGCATTACCAGTTGTTGTGTTAACAAAAGTTACATAATTTAATGCATTAGCATTATCAGTAGATGTTATGTTTGCAAAAAAACTAACATTAGCATTTGCTACCTGACCTGTAACATTGGCGCCAGTCAAACTTGTAAGCTGACTTCCATTACCAATAATATTACTACCTGTAACGTTACCTTGTGTTGATATAGATCCGTTCGTATTTATTTGTCCATTTGCGAATATATTTGTCGCTGATAAATTAGCACCTGTAATATTACCTACAGAGCTTATTAATCCACCTGTCAATAAGTTTGCTCCTCTGATGTTTCCAGTGGCTGTCAAAAGACCATTTATATTAGCATTAGCCCCTATTATGTTACCTCCCGCGCTGAGAATGTTACCTACATTAATGTTGTTTGCAATTACATTACCTGTTGCGCTGGCATTGCCAGAGGTTAGTAAATTTTGTCCAGTAACATTTCCTGCAGCAGTTAGTATTGTTGTGCCAAGATTACCTACATTTGCGTTACCTGATATATTTGCATACCCTGTAACATTTGCTCCGGCTGATGTTATATTCAAAGTACTAATACCATTACTAGTAATAGTGACATTAGAATTTAAATTAATATCAATATTACTACTTCCATTTATTAGTCCATTGCCAAAAAATGTGTTTCCTGTTATGTTTCCTAATGCTGTTATAAATCCATTAGTTCCTAAATTACCTACATTGGCGAAACCAGTTATATTAGCATAACCTGATATATTAGCACCAACAGACGTAACTGTTACTGTTGATAAATTGTTACTTGTTAAAACTATGTCATTATTAAGTTTTACTTGTATATTACTACTACCGTTTATAAAACGATTACCTACAAAATTATTTCCTATGACATTACCAACAGCACTTATTGTGTTTGATGCTATTAACTGTCCAGTTAAATTTAACAAATTACCATTGAAAGTAAGATTGGCAGAGGAACCTATGTTACCTGTGTTGTTAAGTAAAAGCTGGGTATTTGCGCCAGGGCATGAAATATTAGTAGCCTGCAATGACGAAACGACTATACTATTTCCATTAAAATTATTTGCATTTACATTACCTACAACTGACAAGTTAATTAAATTTCCTACACTTGTAATATTTGGCTGTGCATTAGACGCTACATTGAAAGTTCCATGCAAATTACTTGTTGCAGTAAGATTAGCGATTGAAACGCTATTTGAAAAACCTAAAACAAATGGTGTTGATCCTGAAGTAATCGTTGCAGAATTTGCAACACCTGCAGGAATCGCAGTAACTCCAATTGATAATCCTGGTTGAGTTTGAATAGTTACATTTGGTATTCTATTGGTTATAGTAACATTGCCCGTTGTATTATCAACCTGAAGTCCAGCCCCTGGTATTACCTGAGAAACACCAGTTAAATATTGTATTTGATACAGTTCTGAAAAGTTATTCTGTACCTTTTGGAAAGCTGTTCTAATTGCATCTGCGTCCGGATCGTTCGGGAACGAACCAAAGTCTATGTTTTCTTGAGCCATTTTGGAATTTTACCTTATAGTAGTATTTATCGTATTTTTACAAAGGGTCTGCCCAAAAAAATAGCTCGGATATCCGAGCTATTCTAAAGTGTGGTTTTATTATTTTATACCACTTAATTTCTTCCATTCATTGATCATTTGTTTACTCTCAGTTACTTTGACTGCAGTATAGGGTAAAGTTGTCTGATCACGTTTTTCTTTATTAAGTCCGCCCGCAAGTGTCTTAATCAAGTACTTTATGTCCTGCATAGTAGTGTCATCAGCACCATTAGCTAATTCTTCTTCAATGGGACGTGCGCTTTCTAGATTCTCATTTTGGAAAGGACTATCAGCTTCGTCCATTCTATTATGACTACACTCGCTCTCGTACATTCCGCACTCTTGACACATACCTTCACCTTCTTCTAAACTACTTGTGTCTTTGTACTTTTTACCGTCAAGTTCAAATTCATCACCTTGCTGAGTATGAGCTAGTTTACCTGTAAATGCGTTGCCCTCGTCTGCTTGACCATAGGCTTCATCTACTTTTTCTTCCTCATCTTCACTATCTTCTTCATCAGAGCCTTTTTCAGTCTGATCTTCTTCCTCGCCTTCATCATCTTCTCCTGATTCTTCTCCGGTATGATCTTCCTCTGAATCCTCTTCGTCAGCGTAATCTTCACTGCCTTCTTCGCTGTCTATTGAGTATACTTCAACATCACCTTCTGGTTCATCTTGTACATCTAAACCAGTTAGCTTTTTGATTAGTGATAACATATCATCACCCTCTGAATCAGCGTCACCGCTCATCATAGAGTCTCCTGACATAGGAACGCCATATGCAGACAATTGTTGTTCTGGTTCAGATGACTCTGGTTCCTGTTCGACTTCTGCACCTCCCATTCCACCTAAACCTGCGTTACGTACTAATGCCATAATATCTGCTGCATCTGCGCCGCTGGCTGTGATACTAACGCTATCGTCATTGCCGTGATCACCTTTTGTTGTTGTTACAGTTAAACTTTCATTTAACATTTTCTCAAGTTGACTGTCCCAAAGATTAAATTCTAAACTTTCTTTTACGGGTTTCTTTTTCATAGCTTCTTTTCCATATGGTTCACTAATACTCAATCCTTTTGGTG